>Ga0116116_1001469_pt1 | contig 17386 bp, 19 predicted proteins | sample June2015DPH_10_1_FD_89722 | JGI IMG/M metagenome (GOLD analysis project Ga0116116, IMG submission 89722) | Peatland microbial communities from SPRUCE experiment site at the Marcell Experimental Forest, Minnesota, USA - June2015DPH_10_150 | ecosystem: Environmental > Terrestrial > Soil > Wetlands... | reverse complement strand
TATTGAAGGGAAGATTCGCATGAGCAAGTCACCGAATACTTCGCGCGTGCTTTACGGAAACCTCCTGCCTGCTCCCGGAGAGTATAGCGTTGATTTTGTACACAGTTTCGTGGAGTTTAGCGTCCAGCAGGACCTCATCCCTGAAAAATGGTCCCGACATAATGTGAGTTTTCTGGCAAAATCTCAAGAAGGACGTTGGAGTCGGGACGGCCTAGTCCTCTTTCTTCTCCGGCCTGGGGTGGATGAAGCGCTTGTCCAGCGCCGCGGGGTGCTTGGCGGCGGCTCGCTCGGCGTACTTGCTTGAAAGTCTGACTTCAGGGGTGGTACATTGAGCAGAGACAGGTCACGCCCGCATGAAAAAGCTCAGGTCTTTCGTCATCTTCCTTATGGCTTTCGGTTGGTTCTTGCCGCAGTGTAGCTTCTCCCAAACGACTCCCGGGAAAAATCAGCTGCGTTTAGAGGCCTTAAGGGAAACAATAATCGGAAAAGTCGGGCAGGGAGAGGTTGCTTCCTTGTCCATTGCCGTGGCCCAAAAGGGCAAAGTCGTCTGGGAGGAATCCTTTGGCTGGGCGGATAAAGGAAGAAAAGTCAAAGCCACGCCTTACACGGTCTACCCGGTGGCCTCGCTTTCCAAGTCCATCACGGCCACTGCCGTATTCCTGCTGGCCTCGCAAAAAAAGATAAATCTTGATGACGCTGTCAATCAGCATCTTCGGTCTGTTCAATTGACGTACCATAACTGCGCACCCGAAGATCTCAGGGTGTTTCATTTGCTGAACATGGCGGGGGGCATCCCGCATCTGTGGAGATATTATTATGAGGATGCCGAGGAGACTATCCCGGCAGTAAAAGACCAGATCAAGCCATTCGGCTTTACGGCCTTCCCGCCCGGCTCCGTGTTCCATTATTCTAATTTTTCATTTGCCATTCTTGATCAGTTGATCAGCGATGCCAGCGGGGTTGACTTTCCGGCCTACATGAAACGATTCGTTTTTGAGCCGATCGGGATGAAGCGCACCTACGCCGATAAGGATATGATCCCGGCCGGAGAGCAGATCGCCGCCGGCTACAACAGGGACGGCAGCCAGGTTCCGCCGAATAGATTTGAGCCGAGAGGGGGCGCCGGGTTTTACTCCTGTGCTCACGACCTCTTGCTGTTTGGACTGTTCCATCTTTATGACAGAGGTGAATCGGGGAAAAATGCTCTCATTAACGAAAAATTGTTTGCCCAATTGCATCAGGTCCGGAGAGATCTTCCCGGCAGTTATTATGCTAACGGATGGGGAGTTTTTAAAACCGATGACTGCACAACTCTGCTCAGCAACGGGGCCATCGCGGGCTGCGCTTCTTCGCTCGTCGTGATCCTGGGCGATGAGATTGCGATTGTCTGCTTAAGTAACTCCACGGTCGGCAACGAATACACGGACAAAATCGCTTTTGAGATCGTTGACGGCTTGAGGCCCGGGTATCTAAAGAAACTGAACACGCTGATATCCAAGGCAGAGCAGTTGCTCAACGACAAACCATTTGTTTTTGTCGAACAATACGAAGGCACCTGGTCTGGGCGAATGATGGTGGACGGGAATGACATTCCTTTGACGATTCGTTTTGAGGGCTCAGGGAAGGTCGTCTGCTCATTCGACGGCCAGCCGGAAACGGAATTGCAGGATCTGCGCGAAGGCATGGGGCTTTTCCTGGCCCGAATTCCCGCCAGGCTTTCTGTGGGGGCCGCCAGCAAGTTCCAACACCATCTTGAGTTGGAGGTCCAACTCTCGGCTTCAAGGATCAGTGGCATCGTGCGAGCGGTGTCGGATGAAAACAGGCCGATATTCAGTTTGCCTTATTATGCCGAACTCACGAAATCGCATCTGCCTGCCTCGCCGTTCCCAAGGCCCCGCGGGAATGGACTCCCCGAATGATTAAATGACTCTCTTCGCGGATATCGCGCCTGGTCAGGCGGGGCTTGGCATCCGACAGGACCGAGTTGCCTAGGCCTCCTTCTGCTCCGGCCTGGGATAGATGAACCGCCGATCTAGGGTAACAGGGTGCTTGGCGGCGACGCGCTCGGCGTACTTGCTTGAAAATCTCACTTCAGAGGTAGTACATTGGGGGGGAGGGCAGGTTATTCCGCGCTACCCGCTCCGCTGCGACTAGGCAGGCCCTGGTTCTTCCATCGAAGAGCCGGGCTTCGCGTCAGTCGGCAAGATCCGAATGCAGATGCCGACTTGTTTGTTTCTAGGAGATCATATGAAAAGCCTAGGTAGGGTTTCATGGTTTTGCCTTTGCATTCTTCTCGGGCCGACCGCCATAGCCAGTGGATCTACACCCGCTCCGGTTGAGATCGTTAGTCCCGTCACTGACGCTCAAGGCCACATCGTGGAGGCTATAGCTCCTGACGGAAAGCGGTACCCCCTCTTTCGTCAGCTGCCCGAATCGCCCTTGGTCAGCCAGATACGTGGAGTCCTGCGTTCCGGCCCGGCCCAACAAGGGCTGGTGCTCGAACGCTATGCACGCACTCTACGCTCCCAAGAGAGGAACGCAGCCACTGGCGAGTCGGGGCCGGCTTTTCTTGAGCCCATGTACTTGTTATTATCCAACGAGGAGGGCGGATTTGCGCGTTACGGCTTCTGGATGGAGCGTGCGAATGGTCGGAAAGAACTGGACATGGCCGGGTATCTCGATTTGGTCGTGGACCAGAGTAGCGTCAGTGGCGGAGACTTCGAGGAAACCTTCTGTCATGAGCTCGGGCACCTCATCTTGCGGTCGCTCCTCGGTGATCTGAGCCATGGACCGTCACGGAAAATGCACCAGAGCATGACCGTGACGGATTACCCGACCGCTTTCGACGAGGGCTACGCCGAGCACTTTCAACCCATGGCGCGGGACGGGACCAAGAACTCGACCTTGCGGAAAATCCAATCCGGGACGGGTACGACTGACCTGGATTTACTTTGGTTGAGCAATCTGGACACCCAACTGCGAACCGATGGGGTGAAGCGGAATCTCTTCGTGCACCGCAAGGCACCGCCCGCAGCGAAATCGGGGAACGGTGCGGATGCCTATCGTGTGTTCTTGGATGGGGAGACCTCGATCGAGTTCCTACACAACACCCTCAAAAACGGTCAGGAAATGATGGCGAGCGAGGGGGTAATCGCCACTCTGTTCTATCGTCTCGTGAACCGTGAAAGCCTGCGCAACCAATATCGTGAGCCGGCTTTCTATCGTCAGTTTCTGGAAGCAAATGCTGGGAGGGGCGCGGACCCGCAGAAGGAAATTTCTCCCTACGAAAATATAAATCTGAAACTCTTTGCTGCCATGCGGAAGATTGCTCCCCAGGCAGATGATTCCAGTCGTCCGCTTGCGATCATGCTCATCGAAGCTTACGCCAAGCTGTTCCCGGACGAAGCCAAAACTGCGTATGACCTTTTCCTGTCCACGACGTATGGGGTGACAGTATCGCAAGAAGCCGCAACCGCGTTCGAGCGGGCCGCGGTGACGGGGCAGGTTGGTAACATTGACTCATTCCGCCAGGACTCCCATGCTGCGTTCTCGCTCCTCGTCCAGCTCACAAACCGCGTGGCCAAAGGGAGCCTTCCGTTGGACGCCAATCTCGGGCCAGAACTTTGGCTACTGAACGGCGATTTCATGATTGCACCTGCAGTGTGGGAGCGCGAGCGGGCCCTGCCGCTCTCCATCAATCTCAACACGGCGTCGGAGGCGGAGTTAATGACGCTGCCGGGTATCGACTTGGCGCTCGCCGCCCGCATTGTGGCCGCTCGGCATTCTCGTGGCTACTTTCGGAGCCTGGACGATGTGGGGTTGATTGAAGGTGTTTCACCTGTTCTCGTAAAAACCATGACGGAGATGGCCGAAAAGATGAGGAAAGCGGGGAAGCACACTCGACAGTAGCAGGCAGCTTCTCTCTGGTCTATTTTGGGACAAAAAAAAGCACCGCCTTCCAGCGGGGCTTTTGGTCCGGCCGCCTTACTCCTCTTTCCGCTCCGGCCTGGGGTGGATGAACCGCTTGTCCAGCGTCACTGGGTGCTTCGCCGCCACTCGCTCGGCGTACTTGCTCTTGGGCAGGCGGCCGGCCCTGAAGAGGACGATGTAGACGAGGTCGCAGAACAGGCCCTTGTCGATCCCGAACATCTTGTAGAGCTCCTTGACCGACTTGCCCTCGTCGTGGGCCCTGAGGATGGCGGCCGCGTTGGCGTCGACCTGGCCCTGGATCTTGTCCTCCTTATCGACCTTGACTTTGGCTGGCTTGGTGGCGGTTTGTTCGTCGTCAGGCGGTTTTGGACTCGCGAGCTGATTTCTTAAGCTCTGGATTCCATCTCTCATGATAATTTAGCTGACGCCGTTTGGCAAGGCTTCAAGCATGGCCATCCGGTTCAACTCCTTCCGCATCTTCATGGTCTCCTGACGGACCTTTTCCCTCTTTTTCAGGATCACCCGGTCCCTGCCGTAATACTTGTCCGCGGGGGTCACGTTGTCGATGGCCTCGTGATACCGCTGGTGATTGTAATAGTCCACCCACTCCCGGATCCTTTCGGTCAACTCGGCGGGGGCATAGTAATTGTCCAACAGGATCAGGTTCTTCATCGACCGGTGGTAGCGCTCGATCTTCCCCTGGGTCATGGGATGATAGGCTTTGGTCCGAACATGCCGGATCTCATGAGTCTCGAGATACTTCTTCAGCTCATGAGAGATGAAGCAGGCCCCGTTGTCGCTGAGAAGCCTCGGCCGTTGGACCACCTGGACATGCTCGACCCCGGTTTCTGCGATGGCCATATCCAGCGTGTTTTTCACGTCCTCGGCCCTCATGGTCCGGCAGAGCTGCCAGGCGATGATATAGCGCGAGAAGTCGTCCATCACCGTCGCGAGATAATACCAGCCCCAGTGGACCACCTTCAGGTAGGTAAAATCCGTCTGCCAGAGCTCGTTCGTCCGGGTTGTCGGATGTTCGAACTTGTCTTTGGCCGAGACCACGGTAAACACCGGCGATGTGATCAGGTCGTAAGCCTTGAGGATCCGATAGACGCTGCTCTCTGATATGAAGTATTCCCTCTTATCCGTCATGAGCCAGGCGATCTCGCGGCAGGACTTCTCCGGATACTCCCTGGCGACCTCGACGATCCGCTCCTTCTCCCACTCCGGGATCTTGTTCCACACCTGCCGCAGATCCTTACGCTGAGAGGCCAGTCCATCAAAGCCCCCTTCGTTGTATCTCCTGTACCACTCGTAAAAGGAACTGTGGGGAACGTCCATCTCTCGCAATGTCCGTTGGACGCTCAGCGAGGACTCCTCGACCATCCGGATGATCTCCATCTTCTCCGACTGGGTGTACTTCATGTATCGATGGATCCGGATTCCAAACCCTGAGATGTTTTTTTTAGCGTCCGGTTCCTGAGCGTCAGCTCCGCCACCAGCATCTTCAGAGCGTCATTCTCCGCACGGAGCTCCTTGACCTCATCTGAGCCCGCCTCCCGGATGGTGTCCCCATTGAGCTGCCTTTTGCCGGCCTCGAGGAACGCCTTGCTCCACTTGTAGTACATCGTGGGATGGATGCCTTCCTTCCGGCAGAGGTCGGTGATGCCGGCCTCGCCCCGCAGGCCCTCGAGCACGATCCGGATCTTTTCCTCGGCCGTGAACTTCCGGCGGGTTTGTCGCTTGATCTCCCGGACAATCGATTCCGGGGAGCTTCCCTGTTTCCCTGTCATTCATTCCTCCTAGTTTGGTTTGGTTATTGGAAACCATAGCTTAGGAGAAATCAACCCCTGTCCAAATCTCGCTGACGTCAAGCAAAGGAGTTTGTTTCTTATCGCGGCGCAGTCGGTGTCCTAGACAGCTGTTATTCAGACCATCGAGATTGCACAATTGCTAACATCGGCAGTAAAATTGAATAAAGTCAGTCAAAGGAAAAAGAATGAACAAAAGAAATTTGTTTATCTTGGTTCTGATAGCAACTCTAGTGAATTGCAATGGGTCAAAGCCACTTAATGTAAAAATCAAGGTGGGCGTTGTGATGAAGTCAGGTGACGTCAAAAATGTTGCTCGACAGGACCTCATCATTTCTAAGGCTGATATTATTGACTTATGGGAAACGTCAAAAAAGAATAACAGATGGGCACCTGACCTTATCAGGAAAGATACCCAAGATGAGTTAGGATATGACGCCAAGCTTAACTCATTCCGAGAATCAATTAATGAGAAAAGCATCCCCGTTAACCAATTGCATGCAAATTTACAACGAGAACGAGAAGTTCTTGCCCAGCGCCTTTATGAGCATATTGAAAAATCATTCCAGGAAGCGCCTGGTTCACTCGGCGTCAGTTTCAGTTATTTGACCAACCATTCTGTGGGGCTGGATGAGGCAGGGCTTAAGGCCGTAGATAATAAGTATAAGCAACTCATAGATGACAATGCGAATCCATGGGCAGAGGTCAAGCAGTTTTTGGAGACGAGATACGCTGAGTTTAAAGAAATTAAGGGCTCGTATGATAGGTATGTTAACGCTCTTGCTGCCGTTAACACAGGCAAGGAGCAACACGAATTGGACAATCTAGTTAAAGAGCAACAAGAGTTTATCGAATTAGCCAACAAAAAAGTCGCCGAAAGAGACAAGAGTTATTTCGAGAAGGCCAAGGCCGATTTTCTTCTCAACTTCAAAGAAGTTTTCGCGTCGTTAAACAAGACAGACCTAAATGGAGAAGCCAACATTAGAATTCCAACGGGCAAGTATTTCATTTTTTGTAGTTCTGAAATTGGCTTGAATCACATAACTTGGGATTATGTTACGAACGTAGCAAAAGAAGGGCAATATATTGAACTCGCTAACGACAATGCGTTCTCATTTAAAGAGGAAGATACAACTCAATTATTAAAAGTTCTGTATGAGGCTCTTACCAAGATGGGGAGTATCCAACCCACACCCAAGTAGCCCCGGACTGGATATTGATGATACAGGCACAAAGCGGAAAGGAGATAGGCACCACGGCTCGCCCCCTCCGCGCCTCTGCTGGCCGTACTCGGGCCGAGCTAGGGATTATTATGGACCAGCCCTAGGTTCTTGGGATAAAAGAAGCCCCGCTGGTCAGGCGGGGCTTGAGATATGGAAGGGCCAGCCGGCCCACCCACTCCTCTTTCTGCTCCGGCCTGGGATGGATGAAGCGCTTGTCGAGGGTCACGGGGTGCTTGGCGACGACGCGCTCGGCGTACTTGCTCTTGGGCAGGCGGCCGGCCTGCCCAAGTCTATATCAGCCTCCGCGTCTGGGGAGAGGCCGAGGCCTGGAACTCTTTCGTCATAGGTGCTACAATTCATAAGCCCGGAAACGAAGATGACGTTTCCCTGGCCCTTCGGGGGGGGACTTGCTCGTGAACCCGAAAAGGGATAGGACGCTGCCGGGATTCCTCAATCTCGAAAAGACAGGAGGTTCGTCATGCCAAACCTGATGAACGTCGGACTTTTGATTTTGCGGATTCTGTTGGGCTTCATCTTCATCGCCCATGGGTCCCAGAAACTCCTCGGCTGGTTTGGGGGCACGGGATTTTCGGGCCAGACGGCCATGATGGAGGCGATGGGGATTCGACCGGGCCGTCTGTTTGCCCTGATCAGCACAGCCGGAGAGTTCTTCGGCGGCTTGGGCACGGCCTTCGGGCTTCTGACTCCTTTCGCCACGGCGGGGATCCTTGGATCGATGGCCGTAGCCGTCATCAGGGTTCACTGGCGGAATGGATTCTGGAACCAGAAGGGGGGCATCGAATTTCCGCTGTCCCTGGGAACCCTGGCCTTCGTCCTTGGGCTGGTGGGCCCTGGCCGTTATTCCCTTGACGCCGCGCTCGTCCTCCATTTTCCCGAGCCCCTGACCGAGATCATCGTCCTCGCGGCGACGCTCGCCGTGGCGCTTTATGCGGCGACAAGGCCCGCTCCGCCGAAAGCGGAATAATCCCGCCCCGGGGACCTCTTCCCTGGAAAATGGTCCAGACATATTGTGAGTTGGAAAATCTCACTTCAGGGGTGGTAAAGTGAGTGGGGGCAGGTCAGCCCGCCCTATAGTCAATTCGGGAATTCATATGCGATGGGGAAAAAAGCAGATGATCGTTGCTGACATCGGAGATACGGAGGATTTCGAGAAAATAGATCCTGAGATCCAGCTGCTCAAAAAGAAACGAGCCGACGGGTCCGGCCTTAACATATGGGCGTATCTAGATTCCGGAGGCCGGTTGCATATTGACGGCCAAGACCTGGGGCCGGTAACTAAATCGGTCAGAAGTGACGGCGAATGCGAATACTTTTATACAATTCCCGCCGAAGACATCCCGGCCCTTGTCAAAGTGCTGGGAGGCAAGGCGGGAGGTAACGTTCTCGACGTGCTCAAACAGAAGTGGAGCGGCAGGAAATCCTTCAAACTGGGAGAATTGCTAGAGAAAAGTCAGATCCGTCTCAAACTCTCTATTTGGAACGGCTGACGTCCTTTTCTGTTGATTTCTTAGACACGGTTTTCTCCCTTTTTCTCATAGTTTTGCCTTGGGACGAATCATCCCGGCCTCCGCAACCGTGCGGCCGGCCGGAGGTTCCGGCGCTGCCCCGCGGGAGTTGCCGCTCGCGGCCTATTTGCCCACTTTGACCATGTCGACGCCGCAGGTGCACTTGGCTGGCGTTTGGCTGATCGAATCGCAGGTGCAGCCAGCAGGGCATGCACAGGCGTACTTGCCGACGGTCTTGAAGGTTTGCTCCTTGTCCCCGATCATAAGAACCGCAGTCCCTTTTCCGACAGATTTGACCTTGGCCTTGACCATCGGCACTCCGCAGCCGCATTTGCCTTCGTTACGAGAGATCATTTGGCACGGACACGATGCGCCGCAATTACAGGCGTAAACCTCGTCGCCGGCTTTGAGCACGATCTTGCCTTTTTCGGCCGGCACGAGCGCGGCGGCCGCGGAGACGACGAACAAGACTCCGAAGGCCCAGACCAAACTTTTTTTCATTTTATCTCCTCACGGGGACATCCCGTTTTCCTGAATGAACTTTCTATAATTATACCATATCGATCGGGACATAAACAGTAGCCCTGACCTACCAGGGGCGGGGACCGAAGGGATGACGAGACCCGGTCCCTCGACCTAGGACGCGGACTTCTCTAAATACTCCTTCAAGGCGACCGCGTTGTTGTATTTCGTTTCCTTGGCCCCGTAGACCAGCGTCACCGTCCCGCGCTTGGCCTCCGCGAGAAGACCGGCGACCTCCTTCCGACCCTTCAATTCCCTAAAGTAACGCCGCTTGAATTCGCCCCATTTGTCAGGTTCGTGCCCGAACCATTTTCTCAGGCCGGTCGTGGGCGAAACCTCCTTCGTCCAGAGGTCGATCTTGGCCTTGTCCTTGGCCAGACCGCGCGGCCAGAGCCTGTCCACCAGCACCCGAAGCCCGTCGCCGGCCATCTCCCAAAGTTTGGGACAGATGGCGACGCAATTCTCGCAGGCGATGCACAGGGGCCTTTCGATCTCGACCTTGTAACTCTTTGGAGGGCCAGACGTTCATCCCCCGCTCAGCCGGTCTTCCTGGCCCGAAGAGTGATCGTCGTTCCGGCCAGAGCCCGGGAGACGGGACAGCCCGCCTTGGCACTTTCGGCCAACGCTTGGAAAGCCTTCTCCTCGATCCCCGGCACGTCCGCCTCGGTGGTCAAGTTCACGCTCGTTATCCTGAACCCGTCCCCGACCTTCTCGAGGCCGACCTCGGCCTCCGTCTGGATGCGTTTCGGGGGCGTGCCGGCCTGGGACAGCATCAGCGCGAGGGCCATAGAGAAGCAGCCGGCATGCGCGGCGCCGAGAAGCTCCTCGGGATTCGTCCCCGGCCCCTGCTCGAACCGGGAGGCAAACGAGTACGGGCCCTCGTAGGCCCCCCGGCCCACTTTCATGCGGCCCCGTCCGTCCTTGAGCGAGCCTTCCCAAACGGCGCTCGATTTCCTGATGATCATCGTCGGACCTCCTTTCGCAATCGGAGCGATTGATAGGAATTTCCTTTTTTCGCGCAATATTCCGACCCTCCCTTTATGCCCCTCATTATTCCTCTTCTGCTGCCCGAGGGTCAAGGCCTATAGCTCCCCTCCTCACCTCTGCTGGCCATTCTCGGACCAATCTAGGGATCAGTGCGCCGTCCACGGTTGTTGTTGGTCCTAAATGCCTGTAGAGGATTCAGACCGGGCGTACCCCGTGCCTAGTGCTGAAGGAAGCCCAGAAAATGCGCTAGAGGGCGCGAGAGTGGCCTTCTGCGGGCATGGGAGAGGCAAACCACCAGATGGGAAAATTAAGAACGGACCTTCCGCCAAGGAGACTGGACTGTGATATACTGCTAACAAATGATCTATTTTGGGGATTGTTTGGGTAAACGTGCTTAGATGCGGAGAAGGGGTTTATGTAGAATATCTGGCACTCCCACTTGCAAACTCAACAGCGGTTAATTATGAAAACCGACTATGCTCGGTTTTAAGTTTTTCCAAGTACTCAGGATATGTTTTAAAAAAATGCTGAATTCTTTTAATGTCCTCAGGCTTTATTTTGCCATTCTTTGAAGTGATATGCTCCAGAGTTTGAATGTCAAATCTCGCATTGATATTTCTTTGTTTGGAAATTACATGAAAATGTGGCTGATGCTTATGGTCTTTAGGGTAAACTTCAATTCGCAAATCCCCCGTGGCCGCTATAAACCTCTTTATCTTATAAACTGTACCGTCGGGTAATATCTCAGTCGAATCAAGGTTTGTTTCTAACAAATCGGCGACATTCCGGACAGGACTATCGAATAGAGAAGTCTTGTTTCTTCCCGCTAATTCTATCAGTTTATTGATATCGAGATATTTTTTATATTCCCTCCAATAAATATTGGGCTTGCCGGTTGCATATGTCGTTCTCTCTTCTTCGTTCTCGAATATCCCCGAGACAATTCCAAGCGCATATTCGCCGTCATCCAATTGGAAAACCTCACCATAAAGTACTACGCCCACGTGCTTTTTCCAGTCGTGCTCAATCAGCTGGGGGATAAACTTCTCTTTGATTTGTTCTGCCATACCGTCAAGGGCACTTTTTGTTAGTTGCTCGTAGTGTCTATCTATGTGCGTTGTAATTGCTATCCCAGAGCTTATTTTCATAGTAATGCTATCGTTGAATTCCTAAGCACATTCTCCCTCAATGCGCTATCCCACTAGCGTGGACAACGTCAGAACCTTATTTCGAGGTTGTTACTTTAGAGACAATCGGCTCGATTAACACGGTCATTTAGTCTCCCTGTTTATATCCCATCTTTTTCAATAGGAAGATATATTGCCGAGGAGAATCGTATCCCAAGTAGTTCAAACCATCGTAAACCTCCTTTAATACGGTAGCGAAACTAAATGGCTCAATTCCATGCGTTCTTAACTCAGCACAATAAAGCTCTTCTTCGTTTTCTTTCTTAGAAAGAAAAGAAAACAACTTTGGAGAATAAACGAACCACTTCCCAAAATCCTTTATCTTAAAATTATCTCGTATCCATTGCGATTTCTCTTCTGCGAATTTATTAATCGCATTTTCCATAATTTCCTTTCTGGATTTCTCTGGTCCTCCGGGAAGCCTGGGATTCGGGGAAACGGACACCTCTACCCACCAATAATTCCCCTTTCCGTCTGTTGAAAGAAAATCAATTTCTTTTCCTCTCCCGCCTCCGATTTTCTTGCCACTTACACCCAAGCGAGTAGTCTTCGGTACTACAAGATTGCTCATCACGAAATGCTTGCGGCAATCCTGAAGCCAAATGCTCACGATTTCCTCGGCGGGATTAATCATAATTCGTAGGCACCATAATAGATCTGATAATTGATTAACCAGGCAATGTAGCAAGATATTGATCGGTAATATACAAAACGCCAGTATCTGGCAATCTAGGGAGTTCTATTCTATCGATAAAACCATGCGCTTGTGCTTCGACAGCAGGATACGTGGTTGATTTTAAGAAGGCCTTTCGAATAATTGCGGCCGTAATAGGTTTCGACGCGCGAGGGGCCGTTTCTTTCAGAATTATTCTTTGAGTATTATCATCAGTCGCTGACAAATTCGCTTTCGCGGTATCTAAATCAAAGACATTGAAATTGTCAGGCAGCGCCGTGCGAGGAAGAGTTGTCTGATGAACCATAAAACTACAGTCTGGAACGCCAATTCTCGTTTGAAAACTCAAAAAGAACGGGATCCCAGCTGAAGAAACGTTCCCCATATTATAAACCGTAGTCTTTTGTGGAATAGCCTTAACAAAATTATAGAGACTAATGGCAGAAAATGGACTGCCTCCAAGTGTGGCAAGATAGACTACGTACTCAGAAATATTTGTTCCCGCCTGCGCTTGGCCATTAATGAAGCCCGTGAAAACATCTTCCATTTTCTTACTTATCATAACGCTGCACCAAATATGCTGAATCTTCGGTACTTGAGGCTGTGTTTGTTCTAATGACATGTGATTATTCCCCTCATCTTAATGAATTGTACATTACAAATTAATGCAACATCAATACAAAGACCCACCCCGATAGAAGATTCGGATATAGGTAAAATACGGAAAAACTGGGAGCGGATAAGAAAAGCCCCGCTGGCCAAGCGGGGCTTGAGGTTCGCCCGGCTTACTCCCCTTTCCGCTCCGGCCTGGGGTGGATGAAGCGCTTGTCCAACGTCACGGGGTGCTTGGCAGCGACGCGCTCGGCGTACTTGCTTGAAAATCTCACTTTAGATGTAGTACATTGCGCGGGGCAGGTCATTAGACAACATTAAATTCCCGCGACGCAGTTTCAATTGGAACCAGGGCCTTCGGCAAAAACTCCCAGTAATCCCCAAAGTATTTGATCCTATATATACCAGGCATTTCGTCATTAGGGATCTCCCATTCGATAATAATTCTGGAACCCAATTCATGTTCTTTCCATCGGAATAGAGTGCAAAGATCATGGTCGCTATAAACTGGGTCAAAACCACCCGCCGTTTTTCGTTCAACCATCAAATAGGTGTTGTTAGTGCGAAGGTTATTCCTGGGATTTCCCCCGAGGAACGAAATGGATACGCGGTCCCCGCGTTGATAACCCGGCCTGGCATCTTCGTCAATATCACCGATTCTCAAAGATCGTCCAAAGAATGGGAGATCGGGAAGCAACCGTTCTCCCAGTAAATGCAACCTAGAGCTGTCTGGCATTGCCGAAGGCGTTGGTCCTGGACCGACAGGCGTGCCAGCGAAGATTGCCTTGGCCACCCTCGTGTGCTCCTGAAGATACGCGTCCAGCGTCCAGGGCCCAAAGAGGGTTGACGCCCCTTCATAATCTTGCACGGCATATTCCTCTCTGGTAGCCGTATAGCTGGCGTATGCATTTGAATAGGTGGCAACCACCACGATCGCATCTGGACCGAAGACATCTTGAACCACATGACGCAGACGGCGCCCCGAAACGGTCGTTAATTCGCCAGGATGGCCTGCTAGCACAAGCGGCCCAATCTTGAACATCTGGACTGGTAGGATGGACGGCACGAGCGGAAACTCGCGGAATCGCGCAAGCCCGACGTGAAAGACGATGGGCTTCTCAGAGTGCCCATCTATATACCCCGGAGGATAGTGCCTTTCTTCGGGCCATTGGACGCCAAAAACTGGAAGAAAGCCGCTTAGGAGCATAAGTCTCAAATCCGAATGTTCCCTAAAATTTGACGTTGTTGTTCCTTCACCCCAGATCCTAACCCTAAAGCCCTCTGAATCCTCCTGGCTGCCGTTGAGCATTCCATAGCCAAAAGCTGCTGGCCATGTTCGCCGGTCGGGATTTATGAGCGAGTAGCAGTTCATATCGCTATACGCTTGGTCATAAGAGATCGGCCCATTTAGCTCTGTTGATGCAGTATCAAAGAGCTGCTTAGCGGCTTCGAACTGGATACGTCCTATCTCCCGGCAATGTTGGATATCGTGTACGCCGTCCGGCGGCCGCTCAGGGAACTTCATGTTTGGAGACTGATCGCCGCAATTTGAATTGGCGAAAGCTCCAACAATACCGTCATACGCCTTTTCAAACAGAATGGAGGCAACGCCCTTGTGGTCGCCTGAGATGAGTCGGTTCTTTTCCCCCATGGTGGAAGGATGCGCAGGAAACCAATTGATCATACCTTTTAGCCCGCCACCATCCGCGATAAATTTCAGAAGAACCATTTCCCGATCTACCTCGGCATTGCCAGGATCTGGATTCCTCATATAGGCGTCTTTGGAGCGGTTCCCGCCACAGTCCGGAACCACTCCACGCTTAATTAGAATCTTGCCCGGTGCGATGGAGCTGTGGGCTCTCCTGAGCGATTCGATGATGCCGGAAACGATGCATTCAAAATTCTGATGACAGAATCCGAGTATCGAAGCGTTGTAAGCGAGATAATCGGAGTAGCCGCCCGGCCCGCTATGCGTGTGGGTAGCGGTAATCATTAGGTTCTTATCGGTGTATAGAGGCTTCCCGTTTTCTCTAAAGTCAAGTGACTCGTTCAGCCGCCGGACGACTTCGAGTTTAACTGCCTGAGAGCACATTGCAAGGTCAACGACGACTATCGCCACACGCCTTCCATGAGCATCGACTAAGATAAAGGTGCGTGAGAAGAGACGCATATGCAGTCCTTCTCCTCGCTGTTCTACATTGGACATTCCCACGAAGCCGACGTGGACACAGGGCCCAGTAATATCGGATTTCCCGACGCCAATATGATATCCCATGTGCTCCCCCCTTGATGTAATCACTGTACGACCGATTGGATTAGATTGTCAACTTGCCCTTAGGCTTGACAGATACGGTTTGCTCCTGCGATTCTCCTGGATAAACTTGGCGCATTTAGGGAAGGTGAAGCCTTTTGGTAAGACCCTGTCCAATAAGAATCGCAGACAGAGATTGGGGGAGGACCTCATCCGATAAAAATGGTTCAAATATGGCGAGGCTCCAACGGGACCTTATCCCTGAAAAATGGTCCATTTATGACAGGAGTTTTCTGATTCAATTCCTTCAGCAAAACTCTTAAGAAACTGGAGCAATTTGGGACATTCATAGGTGGCAAAGGAAGGATAGCATAAGATTATCGTTTCAGGCTGGACCCTTAATTCACATTCGCCAAGAAACATTCTTAAGGGACCATATTCTTGATCTAATCTCGTTAGGATAGCCTCAAAAGACTCCTTGAACTTTTCCGATTCCCCTTCCGATCGCAACCGAGGGATTTCTGATTCTTTAGATACCGCGTCCCAATTTGGAAAATCGTTAAAAAATCTTGGTGAGAAAACAATGGTTGATCCTTTGTGAGTTGATGAAAGTGTAAATACCGTAATGTAAGTCGAACCTATGAGTTTAGGAGGACCTTGATATTGTGGATCTATCTCGAAATTTCTATTGCTCAATTCGCCGCTAAACTTTCTTCCTTCTTGGATTATATTTTGACAACCAATATCAGAAAGGGTCTGGGGCATTCTTTTTGAATTATCTTTCCGATTCTTCTTCGAAATAAAGTACCAAGCGGCCAGGATAGATGCGAATACAACGATTTTTACTACGCTCTCCAATTGGTTCGACACCTACCTACCCTCGCTCAATGTACCACCTGTGAGTCGAGATTTTCAAGCCTTGGGCCTCAGAAGAAGTGGACCTTCCGACATAGGGACTGGGCTATGATATACTTGCAGCTCATGATACGTTTTGGCGACCGTTTGGGTGAGCGTGCTTAAATGCGAAGAAGAGGTTTACACAGAATGTCTGACAGTCCCTTCATTGAAGAGCGCCAACGTGACCCACGGATAGTCAAATTCCCCGCCCGAGCTTGCGCAGGATGCGGAAAGGAACGCGAGCCCGGTGAAGGCCGCTACCTACCCGACGGTTGGATTGGGCTTTTCGACCCCGAGGCCGGGGAATATGTGGGAGCCGTGTGTGAGAAATGCGTGCGCCCCAGGCCGGAGGAAATTCCGATGAGAAGCAATCTCGTGAATTAGGGACCTCATCCCTGGATAATGGTTCAGACATAAGGTGAGCCAAACATTGCCTCCAGTAGGGCGCTTTTCCCCTGGAGGGCTGGAGTCTCGCTGGTAAGACTTTGGCCGGCACCGTTTGGGCCTAGCGGGCGCCCCCGACCTGCCCCGGGGACGCTTGCCCAGAGCCTCCAACCTGTACACTAGGACAGCCGGTAGAGGGGGGAGAAAAAAAGAGGGGTCTGTTTTTTTATTTCTTCTCATTTCTACTGTACTAGTTAGTGTTTTTGGGGTGTTTCCCCCCATATGGGAACTTGTACACCCCGTTTTGTACTAGTTGCCACCCGGACGTCCAAGTTGCCCCGGAAACCTCTTTTTCCCATCCCCCCTATAGGGATAGCTAATCAGAATGGCATCAGGAGAGGCCCCGGATGACCTGAGTCACGTCCCGCACGGGTTTTCGCTCCCTCGGGGCGGGACTCTCGGCCGGATAGCCCACGGGAATAAGAGCCACCAAATCCATCCCCGGCGGGATGTTCAGGATTTTTTCGATATCCCCCTTGGCCTGCATCGGGCCCGTCATCCAGACCGCCCCCAAACCCATCTGGTGCAGGACCAGAAGGAGATAGGCGATCGCAGACGATACGGACTGAATTCGCGTATTGGCCACGCTTCGCCACTCGCTCATCTGCTGGATTTTTGGATCCCTCTTTCCCCGGGCCGCCGAAATCTGATCGAGCGGAGATTTGTACGGGGAGGTAGCCACCGCGATCAGCACAGGGGCGTTGCGGAAGAAGCCCGACCGCTTCAGCATGAGGGCCAGGTTTTCTCCAAGCTGGCTGGCCTCGGGCAGAGAGGCAACATAATCGGCGCGCACCTGAACCGCGTCGGCTATGGACTTGATGACGTTTTTGTCCAGAACGACGGTGAAACGCCAGTTCTGTTGGTTGCCGCCGTTGGGGGCCCAGGTCGCCAGCTCAATGGCCTGAAGAAGCTTATCCTCGTCAACGGACTTGTCCAGCCAGCTGCGAATCGAACGCCGGCCTTTGATCAAATCGGCCAGTTCACTCGTGTTCACTCTTGCCTCCTATCAGAGAACTCATTTCACGATACTCTTGGGAATCGGGAGTAATTCTCCGGGCGGGGAATCCGGAAAAACGATTTTCTCCTTCTCGCTGCCTAAAAAAAAGGATAGCGCCGTCAGGGCGGGAAGTCAATGGGAGCGGACCTCATCCCTGAATAATGGTCCACCCATTGAGCTTGAAAATCGCACTTCAGAGGTAGTACATTGAGCGGGGGGTAGGTTAACTCCTAACGCATGTTTGAGAGAATTCCATTTCAAAGCCCTTGACAGGGCAAGCCCGAAGGGGAGGTAGTAATATAAAAACTTTTTCTTGACTTCTTGTTTCG
>Ga0116116_1001465_pt1 | contig 17393 bp, 17 predicted proteins | sample June2015DPH_10_1_FD_89722 | JGI IMG/M metagenome (GOLD analysis project Ga0116116, IMG submission 89722) | Peatland microbial communities from SPRUCE experiment site at the Marcell Experimental Forest, Minnesota, USA - June2015DPH_10_150 | ecosystem: Environmental > Terrestrial > Soil > Wetlands... | reverse complement strand
CACGAACCGTAGGCGATCAAATAGCGGCTTTTGCGGCGCAGCAGGTGAGCCATCGCCTCCTGCTCGGTGGACCGGATGGCCCCGTTGAGCAGCGTGGCGAAGATGGACTGGTCGGCCATGGCCCCGACGTCCTTGTACTTGAAGTCCATCGCCACGGGCCACAGGACGATGTCCACCTTCTCCACCACCCCGAGGATGTCCTCGGCCAGGTCCACGACCGTCTCCTCGCAGCCCCCGCAGGAGGCGCACCAGTAAAAGGCCACTTTGGGCTTAGGCATGGGTCACCGCGCTTTCCACCGGCGCCGGCTCGACGGCGGGCGCCAGCTCCGTCAGCTCCCGGTCCCAGTCCGCGAACTTCCCCGGCAGGTCCAGCGGGCCCAGGGCCGTGATTTTTTTCACCATGTCGTTGATGACGCTTTTGACCTTCTCGCCCTCGGCCGCGGAGATCCATTCCAGCCGCAGCCGCTCCTCCCCAATGCCCAGGTCCTTCAACATCCGCTGCAAGAGCGCAAAGCGCCGCAGCATCTTGTAGTTGCCCTCGCCGTAGTGGCAGTCGTTCGGATGGCAGCCCCCGATCAGCACCCCGTCCGCCCCCCGCGCGAACGCCTCCAAAATAAACTGCGGATCCACCCGCCCCGAGCACATCAGCCGGATCGTCCGCGTGTTCGCCGCGTACTTCATCCGCGACACCCCCGCCAAGTCCGCCGCCGTGTACGTGCACCAATTGCAGAAAAAAGCCACAATCCGTGGGGTCCATTCTTTAGTCATAAGCCAGTACTCCCTGGATTTCACTGAACACTTCTTCGTCATCGAAGAGGTTTTGTACAATCGAGCCCGACGGGCAGGCCGCCACACAGGTGCCGCAGCCCTTGCAAAGCGCCTCGTTAATGACGGCTTTCTTGCTGCCTTCGTTTAAGGTGATGGCCGTGTATGGGCAGAGTGGAATGCAGGACTTGCAGCCGCTGCACTCGGCCTCGACCACGAAGGCCGTGTTCGGCTCCTGCTCGATGTGGCCCTTGTCAATGAGCACCATCGCCTCGGCCGCAGCGGCCCCCGCCTGGGCCACGCTGTCGGGAATGTCCTTTGGACTCTGACAGCAGCCGGCGAGGTAGACGCCATCGGTGAAGGTATTTACCGGGGCGAGCTTCGGGTGCCGTTCGAGGAAAAAGCCTTCCGAACCGCAGCTCATGTTGAACAGGCGGCGGACGTCTTGGGCGTCGGCTTGCGGCTCGAGGCCGGTGGCCAGAACGACCATGTCGACCGGAATCCGCCGCACCACGCCGGCCAGCGTGTCTTCCACACGGATGACGAGTTTGCCTTCCTCCTCCGGAATGAAAGCCCAGTCGGTTACCTCGCCCACGCGGCCGCGGATGAAATGCACGCCCTCTTCGAGCAACTTGTCGTAGAATTCCTCGTAGCCTTTGCCGGGGGCGCGGATATCGATGTAGAAGTTGTAGATTTCCGCCTCGGTGTGCTCCTTGAGCAGGTGGGCCAGCTTCATGGAGTACATGCAGCACACCCGCGAGCACCACCGGTTGGTGTTCTTGTCGCGCGAGCCGACACAATGGATGATGCCGATGGACTTGGGATGGCAGCCATCGCGCAGGATCACGTCACCAGCCGTCGGGCCGGAGGCGTTCACCAGCCGCTCGACTTCCAGCGCGGTGTAAACGTTCGGATAGCGCCCGTAGCCATATTGCGGCATCCGCCCGACATCAAACGTCTGAAACCCGGTGGCGACGATGATCGTGCCCACCTTGATTTCCTTGAGCTCCTCCTTCTGCTTGAAGTCGATCGCCTTCCGGTCGCCGCAGGCCTCCACACAGGGTTTCTTGCACTTGTCCGTCAGGACACCGCGCTTGAAGTTCAGGCAGACTTCCGGGTCAATCAGCACCACCTGGGGCGTGGCCTGTGGGAAAGGGATGTACACCGGCTTGCGCTTGCCAAGGCCTTCGTTGAAATCGTCATGGAACTTGGGTTCCTTGTAGACGCAATGGGAGATGCACTCCTGGCAGCCGGTGCAGAGGTCTTCATTAATGTAGCGAGGCTTCCGCTTGATCTTGACGGTGTAGTTGCCCACGTAGCCGTCCATTTTCACGACCTCGGAGTGGCTCCACAGCGTGATGTTCGGATGGGAGCCGACCTCGGACATCTTCGGCGTCAGAATGCAGGCCGCGCAGTCCAGCGTCGGGAAGGTCTTGTCGAACTTGGCCATGTGCCCGCCGATGGAGGGCTCGCGCTCCACGAGGTAAACCTTCTTGCCGGCCTTGGCCAGCGTCAGGGCCGCGTGGATGCCGGCGATGCCGCCGCCCACGACCAGCACATCGGGATGGACCGGCACCTTCTTCACCTCGAGGGCCCGGTGATGCGCGACGCGCCGGATGGCGGCGCGGGCGAGCGCCCTGGCTTTCGCGGTGGCCTCGGCGCGGTCGGTGTGCACCCACGAAACGTGCTCGCGGATGTTGACCATGTGGAAAAAGAACGGGTTCAGTCCGCCGGCTTCGACCGCGCTGCGGAAGGTGTGCTCATGCAGCAGCGGCGAGCAGGACGCGACCACGATCCGATTCAGGCCGAACTCCTTGATGTCCTTTTGAATCAACTCCTGGCCCGGATCCGAGCACATGTACTTGTAGTCGCGCGAGAGGACCACGTTGGGAAGCTGCCCGACGTATTTCGCCAACTCCGCGCAGTCCACCATCGCCGCAATGTTGTGGCCGCACTGGCAGACATAAAAGCCGATCCGAACGTCGTGGTTGCCGTTAACCTTGTCCATTGGAGTCCCTGCGTAGGAAAAATTGCCTCGTGGTCGGGTTCGTCATATGCGTCAGGCGGCCGCCGGTTGCGGTTGGGCGCACGCCGGTTTTCGCATCGGGGCGAAGCCGCGCTGCAGGCCGAGTTCTTTTTCGGACAGGCCGAAGGCAAGGCCGATCAATTGGGTGAAGAACACCACGGGGATATCAAGATACGGGCCCACGGGGACGCGGGCGTCTTTGTTCCGGGGATCGGGGATGGTTTCGTTCCCCCATCTGCCCACCATCTTGTCCCGATAACAGTCCAGGTTGAACTGGCAGAGCGGGCACACGGTGGCGATGAGATCCGCTCCGCGGGTGATGGCCTCCTTCAGCAGAATGTAGGAACAGAGTAGACCGGGCTCCGGCAGGGTGCCGGTCAGGCTGCCGCCACAGCAACGGGTCTTGAGCGGGTAGGTGACCATCGTGCAGCCGATGGCTTCCAGAAGCCGGTCCATCGTCGTGGGATTGTACTGGTCATCGAACGTCGCGTAGGGACGCACAATCTGACACCCGTAGTACGGAGCGACCTTGAGCCCCTTGAGCGGATGCTTCACGTGTTTCTTGATCTCCTCGATTCCCACGTTGTTGACCAGCACATCGAGCGGATGGCGCACGGGCGTGTTGCCACTGTAGGAGAGGTTCGCTTGGCGGAGCGCCTTCTGCACGACTGCCTCGACCACGGGCGATTCGTGGAGGTAGTGCTTGGTCTTGTTCAAGACCAGGTAGCACGCGCTGCAGGGCGCGAGCAGTTCCTTGTGGCCGGCCTTCTCGGCGATGGCCAGGTTGCGCGAGGCCATCACACATGCCTTGACTTCGTCCACCGCCATGTAGGCCGTGGCGCCGCAACAGTTCCAGTCGTCCAGCTCTTCCAGTTCCACCCCGAGAACCTTCAAGACTGGCAGCAGGGATTCCTCGTAAGCCCGGCCCGTGCCTTTCAACGAGCAACCGGGGAAGTAGGAGTATTTCATGGTTTAATGCGCTCCGTTGTGACGCCCGCCATGGCCGCCGTTCTGGTGGTCGTTGTTCAACGCGTCGATGGACAGTTTGTCCACCACCGCCATCATGCGCACGAGTTCGTCTTTGCGTTTGATGCCCTCGAGCTTGAGCGGGAAGCGTCCGCGTATGAGGAGATTCAGCCCCAGCCGCCACATGCCCAGCGCCGCCGGGATGTTCGTTTTGAGGAACATGACGGTGGCCAGGAAATTCTCGGTCACGCGGCCGCGTTTGTGTGACATCTTGTAGAATTCCTGGGCCAGCACGGGAATGGGAAAGCGCTTGGGATAAAAGCCCTCGTGAATGGCCCGCTGCTTGAGCTCATACATGATGTCGGTGATGCGAATCTGCTTCGGGCACTCGACCGTGCAGGCGTAGCACGAGGCGCACAGCCAGATGGTCGTGCTCTGCAGCACCTCGTTTTTGAAATCGGACCGCGTCAGCTCCATCACCTGCCGCGGGGTGTGGTCCATAAAAATGCTCAGGGGGCACAGACCCGAGCAGGTGCCGCACTGGATGCAGTGTTCCAACTGCTCGCAGCCCGGCACGCGCATGACTTCGCGGCCAAAACCCTTCACCCGGTCGGACTCGTACTTGATCGTCCGCCTGAGCTCCATCACCGGCTCATTGACGTTGCCGGCTCGCTGAATAACTGATGGGGAACTGGATTTTTGAAGAGGTGGTTGAGGAGCGGGAGGCGCGGAAAGGGCAGTCATTGGGTGAACCGTAAAAGGTGGTTAGTCAGGCGGGCGGTCAGGATCGCCGCCTGAGTTGGGCGCCGTGGAGAGTTGAGAAGAGGGCGTCGTCGCATAGAAACCGCGGACCGCTCTGGGGCGGTGCGCTAGTCCAAAGAGGTGAAGCAACGCGAATGCTGGGCGCGAGAAAAATCAACCATTCTAATGCCCGCTTGCCATGGTTTCAGTGGGTGGAACCGGGGGATCACGCAGCCTGGGTCAGAAGCGGGTCACGCAGCCTGAAAACCATCCGCGATCAACAGATTGCTGGGAAGCGCATTGCCCTTGGAAGTGCCTTCACCTCCGTATGATCTGTCACGCTGCGGAAGACTGCACCCCCTTGGTAGGTCCGGAGGATACTGACGTGATATTCCACAGCGCGCCAAGCGCCTGACCGGCGGAAAGTCCGCCGTCGTTGGGCGGCAAGTCACGATGGCACAGAATATTAAAACCCGCCGACCGGAGCGTATGGTGGATCGCGTCCAGGAGCCGCACGTTTTGGAAACAGCCTCCGCTGAGGACCACCGTCTTGATGCCCACCCGCACGGCCAGGTCCAACACACAGCGCGTGAGGGCATTGTGGAAGCGCGCGGCGAGCAAACCCGGTCTGGTGCTCGATCGTTCTTTCAGAATGGCCGCCACCGCCGGCCGCCAGTCGATCTGCCAGATTCCTTCCTGACCCGGGGCAATAATGGGCATGATTAAACCCGCTTCTTCTTGTGGTTCAGAGGCTGCCACGAACTCCACTTCCATCGCCGCCTGTCCCTCAAAAGAGCTTTGATGACGCAGGCCGAGCAAGGCGGCGATGCCGTCAAAAAGCCGGCCGGCACTCGTCGTCACCGGGGCATGGACTCCGCGTTCCAGCAATGAGAACAGAACCGCGGCATCGCGGTCGCTGAAACCCCATGACCGGGCCAGCGGCTCAAGACGCGCCGCGTCGCCCGCGAACAAACCGTGCAAAAGCCCGAGCGCGCTCCGCCGCGGCTCGCGCACCGCGGCTTCTCCACCGGGCAGCCGAAACGGCAGCAGGTGGGCCACCCGCCGCGCCGTCCTGGCCACCCGGTCGACCACGATAAACTCCCCGCCCCAGACGGTTCCGTCGGAACCGTAACCCGTGCCGTCCCAAGCCACGCCCAACACCCGTTCCGGACCGCCGCCATGCTCGAGCAGGCAGGCGAGGATGTGAGCGAGATGGTGCTGCACAGTCACCACCGGCACACCCAGATCCTGGGCAAAACGGGTCGAGGCGTAGTCGGGATGTGCATCGCAGACGACGCGGGCAAAGCGCCCGGGGTAAAGAGAGCCGAGCAGCGCCACGGTCCGGCGAAATGCTTCCATGGAAACGGGGTTGGAGAGATCGCCGATATGAGGGCTCAGCACCAGGCTCGTTCCCGTGGTCAGGGCAATCGTGCTTTTGATGTGCCCCCCGACACAGAGCAGCGGCTCCGTCGCCGCAGCGTCCTCGGGCAGCCGAAATGGGGCAGGGGCGAATCCCCGGGCGCGACGCAGCAGCACCGGGCCGGCAGCCGCCCGCCTCAGCACGGAGTCGTCGACCGGCCGGGCGATGGGCCGGTCGTGCACCAGGAAGAGATCGGCAATCGTTCCCAGCCGTTGCCGCGCTTCCTCATTGTCCGTGCAAAGCGGTTCCTCCGAGAGATTGCCGCTGGTGGCCACCACCGGCCGCGCGACGGCTTCAAGCAGCAGCACATGCAGGGGCGTGTAGGGCAGCAGCGCGCCGACCCAAGGGTTGCCCGGCGCCACCGCCTCGGCCAGCGGTGCCTCCGCTTTGCGGCGCACCAGCACAATCGGGGCGGCGGTGGAGGTCAGCCAGCGTACGTCATCCTCACTCAATTCGGCCGCCCCGCGTAACGCCTCGAGCGACGGAAACATCACCGCCAGCGGTTTCTCCTCGCGATGTTTGCGGCGGCGCAGTTCGCGGACGGCGGCTTCATTGGCTGCGTCCACCATCAGGTGGAATCCGCCCAGGCCTTTGACGGCCACGATCTTACCGGCGCGCAACGCCTCGGCCGCCGTGGCGATCGCCGCTCCGCGGAAGGCCAGTGCCCGGCCCGCGATGTCCTGCAACTCCACCTGCGGTCCGCAAGCCGGACAGGCGTTGGGCTGGGCGTGATAGCGTCGGTCGGCCGGATCCTCGTATTCGCGCCGGCACGCCGGGCACATGGAAAACCCCGCCATGGTGGTGCGCGGCCGGTCGTAAGGCAGCTCGCGAAGAATCGAGTAACGGGGCCCGCAGTTCGTGCAGTTGATGAAAGGGTAGGCATGGCGGCGATCGCCCGGATCGACGAGCTCGCGCCGGCAATCGGCGCACAGTGCCAGATCGGGGGTGACCGCCGCCGTGCGCACGACCGCGTCAGTATCGCTGTCGAGAATCAGAAAACCCATGGCCGGCACCGGCGGCAGATTCCGGACTCCTTCCGCCGGGCGCTCCCGCAGAAGGGTGAGGCGGGCGGCTGGCGGCGGTTCCGCCTGCAGCGTTGCGGCAAAGACGTCGAGCATGTCCCGGGAGCCGAGGGCCCGCACGGTCACGCCGCGTTCGTCGTTCCGCACCCAGCCGCGCACGCCGAGGCGGGAGGCCAGCCGGGCGACAAACGGCCGGAACCCGACCCCTTGCACGGTTCCCTCGATCTCCAGCAGACGATCTGCAGGGCGCGGGGTGGTGCCATCAGCCGCCGGTGGCATGGTTCAAAGCAGCGCGCGCAGGTAGGCCAGCCAGCGATCGAACCCTTCGCCCGTGCGGGCGGAGAGTTCGAAAATCTCGGCTTGCGGCGCGACGCGACGGATGTTGGCCAGCGCCGCGGCGCGGTCGAAGCCCAGCACGGCCGCGATGTCGATCTTGTTCACAATGACGGCATGCGCGCTGGTGAAGATGGGGGGATACTTGAGCGGTTTGTCCTCACCCTCCGTGCAGGAGAGCAGCGTGATGCGGCGGTTCTCCCCCAGGTCGAACGACGCCGGGCAGACCAGGTTGCCGACGTTTTCGACGAACAGCAGGCGCACCTTGTCCAGCGATAGGGCGGCGAGGCCGCGGGCGACCATCGCCGCATCCAGGTGGCAGGTTCCCCCCGTGGTGATCTGGACGACGGGAAGTCCTTCGCGGCGGAGCCGCCGCGCGTCGTTGTCAGTCTCCAGATCTCCGACCAGCACGGCGCAGCGCACCTCGCCGGCGAGGGCGTCAAGGGTGCGCTCCAGCAGCGTCGTCTTGCCCGCTCCCGGCGACGAAACGAAATTCAAGGCGCGGATTCCGCGTTGTTGCAGGAAGGCCCGGTTGTCCGCCGCGCGCCGGTCGTTTGCATCGAGGAGACGCACCTGCAGGTCGAGGGTACGGACCGTGCCGGGCAACGGATCGCCGGGCGGAACCGGCGGGATGTCCGCGGGATCGCGCACGTCCACCAGGATCACGTCGCTCCGGGCCGGGGCGCCGGCCCGGCTTCGTTCAGGATTTTGGTTGGGCATGGGGATTAAAGCATTTCGAGACGGACCAGATCGAGTTCGCGGCCTTGCTTGATGGTTCCGCATAAACGGCCGCAGGTTGGGCATTCAAAAAAATGATCGGTATCGGGAGTGAAGTCCTGGAGGCAGTCGGAACAGTACGCGACGGCGGCCACCGGGTCAATTTGCAGCGTGGCTCCCTCGGCCGCCGTGCCCGGCAGAATCGCCGTGAACCCAAAACGCAGCGCCTCCGGATCCACGCCGGAGAGCGCGCCCACGCGAATCACGATGCGCAAAATCCGCGAGGCGCCCGCTTTTTCCGCCTGCGCCAGCGCCATGGCCAGGGCCGATTCGGCGATTCCCAACTCGTGCATAAGGCAAACGTGGGCCGGCCGGCTCGGGAAGTCGAGCCGCCATGCCGCGCTGGAAGAAGATTATTTAATTAAATGACCTCAAGGTCATATATCAATTGATGCACACCAAAATCTGCGCAGACTCGCCCCCATAAAATCCCCCCAAACCTCGCGCCGGCCGGCCGGCGCGATCAACCAAGGATCATCATGAATGTGTTGGAATCTCCGCCCCAAACCGGCGGTCTGACCATTTGGGAAGAGATGCGTGCGCGCGGCGTGAGCCGGCGTGATTTTATCAAGTTCTGCACGTGGATGTCGGCCTACCTCGGCCTCGAGGCGAGTGGAGTCGCCGATGTCGTGAAGGCCCTGGAAAAAAAGCGCCGGCTGCCCGTGGTCTGGCTGCATTTCCAGGAGTGCACGTGCTGCAGCGAGTCCTTCATCCGCTCCTCGCATCCGATCGTGGCGGACATCCTGCTCGACAAGGTGTCCTTGGATTACACCGAAACGCTGCAGGCCGCCGCCGGTTTCCAGGCGGAGGAATGCCTGCGCCGCACGATGAAGGAACGGCGCGGCGAATACCTGTTGATGGTGGAGGGTTCGGTTCCCATGGCCGACGAAGGCATTTACTGCGTCATCGGCGGCCGCACCGCGCTTGACATCGTCCAGGAGGCCGCCGACGGGGCGAAGGCCGTGGTCGCGTGGGGCAACTGCGCCTGCGCGGGCTGCGTCCAGGCCGCCAAGCCGAATCCGACGAGGGCCACGCCCATCCACAAGGTCATCACCGGCAAACCGATCATCAACGTGCAGGGCTGCCCGCCGATCGGCGAGGTGATGGCGGGCGTCGTGGTCCACCTGCTGGCCTTCGACCGCATCCCGCAGCTGGATGCGCTCGGCCGCCCCAAGGCGTTCTACTCGCGGCGGGTGCACGACACCTGCTACCGCCGGCCCTACTATGACGCCGGTCTCTTCGTCGAGTCCTTCGATGATGAAAACGCGCGCCGGGGCTTCTGCCTCTACAAAATGGGCTGCCGCGGGCCGACGACCTACAATTCCTGCGGCGTGATGCGCTGGAACAATGGCGTGAGTTATCCCATCCAGTCCGGCCACGGTTGCATCGGCTGCTCCGAGGCGGGCTTCTGGGACAACGGGCCCTTCTACCAGCGTCTCGCCAGCTTCCCCGGCTTCGGCATTGAGACGACGGCCGACCAGATCGGACTCGCGGTCGGCGCGGCCACCATCGCGGGCGCCGCGGCCCACGCGGTCCTCACCAACGTTCGCAAACAACATGAGATCGGCGAACACCCCGGCGAATCGGCCAGCCTCGCGCCGCCGCCCGCCGTGGCCGAGCCCGACGACCAAGCCAAGGAGTAAACCATGAGCACACGCATTGTTGTCGATCCCATCACCCGCATCGAAGGCCACCTGCGCATCGAGGCGGAGGTCAAGGACGGCCGCATCGCCGACGCCTGGAGCGCCGGCACCATGGTCCGCGGCATCGAGACCATTCTCAAGGGCCGCGACCCGCGCGACGCCTGGGCTTTCACCGAGCGGGTCTGCGGCGTCTGCACCACCGTGCACGCGCTCGCCTCCGTCCGCTCGGTGGAAGACGCCCTCGGCGTCGCCATCCCCCCCAACGCGGAATTGATCCGCAACCTGATGTTCTGCGCCCAGTACCTGCAGGACCACGTGGTGCATTTCTATCACCTGCATGCGCTGGACTGGGTCGATGTGGTCAGCTCCCTGAAGGCCGATCCGGCCGAGGCATCGCGCATCGCCCAGAGCATCTCGAACTGGCCCAAGAGCTCGCCGCAGTATTTCCGCGACCTGCAGAAACGCCTGACCGCCTTCGTGGAGAGCGGCCAGCTCGGCATCTTTGCCAACGCCTACTGGGGCCATCCGGCCTACAAGCTGCCGCCCGAGGTCAACCTCATCGGCGTCGCCCATTATCTCGAGGCGCTCGAGTGGCAGAAGGAGATCGTGAAGGTCCACACGATCTTCGGCGGCAAAAACCCGCATCCGAACTATCTGGTGGGCGGCGTGCCCTGCGCGCTCAACATCGACGAGGCCAACGCCATCAACGCCGAACGCCTCGCCTACGTCGGCCGGCTGTTCGAGGAGGCGGCCCGGTTCGTCGAGCAGGTCTACCTCCCGGACCTGCTCGCGATCGCGCCGTTCTACCTCGACTGGACGGAAATCGGCGGCGGCGTGTCCAATTACCTCTGCTACGGCGACCTGCCAACCAACGGTTTTGCCGACGTGGCGCGCTTCAAGTTCCCGCGCGGCGCCGTGCTCGACCGCGATCTCAGCCAGGTGCATCCGGTCGATCCGCACGACCCCGACGGCGTGCGGGAGTCGATCAACCACTCGTGGTATTCCTACAACGGGGGCGAGGACAAGGCGCTGCATCCCTGGGACGGCGAGACCCGGTTCAACTACACCGGCCCCAAGCCGCCGTACGACAACCTGAACGTCGACGGGAAGTATTCCTGGCTGAAGACCCCGCGCTGGAAGGGCCACGCCATGGAGGTGGGCCCTCTCGCGCGCATGCTGGTCGGTTACGCCAGCGGCAACCAGGAGATCAAGGACGCGGTGACCGAGACGCTGGCCGCGCTGAAGGCGCCGGCCGCGGTGCTCTTCTCGACCCTCGGCCGCACGGCGGCCCGCGGCATCGAGACGCGCTTGGTCGCCCGCTGGGCGATGGAGTTCTACAGCCAGCTCCTCGCCAATATTCGCAACGGCGACTCGCGGACCTTCACCAAGGAGAAGTGGGAGCCGGCCACCTGGCCCGCGCAGGCGCGCGGCGTCGGCGCCACCGAGGCGCCGCGCGGCGCGCTCGCGCACTGGATCGTCATCAAGGACCAGAAGATCGAGAACTACCAGCTCGTCGTCCCGAGCACCTGGAACGCCTCGCCGCGCGACGGCCAGGGGCAGCGCTCGCCGTACGAAGCCTCGCTGATCGGCACGCCGGTGCATGATCCCACGCAGCCGCTCGAGATTCTGCGCACGATTCACTCGTTTGATCCGTGCCTCGCCTGCGCCGTCCATCTCTACGACGACCGGGGCGGCCGGCTCGGCGCGGCCTCCACCGCTCCCGTGCTCTGAAAGGAGGAATCACCATGACTCCTGAAGCATCCCCGGCCGCCCTTTCCCCGGCGGCAGCGGCGCCTGTGTTCAAGCGCGTCTATGTCTGGGAATTGCCGGTGCGCCTTTACCACTGGCTGAACGCCCTCTGTGTCTTTGTGCTCATCGTCACCGGCCTGCTCATCGCCCATCCGCCGGCGATCACGAGCGCGAGCGAGGCGTCGTTCAGCTACTGGTTTGGCGTCAATCGCTTCATCCACTTCGCCACGGCGTACGTGTTCGTCTGCAACTTCGCGTTCCGCATCTACTGGGGTTTCGTCGGCAACCAGTTTTCGGACTGGCGCAATTTTTTGCCGCTGCGACGTTCGCAGTTCCGGCAGGTGCGCGCCGTGCTACGCGTCGACGTCCTCCAGGCGACGAACAAGCCCATCGAAGCGGTCGGTCACAACGCCCTCGCGTACTTCACCTATTTCGCGATGTTCCTGGTCTTCCTCTTCCAGGTCGTCAGCGGCTTCGCGATGTACGCCTCGATGAGCCAAGCGTGGTTCCCCCAGCTCTTCAAGTGGGCGGTGCCGCTTTTCGGCGGCGACTACGGGCTGCGGCAGTGGCACTACATGGCCATGTGGTTCTTCGTGATCTTCACGATCGTCCACGTCTACCTCGTGTTTTACCACGACTACGTCGAGGGGCACGGGGTGATGTCGTCGATGGTCGGAGGATGGAAGTTCGTGCATCCCGACACGCTGAAAGGCAACGGCCGGTCCTGGTTCCCGCTTTCGCCCAAGCCGCCCCGGGACGCCGCGAAGCCTCCGCCCCGCTGACCCGCATGATCGCCATCAGCCGTTTATTCAACCAGACCGGAAAAATGGAGGGCGAGGTTCCCACCGAGCCGCGGCGGACCGGGAGGTCCGCCCTCCACCCTGACGCGCGATTCGTGGGTTCTGCTGATTTGAGCAGGGGAATGGCCATGCTCCATTCTGACGGGCAGGCGGCTCCGGCCGCACCAGCGCCGCCGCCGGCCGAGGTGCTCGTGCTGGGCGTGGGTAACCTGCTCGTAGGTGACGAAGGGGTGGGGGTGCACGCTTTCCGCGCCCTTGAAATGGATACATGGCCGCCCCATGTGCACCTCGTGGACGGCGGCACGGGTGGATTTCACCTCCTTGATCTGCTGCGCAGCCATGCGCGCGTCATTCTCATTGACGCCACCCGCGACGGGTCGCCGCCGGGCACGGTTGCCCAGTTTCGCGCGCGGGTTGCCGCCGACTTTCCCCCGGCGCTCGGGGCGCACGACATCGGGTTGCGCGATCTGATCACCGCCGCGGCGCTGCTCGGCCCCCTGCCGGAAATCGACGTCATCACCGTTTCCATCGCCGAGTTGAAACCCATGACGCTCGAGCTCTCTCCGGCCGTAGCCGCGGCCCTGCCCGAGGTCAGCCGGCGCGTGCGAATCCTCGTCGGCTGACGGGAATTTTCAGCCGTGCACGGCCTCGACGTAGATCTCCTGGTCGTCGTCGATGCAGCCGGCAATCGCGAAGCCATGCCGATTGAGCGCGGCAGTCAGCTCCGCCGGCGGCGGCAGCACGTCCGCCGCCACGACGTCGTGGGGGCCATGAATGGCCGCCAGCGCCGCGCGTCCCTCCCAATGCCCGATGTCGATCCGCGCCACGGTGACCGGCGCAAGGATCGCCGTTCGTGTTTAAACGATCCGAAATTCGTCAGGTTGATTTGGATTTTCTGCTTTCAGAGGCGAGACTAGCAGGAGAAACTCGCGACATGCACATTCCAGACGGATTCCTCGATGCGAAGACGGCGGTCATCAGCGCTGGAATGGCAGCGATGGGGATAGGGATTGCCCTCCACTCGGTCCGCCGCTCGTTTTCCGTGCGCCGGGTGCCTTTGATCGGCCTCGCCGCGGCGTTCGTTTTTGCCGCGCAGATGCTCAACTTCCCGGTCGCAGGAGGAACGTCGGGACATCTGATCGGCGCCGTCCTCGTCGCCGTTCTGCTCGGTCCCAGCGCCGCCGTGCTGGCCATGACGGCGGTCCTGATCGTGCAATGCTTCATGTTCGCGGACGGCGGCGTGACGGCGCTGGGCGCCAACATCTTCAACATGGCGATCGTGGCGCCCGGCGTCGGCTATGCCATCTACGCGCTCGTGCGGCGTGCGGCGGGCGACAGCCTGCGCTCCCGGTTGCTGGCGACCGCGTTCGCGGCGTGGTGCTCCACCGTCATTGCCGCCATCGTCTGTGCGGGGCAGTTGGCGTTTTCCGGCACGGTGACGTGGAAGGTGGCGTTTCCCGCCATGGCCGGTATTCACATGCTGATCGCCATCGGCGAAGCCGTGATCACCACGTTGGTCGTCGCCGCGGTGGCCAGGGCGCGTCCCGAATTGCTGGCCTCGCGTCCGCCGACCTCCGCCCCATCGCACTACACGGAGTTGACGGCTTATGGCTTGCTCGTGTCGCTGGGTCTGGTGGTTTTCGTCGCTCCCTTCACCTCCGGCTGGCCGGACGGATTGGAAAAAGTCGCGGCGGCGCTCGGTTTCGAGCACAAGGCCATGGCGACGGCCGTCATGACCGCCCCGCTTCCTCATTATACGATTCCCGGTTTTCGATCCGCGGTGTCCTCGACGATTGTGGCGGGCGGCGTCGGCACCCTGGTCGCTTTTGTGCTGGCCTATGTCCTGGCCCGCGCGCTCACCCCGCGGGGTGACGCCGCCCAGGGCCGCGACGCCGGAGGTGCGTCCCCTTGTGCATGAAGAGCTGCTCAATCCCTACCGGCACGGGGCCAGTTTGATTCACCGTCTGCCCGCGCCGGTCAAACTGCTGGGCGCGGCCGTGGGCGTGTTGGTCAGCGTGCTCCTGCCCCGCACGGCGTGGCCCGCCTATGCCGGAATGGGGGCCGGTCTGTTGCTGGTGGCTTTGTTGACCTCGGTTCCGCTGCGGCATCTCGGCCGGCGCCTGCTGATCGCGGAACCATTTGCCGTCGGCGTCGCGCTGCTGGCGCTGCTGCAGGACCACGGCCTGCAGATGTTCCTGGCCATGCTCGCCAAGAGCACGCTTTGCCTGTCTTGCGTCATTCTGCTGAATTCGACCACCCGCTTCACCGATCTGTTGCAGGTGTTCCGGCGGCTGCGGGTGCCCCCGCTGCTCGTCGTCACGCTCGCCCTCATGCATCGCTACCTGTTTGTGTTGTTTGAGGAGATGGGGCGCTTGCGCCGGGCGCGGCGCAGCCGCACGTTCACGAGCGGGCGCGTGTTCGCATGGCAGCTGACGGCGACCGTCGCGGCGCAGTTGTTTGTCCGGACCTCGGAGCGCGCCGAGCGCGTCTATGCGGCCATGTGCGCGCGGGGATGGAAGCTATGAACGCCCTCGAAGTTCACCACCTCGGTTACCGTTATCCGGACGGCACCGAAGCCTTGCGCGATGTGTCGTTTTCCGTCGCTGAAGGCGAACGCGTCGGCCTGATCGGCCCCAATGGGGCGGGCAAGTCCACCCTGCTGTTGCACCTGAACGGCCTGCTGCCGGAGCATCCGCCGCCGGAACCTGCCGTCCGCGTGTTTGGAACTCCGCTGGCTGAGCCAAATTTGGCGGCCATTCGCGTCCAACTCGGTTTGCTCTTCCAGGACCCGGACGACCAATTGTTCTGCCCCACCGTGTGGGAGGACGTCGCTTTCGGCCCGCAGCAATTGGGCGTGCGCGGACCGGAGTTATCAGGTCGCGTCGCGCGAGCGTTGGCGCAGGTCGGCCTTGCCCATCTGGAAGAGCGCATGCCGCACCATTTGAGCCGGGGAGAAAAACGGCGCGTGGGCCTGGCCGGTCTGCTGGCGTGTGAGGCCCGCCTGCTGGCTCTCGATGAACCAAGCAGCGACCTGGATCCCCGGGGACGACGCGAGCTTAAAGCTCTGCTCGGTTCGCTGTCGGTCGCGCAGATCATTGCCACGCATGACCTCGAACTGGTCGTCGAGATCTGCTCGCGGGTGATCGTTCTCGATCAAGGAGCCGTGGTCGCGCAAGGACCGACCGTGGAGCTTCTGAATGACGAAGCCCTGATGTTGGCGCACGGGCTGGAACGTCCGCACGTTTTGCGACACCGGCATCCGCATTGATCGCCCGTTACCGTCCGCCTGCGGCGGCTGGTTGCAGAAACCGCGGGGGTGGGTCGGAGGGAAAATTACTGCGCCACGCGGCTGCGCGCCATTCGGCGTTCGTGGGCAACCACGTCCGCGAGCGTCGTGTAGCGCAACGTGAATTCGATCTGCTGGCGGGCGTCTTTCCAGAAATTGTGCACGGGGCAGGCGCGTTCATCGCTGCAGGTGACGAGCCCCAGCAGGCAGCGCCCGAGCCACTGGCACGCCTCCACCGCTTCGCTGACCTGCAGCAGCGTGATCTCTTCCGGCGGGCGGGCCAGCAGCACACCGCCGCGCTTGCCCCGGACGCTCCGCACCAGTCCGGCCGCCACCAGTCCGGGCATGCGTTTGGCAAGGTAGGCATAAGGCACGCGCGCCCGCCGGGCGATGTCACGGAGACCGACCGGCCGGCCGCCGGGCGGGTCCAGATGCGACATTGCTGCAATCGCATAGCCGGTGGTTTTGGCCAGACTCAACATGGGTGCCTACCATCGTGCGCGGCAGCCCCGCGGTCAATCGCCTGGATTCACCGGCGCGGACCACGGGGGTCGAAAGTCGGCTGGCGGCTTGTCAGCGCCGGCAGGGTGGGTAGGCTGGGGCTGTGGCCGAAACCGCCCCCAACCCTGCGAATTACAGCTGTCCCGCCCCGCTGACCGGCCACGCGGAGATTCAGATTGCGCATGGCGGCGGCGGACGGCTGACCCAGCAGTTGATCGAGCGCATCTTCGGGCCGGCCTTCGACAATCCGGCCCTCAACGCGCGTCATGACGGGGCGGTGCTCGCCGCGCCCGCCGGAGCCCGGCTGGCGTTCACGACGGATTCGCACGTGGTCAGCCCGTTGTTTTTCCCCGGCGGAGACATTGGCCGGCTCGCGGTTTACGGCACGGTCAACGACCTCGCCATGTGCGGCGCCCGGCCACGCTGGCTGAGCGCCGGCTTCATTCTCGAGGAGGGTCTGCCGGTCGCGACGCTGGAACGCATCGTGGCGGCGATGGCGGAGGCGGCGCGAAAAGCCGGAGTGCAGATCGTCACGGGCGACACGAAGGTGGTCGAACGCGGCAAGGGCGACGGCCTTTATGTGAACATGGCCGGGATCGGGTGGGTGGAGCACGACCGGGTGATCGCACCGGCATCCGTGCGTCCCGGTGACGTGGTGTTGCTCAGCGGCGACATCGGGCGCCACGGCATGGCGATCCTCGCGCAGCGCGAGGGCCTCGCGTTCGAGTCGCCGATCGAGAGCGACTGCGCGCCGCTCTGGCCGGCGGTGGAGGCCTTGTTCGCGGCCGGCGTCGAGGTGCACTGCCTGCGCGACCTCACGCGCGGCGGACTGGCGACCGCAGTGATTGAAATCGCCGAGACCGCCGGACGGGCGGTGGCGCTGGAGGAAGCCGCCGTGCCGGTTTGCGAGCCGGTGCGCGGGGCCTGCGAAATTCTCGGACTCGATCCGCTTTACGTCGCGAACGAGGGGCGGTTTGTCGCCTTCGTGCCGGCGGCGCAGGCGGAGGCGGCGCTTGCCACGCTGGCCCGCACCGCGCCCGGCGGGCCGCCGACGCGCATCGGCGCTGTGCGCGCCGGACCGGCGGGCGAAGTCACCCTGCGCAGCGTGATCGGGGTCGACCGCATTCTCGACCGCCTGAGCGGCGAGCAACTGCCGCGGATCTGCTGAGCTGTGGCCGGTGTCGCCGACCGCGGCGACAAGGCGTTTACGTGCTCGCGGCCGCGGCCTCTGTTTTCCGCAGCCGGTAGCGGTAATAGGCGGAGCACGCGCCCTCGCTCGATACCATGGGCGCGCCGACCGGATGTTCCGGCGTGCAGCGGGTGCCAAACGCCGGGCACTCGTGCGGCTTTTTCACGCCGCGCAT
>Ga0116116_1001453_pt1 | contig 17521 bp, 16 predicted proteins | sample June2015DPH_10_1_FD_89722 | JGI IMG/M metagenome (GOLD analysis project Ga0116116, IMG submission 89722) | Peatland microbial communities from SPRUCE experiment site at the Marcell Experimental Forest, Minnesota, USA - June2015DPH_10_150 | ecosystem: Environmental > Terrestrial > Soil > Wetlands... | reverse complement strand
TCGCCGGTAAGGGTGAAAAGGTGGGGTAAGAGCCCACCGCCCCGGTGGCAACATCGGGGGCACGGCAAACCCCGCGAGGTGCAAGACCAAATAGGAGGGCAGAGCTGGCCCGGCTCGCTGAGCACTACGCGCAAGCGCAGCGGCTCCTTTTCCATCAGCAAAAGCTGCTGGGACTGACGAACCCTCGGGTAGGTCGCTCGATCCCGGTCGCGAGGCCGGGGCTAGAGGAATGATCGTCGCGGCGCGCTGCTGCAAAGTAGTGCGCCCCACAGAATCCGGCTTACAGGCTCATCCGCCAATTTATCAAGCCTATCTTTCCGCCAGCCGGCAGCTCCTCGTAATTCTCCAAGTGCAAGCCCGAAATATTGTGATCATCTCCGCGAGCCGCGCCTCGTTCCCGAATTGGGACTCGCTGCGCACGATGTTCCACTTTGAGTCTTCACAACGCCCCACATTCGCTTTTCCTCCGGTGAATCGCCGCGCGCACTAGCAGAAATACGCAGCAAACCAGCGGTGAACGCAACAAAACGCGATGCGGCGCATTGGAAAGCGAATTGCTCCCCCGCCGGCAGGGTTCTTTCGCAGACGACTTTTGAGCTGTTCGCAAAGAGGCAGCAGATCCATGGGAACCGCGGCCGTCAAGACGCAAACGGAACACCGAGCGAGCGTCGCAACTCCGCCCCAAGCCAGTGCCCCGGCCATTCCGCAGTGGAGACTCTGGGGAATTCGATTGCCCTTTTCCCTGGTGGATCCGGGGACGACTGTCAGTGCAGGCCTGCTCGTCAATCTGCTCCTCGCGCGCTGGCTTCCGGCGCAGCACTACGGTGCCTTCGCTCTGGTCTTTGCGGTGTTCCTCTTTCTCGCCGGGATTCACAACGCCCTGGTTCTCGAACCCATGAGCGTCCTCGGACCAGCCAACTTCCAGCGCAACCTCGCGGACTACTTTGAAGCGCAAATCTGGGTACACCTCGCTTTCACTACGGTGCTTGCCGCTCCATTGCTTTTTGCCGCCGCGTTCCTCACCTCGTTCGGCTACGGCGGCCCTCTGCCGGGCGCCCTTCTCGGTGGCGGCCTCGCGCTTCCCTTTTTCCTGCTGTTATGGCTGGCACGCCGCATGTCCCACATCCTGCAACGCCCCGCCATGGCGATGGCCGGGAGCATGAGCAACGTCGTTTTGCTCCTTGCCGGTCTATTCGCGTTGCAAGCCCGGCACAAGCTCGCACCACTGCCTGTGTTCCTGCTCCTCGGATTTGCAAGCTTGTGCGCGGCCCTGCTGATTTTTCACAAGCTGCAGATTGGCCTGGACGAAACACGCCCTTGCAGCGTTTCCTGGCAATCCGCTGCCGCAGAGAACTGGCGCTACGGCCGATGGCAGTTAGGTGGAGTAGTTTGCTTTGCATCGCTTGGTCAAACGGCGATGCTTCTGGCGCCGGTTTTTCTCGGCCTTGCGGCGGCCGGTGAATTTCGTGCCCTGCAGATCCCCGCTCTCCTGATGGTGCAGGGCTGTGCGGCGGCCGCGATGCTACTGCTCCCGAGCTTCGCCAGCGAGTACGCCGAAGCCAATACGAATCGCAGCCGTCAACTCGCCCATCGCGTCAGCCTGACTCTTGCCGGAACCTCGCTGCTCTTCGCCGTTCTTCTCTACTTCACCGCCGCGCCAGTCGAGCGGCTCCTCTTCGGCGGCAAATTTGCCGCCGATGCCTGGCTCATCCCGCTCTTCATGCTCATCCCGCTCTCCGCGGGTCTTGCCAGCGGCTATTCCATGGCGCTACGGGCCATGAAGCGTCCGCATTTCGAGCTCCTCGCCAACCGCATCGCCGCCGCACTCTCCGTCCTCAGTGCATTTCTCTTTATCCCGCTCTTCGGTCTCGCGGGCGTCGCCATCAGCCTCGCTTCGGGCTTTGTCGTTTACGCCGCAGTGGTCTACCTCTGCTTCCGCGAGGCGGCCGCCGCACACGAACGCAAAACTCTTCCAACTGAGCGTCCGGAAGAAGTCACTTCCTTCGATCACGTCAACGCCTGATCCCCTTTGGAGTGCGGCGCCGCGGCGCTGCTTTACAGTCAATCCCCAATCTCAGCCTGCCAATACAAGGCACAAAGCTCGGGAGATAGTCCCTCCCAGTTTCTAATCATGAGAGAATAGGTATCCGGTAAGTGCGCGAACACGGGCTGAATATGCGAATGACCATAACCGTTGCGCTTTTCGTGCTGGCCACCTTGCCGCCGATCGCCTACGCGCAGGAGAAGCCTCTCTCGCCGGAGGCCCGCAGACTGAGCGATGCTTTGACGGAACTGAAGGCACACCCCGACGATTCCACGGCACAGGAACGATATCTGGAAACCTTTCCGCGTACGTACAAAGACTTTCTGAATCTCTTCGGCTACCACCACGAACTTTATGATGGACACGAATTCATTGATCTCTTGCCTTTGTTAGCCGATCGCCATGAAACGGAGGTCGGAAGCCTTCTGGTTCAGCTAAGCAAGGACGCGGAGAAAGAGGCGGACGCGCCGACCTATTTGCAGCAGGCCACTGCGATCTACGCAAGCCATTACACCAAGACATTCGCGACACTTGTGAATCAACTTACGCGCAAGCAGAGAATGAGCCTCGTTGATTTCCTCGCCGACGTCGAAAACCATAGTGCGTACAAGGATTACCAGGAGACCATCGATCACCTGAAAAGCATAGGCCAAAACCGCCTCGCGAACGAATTTGAAGTGGCAAGGAAAAAACGATCACAGCAGCCCCATGGCTGACCACAAAATGCAGGGCGGCGCGGGCTTGACGAAGTGAGCTGACCTCGGGTGGCCTACCCTTTGCGCCTTGGGCAAAGGGTGGGTCCACTCTTGCTTGTCGAGCGCCCCATGCAGCAGTCTTGTTTGAGGAACAGCCAGTGAACTCAAACGAATCTACTCTCCGAAACATCCCATGGGGGGCCTGGATTGTCGTTGCAGTGGGGGATGTGTTGTTTCTGCTCGGTGTCGGGCGCTTCGTCCAAAGGCATCACTTTGGTTTCATGGACGCGCTCTATTGTTGCCTGGCACTGGTCCCAGCGGGTTTATTGCTTCTCGTTATTGCTTACGTCGTGCAACACGCAAAGCTGGCATCGGTTGTTCCTCTTGCCTTGGCCGGGGTGCTGGTCTTCTCGTCTCCCGTTTTTGATGTTGCGCTTGGATTGGCTCTGGTGGGAGCCATAGCGGGGCCTGCGCTAAGCGAATGGAAAAACGAAAAGCGCCTGCAGAAATCAACGGCGTCGCATGGCGACGAAAACCAAGAGCGTCAGTAGCGCCGCCATCCGCCGCATCATAACGCTTCATTCAACTATAAAGATGGCATCCTCAGCCTGACGCTGCCGCACGCTGGAAAAAAACGAACCAACCACCAGCGACCGGGCCGCCCGCCTTCAGGTTCTCCCCGAGAAATCCCGAACTCAACACTAAAACTTAACCATGATGTCGATGTCGATGAATTGCTCATCTCTGCGCAGATCGGGGAACCACACGGTGCTGCCCTGTGCTCCGCAGGCCGTTGCCGCTGCGGGTTCGGTCAGTTGCATGGACGAATTTCCGTTGTTGCAGGCAAAGTATTGCGGGTATCCGTTGTTGGTATAAGGCACTCCTCCCGAACCAGGCGGCGTTACTCCGCCGCGACCCGACCAATACGGAACACTCGCGTGCCGGTAGTCGTACTCCCAGCGGAAAGTGAGCCACTGCTTGGGCATGTAGTCGAACGTCAACGACGAATCCCAAGCCTTGAATGGGTCCCCGGGATTCCCAGTAAAGTAAGGTGAGTTGATTGCCGCAGAGGATGCCGTTTCACCATTGATGGGTGGGATTAAGACCAGATAGCGTCCTGGATTGTTAATTCGGCCGCCGCCGGCCGTTACCCCGAACATATCCCTGTGGAACCAGAAACGGTTGTAAATCATGTAGCCAAGGAAGCTCTGCTTGGGGCCGCCCGCTTTATTGCCGTAGCAGCTCACACCGCCCCCAAACTCACAACCCATATCGCCGGTGAAGGAGAACGCCATTTTGTCCAAGCCAAGATTCTCCGGGTGATTGAAGTATCTGACTTCAACGCTGTCGTCAGTGTGAATGCGGCCGCGCTTCGGTATGTACAGGTCGTCATGGCCGAGACCGTAATTGTTGGAGATGATGTTCAACCAGGGTTTCGGAGTCCACTTGATCTGTCCGCCCACACCCTTTCTCGAGTTGGACGAGGCGTACGATTGCCATCCATTGATGAACCACGGCTCAATCTTCAGATGGGCCGTAGGGAAAATCTGCACCCGCAAGCCCTGGAAAAACCAGGGCGTGTTGGAAGAAACGTACGAGGGCTGGTAAGCCCAGTTGTCGAAGTTGTAATAGCTGAACAGGCCGACGTACGACATGAAAATTCCTGCGTCAATGTTGATCCCGTTCAACACGTTCAGGTGGTAGCCACCATAGGCCTCTGCCAGGTAGCGGTCCGCATCGTTGATATTCCATTGCCCCTTGGCGTAGCTGGAGTCATTGCGGGCCGTCGCCGTGGAATACATGCCAAATTGCGTCATGAATCTGGCGCGCACGTTGTCGTAGTGGAAGTCGCCGCCGAGGCCGAGCTGCTCCAACTGAATTTCGTTCGAGCGAAACAGCTCGCTCGACCCGCCCATCGAGTTGTCAATCGGTTTGTTGAGATCGTAATTGTAGGTAATATCGGCCCGGATTTCCGGGGTGAAGAATTTTGAATCGAAGGCCACATCTTTGTTGCGCGGGTTGCCGTTGAGCCAGGTCCAGTCCCAGTCCGAAAAAGGTTCGATCTTTGCCTTGGCTGCGGGCGTTGTGGCCGGGGAAACACTCGGCGTTTGCGACACAGCAGCTTGAACCGCGGGTGCTGATGTGGGGCCGATGTTGCTCGGGAAGGTGGAGGGAGAGGCAGGATTTGATGAAGCAGGCTGCGGGGCCGGCGCTGCGGCTGCGGGGACCACAGACGAACCGGCCTTGGACTCGAGTTCCGCCACGCGTTTTTTTAGTTCCTCCAACTGATCGAGGAGGTATTGCTCGCGCTCGGTTAGGGGCGCGGGCGATTCGACCTTTGCCGCAGCCGGTTTTGCGGGAGGATTACTCGCCTTCTTGTCTGTGTTGTCGTCGTCCGCAAAGGAACAGGCGGGAACAGCGATTGCACCGATCAATACAATCAACAGTAGCCAAGAAATTCTACAATCATTGGCAAATGCGCGCATCTCACTCTCCTGTTGTCTGGCCGGCCACGAAACCGTGCCCGGCTCTGAAATCGTCTCCGTGTCCCGCACCTAACACTGGGCTGCCGTAGAAGGCGGCGGTGCTAATCAGAACTGTCATCAGAGTTGCAAACGCTGCCATCTCCGACGTTCAAAGCCGATCACCTGTGCGTGCGGCAAGAGAAGCGACACCCATGCGCCCGGTCTTGGGGCTTGATGCGGGAGATTTTCGCCAGGCTGCAGCAACAATGACCGAGTCATCTGACCGTGCGCCTTCCCTTTGTCTCCTAAGCCTGCGGGCGCGCGCGTAAGCAATGCGTAAGAAGGTCATAATGAATAAACTAGAAAAGCATAGGGTTTCGGTGAATGACGGAACTCCTCCCCGGCAGAACAGCACACCATCTGGCCTAACCGGCAAAACCCAAGTCATTCAGCAGATCCTTATGAATTTTTCCCGCCTTCTTTATGAATGATTTTGTAGGATGGTTTTGGAAGCGTGAATCCAGTCACGGATTCGGCGGCGTACAGAACCTAGCAATTGGTCCAGGAGGGGTCTCCCATGCTAACAAAGGGTTTCCACGAAAACCTCAGGAACGAATTGTTTGCCGCGGTTTTTCTAGTGTGCTTACCGCTGGGCAATGGTTCCGCACATGCCGCGCCGCAGGCTATCTCAAATGACAAAGAACTGAGCGTGGCGCTTAAAAATGCAAAGACATCGGACGATCACCGGCGGATTGCTGCGTACTATGAAGAGAAGGCGCAAAAATTGCAGCAAAAGGAAAAGGAAGAACAAGATCTGGCGGATTACTTCGCCACGCATCCCAGTATGTACGGCAAGATTTATCCGACGCCCTACCAGAATCACAAGGGTCTCGCGGACTATTACCACCGCGCCGCAGGTATCGCATTGCAGAAAGCCAAAGAGCATCAACACGCCGCGGAATCGCTCTCGCCCGCCTCTGATTGACAGAAGGGCGAGTGGCCCCGGTCTAACCACTTAGACGAAGTCGGGTGGACGGGCGGGATGGTGCAGTGATCCCTCCGCTACGGGCCGCAAAAGTCGCGGCACTCCGGTCGGGATGACAAAGCCGGAAAGGAAAAACCTAGGAGAAGAGCGGAAAGAGCAGATCCCTCCACCCCGGCGAAGCGCACTGGGCGCACAAACCGCGCTCCGCAGCCCGATGCGCCAAAATGCAGCGCGGAAGAAAAGATCGGGCCGCTTTGGTCCCTTCGAGGCTCTCCTCCAGGATCGGGGCAAGCAGGGCAAGCGGTCTGCTTCCTGCGACAATCCAAGAAAAAGCAGATTCCTCGGGCAAACCCCGCCCTCGGAATGACATGTTTTGGTGTTGTTCAGCAAACTGAGAGACAGCTTTGTATCGCTCGGCGAGTCTTCGAGGCTTCCGGATTTTCTTTTGCCCCTGGCTGAAAAATCCGGCTTACTTCTTGGCAGCCCCCGCCGGCGGCGCTGTTGCACTGCTCGGCGTGGGAGTTACGGGTGCACCTGAGGTCACGGCTGCCGGTGCGGTCGCCTCCCCCGTCAGGAAATCCTTCACCGTTGGCGGAAGCCCGTCGGCATGTTTCAGGAGCACGCTCACCTGCCACATCTGACGGTCGCTCAGGTGCTCCTTGAATCCCGGCATTCCCGTCATGCGGATGCCGCTTTCAACCTTGACATACGTCTCCCACGGCTCATCGTCGGTCACGCCCACGCCGCGAAACAACTGCGGCGGCTTGGGAAACATTCCGTCGGCAACCATCGTCTTCGGCTCGCCGGGCAGGCCGTGGCAAACGGCGCACTGCTCCTTGTACACTTTTGCGCCAGCCAGCATGTTCGGCTCATCCGCCGCCACTTGCGGATTCGGGTGCGGTTGCTGGTCGAGGTACGCATGCAGCGCCGCGGCCGCGAATTTCCTTTCCAGTGGCATTTCCGGTGAGTTCGTAGCTACGGGCACGTGCCCGGAGGTAAAATAAAAGTACACCCCGGCCACCACCAGCAGAACTCCCAGCACGATCCCCAATACAACTCCCTTCAACATTTCGTTTCCCTTCGAATTTGAAGTGGTTCCACTCGGCCCAATGTCCTGACTGCTTCGCCCGCTAGCGCCGTTCCAACTTGTTGCTACCAATGTCGCAGCCGCGTTCGCAAGTCGCCTGTGCTTCCGATGTAGAATCTTCCATCCTGCTCTCTCAACAAAACGTCGGAGTAGTTCATCGAACCTCCCCGCCATTTGGTCAAAACAGTTGGAACGGCACTAGTGTACGACGCCTCACGGGTTTGCGCACCGCCGATTTACGATACTCCCGGCGCAGGAACTGCGAGGCCCAATCCGCGGCTTGCGTCCAACCGGCTGCAGCGCAGAGTAGCTCTGCGCGTTTGGCAGGGTCGACATCCTCTGGCCAAAGCACCGCGGCCTCTCTATTTTCGCACCCGCGTGAGAAATTTGGGTTGGGGGGACCTGCGGCAAGTTTCCCCTTGCCAAATTCAATCAGGGGACGAAGTTCGCCTTGCGTGGGGTTGCGGGACGTTCCTGCAAGGTCCGCACATACTCAGTCAGGTTGGCAATGCGGATTTCCGTGGTTCCAGGCTTATCCGCATTCATCGACTGCAGAAGCGGCTCCCAAACCGGCATGTAACCTTGGCCCTGCGGTCTCTTTCCGGTGCCGGTGTGCAGAACCTGGGAGACGCGTTTCGCCGGGAATACCCCGTGGTTTTTCTTTGCGAGCAAAGCCAGGTTGGCGGGTGACACAGTGCAATAGTGTGCCGCAGGGCCATTGCCTTGACCGCCGCTGCCATGGCACCCAGCGCAATACTGCCCATACATTTCCTGTCCGGAATTGGGATTCGTATGAATGGAAAAATAGCAGCGCGCGACCGGGTTCGCTGCTCCATCCCCAAACAGCGCAGCATGGGAACAGATGGCTGCTGAAAATAGAAACAAGGCAGGTAGGGCGACTCGGATACAGGGGACTGCGTTTGCCATACTCTACTCCCACCTAGGGATACCATCGCCGGCAGGTCATCCGCAGTGGTTCGGGTCACGCGGTCTAGTGATGGGCGCGCTGGGCCGTAGTATCCGTGGGCTTGCCTTCACGGTTTGATCTCCAAAGGCGTGCCAACGGCAACCAGCGGCCAGGTCTCGTCGATCTCCTCGTTGGTGACCGCGATGCACCCGTCGGTCCAATCCATTTGACGATGTGCCGCGCCAACCCAGCCATACTTGGCGCCAAGCCCGTGGATTTCGACGTCACCCCCGGGACTCACGCCGAGATTGCGGGCGTTTTCCTTGTCGCGCGCGCTGGGATAAGAAGTATGCAGCGCGCGGTGGAACTGGCTGACGGCTTTCTTCTGATCAACGACGTAGAGACCTTCCGGTGTTTTGTGGTCGCCGATGCGCTGTTTGGCTCCGACGGGTTGCCCGCCAAGCGCGACCTTGTAGGTCTTCAGCACCGAGCCGCCACTCATCAGCGTCATCGTGCGCTTGCTTTTTTCAATGACGACGCGGTCGGCTTGTTTTGCAGACTCGGGAGTGGCACCGGTGGCGCGCCATACAACAAAAAGGAGAAAGGTCACGACCAGCAAGCAAGCAGCGATTTTCTTAACGCGCATTGCCATGTGCGGTACTCATCCTATCTTTTGTAAGTGCCAGGAATGATCGCAGTTAGGAACTCCCAATCAGCCAGCCGGTAAGAAACACCAAGACTCCCCCGACAATCACCTGAAACGCGGCCTGCAAAAACGGCGTGTCCATATAGCGATGCCGGATGTAACTGATAGCGCCGAGCTCGATGGCCACGATGATGACCGCTATGGCGATGGCCAGGCGGAAGTCCGGGATGAGGAAGGGAAGCGTGTGGCCGAGCCCTCCGGCGCTGGTCATCAAGCCGGTCACCGTGCCGCGAATCCACGGGGACCCGCGCCCGGTAAGCGAGCCATCGTCAGAGAGCGACTCGGCGAAGCCCATGGATATGCCGGCGCCGATGCTGGCGGCCATCCCGACTAGGAAGGCGTCCCAGCTTTTGTGCGTCGCGAAGGCCGCGGCAAAAAGCGGCGCCAGCGTGGACACGGAACCATCCATCAGCCCGGCCAGCCCGGGCTGCACGAATTGCAGCACAAACAGCCGGTGATGCGATTCCTCTTCCTGGGATCTGGCGGTTTCCGTGAGGTATTTGTCTTCGTACGCCCCAGCGGCCCGCTGGTGCTTGCGCTCTTCATCGGCCAGCATATTCAGCAGTTCGCGCATGTGCACGTCGGAGGTAAGGCTGGCCGCGCGGGAATAGAAGCGGCTGGCTTCCATCTCCATGACTTCCGCTTGACGGCGAGCCACCTTCACGCCAAGAGGCCGCATCATCCATACCGGACGGCGTTGCAGGAAGCCCCGGACGTCTTCGCGGCGAATCGGCGGAATGTGATCGCCGAAGCGCTGGCGGAACAATGCCAGCAGGCGATCGCGATGGCCGGCTTCTTCCGTGCGCATCTCTTCGAACATTTGCGCCGTGGCGGGATACGATTCGCGCAACGCGTCGGCAAATGCGCCGTAGATGCGGCCGTCTTCTTCTTCACTGGTAATGGCGAGCGCGAGAATCTCTTTCTCCGACAAATCTTTGAATCGCTTGAGCATAGGTTCCTTCGTCAGGATGGAAATTTCAGCTAGAGAATCGCACAAATCCAGGGCGGAAGTCACGCGGACGGAACGTCGCGGGCGAAGACAGGGTGAAGACCGATTTGCCGGAGGCGGTACTTTCGTACTACCATGAGTATGGGACGCCCTACTATTTGCCAAGTACCGTCTCCCTATAGGTTTTGTTTTTATTGGGCTTTAACCTCATCTCTATACAAGACCTGTAAGACGAGAGGTGGGCAGTCATGGGTTCCCCGGCCGAGTTCATAATGAAAACAGGATCCAATCATAGTGGTTTGCCAGCACGGCCTTCGCAGCCAGAACGCCGCGGCAGCCGGCGTTGCAAGATCACCCAGTTGATGCATGTGCGGCCGTCGGATCCAGAGAAGGATCCGTTCGATGATATTCGCGGGTCGCTGAGCGTTTCCCGCAGCGGCGTGTTTTTCCAGTCCAGCGAGGAGAAATACGAGGTAGGCATGCGGCTGTTTGTGACCATGCCGTACTCCAAGGACCCCAGCTCGATGAGCCACGAGTACCTGGCGGAAGTCGTGCGGCGCGACCCGCTGCCCAACGGCCTTGTCGGGATCGGATTCAAGATTTTGATGGAGATGGGGCTGCAGGGCGGCTACAGTTTCGGCCGCGCCCATCAGCGTAAGTAGGCCCGTTCGTCAGGATCTCCCAGGAAGCCCTCCCCAAAGTGCCTACGGAGAGCGGCGAAACACTTAAAAGCAATCAGGGGTGAAAAAACAAGAAGGGCGGATGGTTTGTGGCCACCCGCCCTTCCTGCGTTTGGGGGTTAGGGAAGATCGCAGCGTCCCGCGGCTCTCAGCTCCTGCCAATGGCCTGCAGTGTCCTGTGGCGCAGCATTCCGAAATGGCGATTCAGCGGATGCTTGCGTCCCAGGAACGAGAAAATCAGCGAACGCCGCGGCGTGAGCTTGGCCATGGCGATGTTCAAGCGGATATCCCGGCGCGCATATTTCATGCCGGAGATGAGGGCCTCCCGCGCGTCTTCCTTGCGCCCGGCGGCCATGTAGACTTCCGCGAGATTCAGATAAAGCTGCGCCTGATTGCGCTTCATACGCACGGCGGTGTCGCACATGCGCTCCGCATCGGCCCATTTCCGTTCCGTGCGCGCAAGCGCCACGCCGAGGTAAGACATGTAATAAGGATTGTTTCTTTCGAGTTCCGCAGCGCGCTGGATGTGCTGCAGGGCTTTCGCCGAGTAATTGTCTCGCAGGAGCGAGAGACCCGTCTTGAATTCACGGAAGGCTTCGGTATCCATCATCGTACCACCTCGTCACGTTTGGAGGATTCCCCGGGAAGCACCCACTTCGGAAAGGCTGCGAGCCACCTGGGGCCCGGAACGACAGCAGCGCGTGCGACCTTCGCAGCCTGCTTCAAGGCAGAGCGGGAGAGCCAGACAAACCGGCAGGCTGAATTGGAAGCACGAAGTATTCTCAGGAGTTAGCACTCACCGCTCCTGAGCTACGCTACGGTGGAATGAACAGGGAATCTACTGACCCGTGGGACAGTCGTGGTGCAAGGACTGCAAGTTCTAGAGAATCGCACCCTAGTCGTATGGCCGACGGCAGCCTTACCCTGCCGGGGGAGCGCCGTCCCACTTGCGGCGCCAAACTCTCCAGTCGTTGAGCGTGGCCTTCAACATGGCTTTGGCGGCTTTGTGCAGCCAGCGATCCTTGCGCGCGGCAAGGTCGCGCCTGACGGCGGGAATGGCCTTCGGCGAGCCGAGGTGAATGTTCGCGGTCTCCCAACCCATGCAATACAGGAGTTTCTCCTCATCGCGTTCGGCGGGCAGGGTGCTGATTTCGATGTGACAGCAATCGGGCGCCAGGCGGCGGACAATCCAGTGCTCCGCGAAGTGCACGTGCGGATCCCGGATGCGCACCGCGCAGTCCACCAGTTCACGCGAAAGAATTTCCGTGGTGTCCAAGTGACGTGCCCAGATCCACGCGGAAGGTGCGAGCTGTTTGGCTTCTCGCGCGATGTGCGCGCCGTGCCAGGTGGCCACGGCGAGGATGCGAGGATGGCCCAGACTCCCCAAACCGGCGATGCGGCTTTTTAGCTCGTATTTTTCCTCGCGGAAGGGCAGCGTGGACTTCAGCAGTTTCGCAACCCCAGTGGGCAGGGTGCCCTTGTAGGGCGGGCACGCGCGCATTTTTTCCCAGAATCTGACTGGATCGCGGAGCTTATTGAGGGCCAGCAAGCGCAACCACCGGTGATGCTCGGCAAGAACGAAAGGCCTGCCGCCCTTGGCCAGGGCATCGCGATAGCCCTCCTCGATGACGCGCGAAGCTTCCTTGCGGCTCAGGGAGAGATGTTGTTCCTCGATCGCCAGATAAGCGCTGGCGAGCAGTCGAACCAGGTCCACGGTGTACGCAGCGGGCCACGCTTCATCGAAATCGTTCACACCCCAGATCAGCCGGCCTTCAAGGTCGCGCCAAGTGCCGAAATTCTCGATGTGCAGATCACCAACGGCCAGGACTTGCGGTGCGCGCGCAAGTTCGGGGCAGACGATAGGCCACCACTGCGCCCAGCGATAAAAAGTGGCGCGCAGGAAAGGGAATGCAGCGCGGGCCATGTTGCGGTGTTTGAGGCCGACATCGGAGCGAATGAGCTTGACGTGCCGCGAGGCCCATTTCTCGAAGTCGGAGGTGACGTAGACGATGTCGGGCAGTTCGTGTTTGTTTGGTTTCATGAATGTGCGAATCGGCCTTGCGCCGGCTGTCCCTTGCGCGTAGAAGACCTCGGATGAATCGTAGCTTGTGAGAAACCCAGTTTACGCCCGCGCGTGGGCCGCGGCGCCAGCAACCCGCGATTCGTAAATCGGGAAGTGGCTCGCCAAATCGGCCACTTGTTTGCGGACTTTTTGCTCAACCGTAGCGTCGCCGATGTGGCTGAGAATCTCGGCGACCCAGCCGCCGATCAACTCCATCTCGGCTTCCCTCATGCCCCGCGTGGTGATCGAAGGACTGCCCAGGCGAATCCCGCCCGCCTTCATTGGCGGTAGCGGATCGAACGGAATGGAATTCTTGTTGACCGTGATGCCCGCGCGATCCAGTGCTTTTTCGGCGTCACTCCCGGTGATGCCGCGCGGATGCACTTCGATGAGGAAGAGATGATTATCCGTGCCTCCGGTAACGATCCGGAAGCCCGCCTTGGCGATGGCTTTAGCCAGGGCATTAGCGTTTGCGGCCACTTGACGTTGGTATTGTTGGAAGCCGGGTTCCATCGCTTCCTTCAGGCACACGGCCTTGGCCGCGATGGTGTGCACGAGCGGCCCGCCCTGCGTGCCAGGGAAGGTCAGCTTGTCGAGTTCCTTGGCGAAACTCGATTTGCACAACACCAGCCCTCCGCGCGGCCCGCGCAGCGTCTTGTGCGTCGTGGTGGAAACAATGTCGGCGTGCGGTATCGGGCTCGGATGGAGCCCTGCCGCGATGAGCCCGGCAATGTGTGCCATATCCACGAAGAAAAGTGCGTCCACCGCCTTGGCGGCTTTGGCAATGCGCTCGAAATCGATGATCCTGGAATACGCACTGGCCCCGGCCACAATCATTTTGGGCTTGTGTTCGTAAGCGAGTTTCTCGATTTCGTCATAGTCGATCTGTTCGGTGTCGCGGCGTACGTGGTACTCGACGAATTTGTACATGCGGCCGGAGAAATTCAAAGGGTGCCCGTGCGTGAGATGCCCGCCATGCGCCAAGGCCATGCCAAGGACGGTGTCGCCCGGATGCAGCGTGGCCATGTACACGGCGACGTTCGCGGAAGTGCCGGAGTGGGCCTGGACGTTGACGTGATCGGCGCCGAAGAGTTGCTTGGCGCGATCTATGGCCAGTTGCTCCACCTTGTCGGCGAATTCGCAGCCCCCGTAATAGCGCCTGCCCGGATACCCCTCGGCGTATTTGTTGGTGAAGATCGAGCCCATGGCTTCCAGGACGGCTTCGGAAACCAGATTTTCGGAGGGGATGAGTTCGAGCCCGGTGGCCTGCCGGACGGCTTCTTGGCGCAGTATTTCGGCGATCTGGTTATCGACAGCATCAAGGGGGCGCTGCATCCGGGCGTTGGCTTCGGTGGTCATGGGGGTTCTCCTTACGCGCAGTGATTTACTGTATCAGGTTGCGCCGGGATTCGGCCAGAGGCCTGGCGAGCGGGGGTACTGGGTAAGTTTCCGACTACGCGACGCGACGCAATATAAAAGTGCGCCGCTGCCATCCCCGATCACTGGCGATTCACAAACAGATTCGCGCGCTGTCCATCCTGTACTCGCCTCGCCATCTGTTGACGGATCCTTCAAGATTCTTCTAATATCAGGGGCAACAGCGGTATCAGAGGGGGCATGGTGGCCTTGAGCACTCATGTTCCGGCCTCCTACCAGGTTGCCCAGTTTGGGCCCTTCCGTCTGGACTTTCGTTCCTGCGAACTCTTCAAAGATGGCACAAGGGTCCGAGTCCAAGACCATTGTGTTCAAATCCTGATGATACTGCTGGAGAAACCTGGCGAAGTGGTGACGCGCGAGGAATTGCGCCAGCGTCTCTGGCACTCGCAAACATTTGTGGACTTCGACCAGGGTCTGAATACGGCCATGATGCGGCTGCGGCACGCGCTGGAAGATACGGTGGACCTGCCGAAATTCATCGAAACTTTGCCGCGGCACGGGTATCGATTCACAGCGTCAGTCACTTTTTCAAATGGGATGTCGGAATCTCGAATGGAAAATCCAGATGCTGGCCAGGAAGCCAGCGGGATGGCGCAAGGCCTGCTTACCCAAGATCACCCAGCCACGGAAAGATGGAGAGGAGCCGATCGGCGGTGGCGACGTACCGGAATGATTGCCGTGGGAGTGGTCGTGGTGTTGTTACTGGCGATTGGGCTCAATTGGGGAAGGTTGCGTGCGCTGTTACTCCACGCTCAGCCGTCGGTGCAGGTTCCGACGCTGGCCATCCTCCCCTTCGACAGCCTGTCGAATGATCCTGCGCAGGATTTTCTGGCGGAGAGCATGACGGAGCAATTGATCACCGAGCTGGGCCAGAGCCAGGGGCTACGGGTTGTATCGCGTGGCGGGGTGATGCAGTTCAGTGGGAAACACCTGCCGCTGGAAGCGGTTGCAAAGAATCTACATGCGGAGCATATATTTGAGGGCTCCATCTCCGAATCGGGAGACCGCCTGCGCGTCACCGCCAATCTCTATCAGGTCGCCACGCGTAAACATCTCTGGGCGGAGACATACGAGACAGAGAGTAGGGAAGGCTTTTCGCCGCAACGGGAGATAGCCCGCGATATCGCCCAGAAGATCCAAGCGAAACTGAGTCCACATTAGGCCCTCGTGGGTCCTGCGCGCCGAAGTCAGCAAGAATCCATACAGAATCTATCCTAAATCCATCTTCCATTCATTGACCTTGACACTTGACTGAGCGAACCTGCCGGCCAAGGGAGGGTGTGAACGGGCCTATTGTCCGCCTACATGTTTGCGGAGAGGAGGAAGGTCTCCTGCCTTTTAGAAGGAGGAGTAGCGAAAAAGCACAAAGGCGCAAAAAGAAGGAGGGACAGTTTAAGGAGAAGAAGCCATGAAAAACAGAGTTTGGCTGCCAGCGCTCGGGCTGGCCCTTGGTGGTTTTTCGTTGTGGGCACAAGAGACACCTACGACGCCCGGGTGGGCGTCGGTATTGTGTTCAAGTTTTGAGGTCGAAAATCCACTTGGGAGGGAAGTTTTATGAAAAAGATACTTATTGCTGTAACGGCACTTTTGCTGGTGACTCCTCTTGTCTACGGGCAGAAGGCGGCCGACACCAACAAGAGAGATACCCACCGGTTTGACAAGGCCGAGTATCTCCAGGCGACGGCAACGGGTCAGAGGAAAGCCGGGAATTCCGTGAAAGGGACCTTGGTTTTTGACACCGAGAGAAAAACCGTAGATTTCCTGCAAGAAACCGGATCTCCGGCCCTCAGCATCAAGTACGATGCGATTAAGAATATGACTTACGAGAAAGCGTCGAAGCCGCGTATGGCAGAGGCAGTGCTGATTTCCCCGGTCTTCCTGCTCTCGAATTCCAAGAAGCACTATCTCACACTCCAGTACACCAATGACGCGGGTGACGGGCAGTTCGCCATCATCCACCTCGATAAGAAGAACGCACGCGAGGCGGTAGCCTGCGCCGAAGCGCAAACCGGCAAGAAAGTGGAACAGATTAGCGAGAAGTAACCATCCGCGCCGAGTTCTGGGGCAACGCCTATGCAGGTTCCGTCGGACAACTTTCGCATCCCTTCGCGAGCAAAATCAGCCACCGCATTGAAGACGCGAAACTGAAGTAAGGCCGTTTGATCCACTCCCGGATCGGGTGACGCGGGGGACTAGCTTGTGCGCGTGAACGTGGAACGACTAGCCACGTCCAGACGCAAGTTAGAAACGCAGGCGCAGAGTCACTTTTCGGGGTCTACAAGGGAGCATATTCAAGAGGATCTGTGAATCTTTCCCAAGGAGGCATGTCATGAGTAACTGGAGACAATTCGTTGCCGTTGGGCTGGTCGTCGGGATGCTTCATCTCACCCTAGTTGACGTGGCTCGGTCGGCCGAGCCGACGTCCCTGCCCAATCCGGCCACGGTGAAAGAGCAGGTGAATCTGTTTGGAGTGGGCGCCAAGATCAAAGTCCGGTTAGCCGACGGCAAGAAATTGAACGGAACCATCGAGGGCATCGAAACGAGCACTTTCCTGGTGGCCTCAAAGGCGTCTTCCCCGACGCCTGTTGCCTACGACCAAGTGGCCCGACTGAAGTTTACCAAGGAGACGTACAAGGCTAACGGCCCGGTGGATGCGGTAGAGGTCAGGCGGGTGGTGGCCGGTCTGGGCGTCGGCAGGCACATCATGGTGAAGACCATGGCAGGGGACGAATACCACGGTAACATCCTGGTCATCCGCGCTGAAAGCTTCACCATGCTGCCGGATCACCAAACGGCACCCGTACAGATCGCGTATGACGAGACTCTGCAGACGGGTCCCAATATGAGCAAGGGTGCCAAGATCGCCATTTTCGTTGTCGCGGCCGTTGTCGTTGCAGCGATCGTCGTTGGTTATCATGTCAGCGATTGACATAGCCAATGGACCCTCCCACCGGTCGCCTAGCGGCTGCAGAGAGGGGTGGTGACGCGTTCCCTACTAATAGGTCCCTAGCTGGTCTACTTACCGTCCAAATAGCGTTCGCGCAGGTCGGTTTTCGCTTGAATATCTATTCAGATTCTGAAGGAGGATCCTCGTTCTACACAGCGGCGACATCAACATCGACTCCTGCACCAGCAACAATAATGGCGGCTACGGCTTGCGTGTCCAGAACCTCTCCGACGTCTCAGTTAATGATTTCGGTGCCTTCAACAACAACGCCTCCGGGGGCATTTCCGTTGAGGGGAATTCCACTGTGGGCTTGACTGCATGGGGCGGCCTGATTGACGTCAGCAATAATGTTGGATTCGGTTTGTATGCCGCACGCGCTGATATCAATGTATTGGGAAATGTCAGGATCGCCAACAACAAGGTGTATTTAGCTTGAGACTCGCGGACACCGGGAGTCCGGTGGCGCGGATTGTAAACTAAGCTGCTTCGGGTTTCACCTCCTCTCGACGCATTTGTTCAACTCCTTCTGACAAGGTCTGAAACGGTGTGCGGCCTTG
>Ga0116116_1001451_pt1 | contig 17536 bp, 10 predicted proteins | sample June2015DPH_10_1_FD_89722 | JGI IMG/M metagenome (GOLD analysis project Ga0116116, IMG submission 89722) | Peatland microbial communities from SPRUCE experiment site at the Marcell Experimental Forest, Minnesota, USA - June2015DPH_10_150 | ecosystem: Environmental > Terrestrial > Soil > Wetlands... | reverse complement strand
GCCTCATACGCCCCGTCGATCGCGCCGGCCAAACCCTGCCCCGCTGCCGTCACGCCGAGCACGCGCCCGCCCGCGGTCTCGAGGCCGGCCGCGCCCATCCGTGTTCCCGCGTGAAATACCGTTGCGCCGGTCGCTTCCGCCGCGTCGATCCCGTGAATCGCTTTGCCGGTCTCATACGCGCCCGGGTACCCGCCCGACGCCAGCACCACGCACACACTCGGGCCGCTGCGCCACTCGAGTTTCACGCCCGCCAACTCGCCGCTGGCCGCCGCCATCAGCGCCGGAACAAAATCGGACGCCATCCGGTGCATCAGCGGCTGCGTCTCCGGGTCGCCCAGCCGCACGTTGAACTCCAGCACCTTTGGTCCTGCCGCCGTCATCATCAAGCCCGCATAAAGAAAACCCGTGAAGCGCATCGCTTCCACCGTCGGATAGATGACGCCATCCAGAATCTCTCTCGTCTGCGCCCCGGTGAGAATCGCGCCGTCGCAGTACGCTCCCATCCCGCCGGTGTTCGGACCTGTGTCGCCATCGAAGACAGCTTTGTGATCCTCGGTGGGCGCCAGCGGCACCACGTCCCGCCCGTCGCACAGCGCGATGAAGCTCACCTCTTCGCCGCGTAGAAACTCTTCGATTACCAGCCGGCCTTTGAGCGTGCCGAGCGCCGTTTCGGCCTCCTTGCGGTCGTGCGCGACGATGACGCCCTTGCCCGCCGCCAACCCGTCGGCTTTCAGCACCACCGGAAAACCGAAACGGTCGAGCGCCTGGCGCGCATCGGTCTCGTTTTCGACAGTCACGAATTCCGCCGTGGGCATCTTACTTTGCATCAAAAAGTTCTTTGCAAAAACCTTACTGCCTTCGAGCTGCGCCGCTTTCCGGTCCGGTCCCACGATCTTCCGCCCTTGCGCCCGGAACGCATCCACCACCCCCGCCACCAGGGGCGCTTCCGGTCCTACCACCGTCAGGTCCGCGCCGATGGCTTCCGCAATCTCCAGATAGGAGGCGCCCGCTGCAACCGGGACACACGTCCCGACCTTCGCAATCCCCGGATTCCCCGGCGCCGCGAATACCGATACCCCCGGCGACTGCGCCAGTTTCCACGCCAGCGCATGCTCGCGCCCGCCGCTTCCCAGGATCAGGATTCTCATTTCGCTACAATCATATCAATGCACGAGAGGTACGACGTTGTGGTCGTCGGCGGTGGTCACGCCGGGTGCGAAGCCGCCCGCGCCGCGGCGCGCATGGGTCTCCGCACCGCCATGGTCACGATGAATCTCGACCTGGTCGCGCAGATGTCGTGCAACCCCGCCATCGGAGGCATCGCCAAGGGGCACCTGGTGCGCGAGATCGACGCCCTCGGCGGCGTCATGGGTGAGCTCGCCGACGCCGTCGGCATCCAGTTCCGCCTTCTCAACACCAGCCGCGGCCCGGCCGTCTGGTCCCCCCGCGCGCAGATGGACAAGAAGATGTACCGCGTCCGCATGCGCGAAGTCCTCGAGCGGGAGCCCAACCTTCGGGTCAAGCAGGCCGAAGTGGCGGCGCTCATCATTCAGAGCCGCCGTGTCGCCGGCGTTCAGTTGCGTGACGGCCGGGCCATCGAGGCCGGCGCCGTGATCGTCACCACCGGAACTTTTCTGAACGGCTTGGCCCACGTCGGCGAGATGCAGTACGCGTGCGGTCGAAATGGGGAAGCGCCCTCGCAGTTGCTGGGCGATCAACTGCGCACCCTCGGTCTCAACTGGACCCGGCTCAAGACTGGAACCCCGCCGCGTCTCGATGGCCGCACCATCGACTGGAGCCAGTTCGAGCCGCAGCCCGGCGATGCCGAGCCGACGCCATTCTCGTTCCTCACCGGGAAGATCGATCGCCTGCAGATCCAATGCCACATCGGCTATACCACGGAGGAAACGCGGCGGATCCTGCGAGAGGCCATCCCGCGTTCTCCACTTTACAGCGGCCAGATCGCAGGCATCGGCCCACGCTATTGCCCTTCCATCGAGGACAAGATCGTCAAGTTTCCGGACAAGCCGCGTCACCAGATCTTTCTCGAACCCGAAGGTCTCGACACCAACGAGGTATACGTCAACGGCATGTCCACCAGCATGCCCATCGATGTGCAGACCGCCGTGGTGGCTTCCATCCGGGGTCTCGAGCGCGCTGAGATGATCCGTCCCGGCTACGCCATAGAATACGATGCGATCGATCCGCGGGAACTGGATCGCACGCTGGAGGTCAAATCCATCGCCGGACTCTATCTCGCCGGCCAGATCAACGGCACCTCGGGCTATGAAGAGGCCGGCTGCCAGGGCTTGGTTGCGGGCATGAATGTGGCGTGCCGTCTGAGCGGGAAAGATGCCGTCGTCATCGGCCGCACCGAAGGCTATACCGGAATTCTCATCGACGATCTCATCACCAAGGGCGCCGACGAGCCGTATCGCATGTTCACTTCGCGCGCCGAGTTCCGGCTGCACCTGCGCATCGACAATGCGGATGCCAGGCTGACACCGCTGGGCCGCCGTGCGGGCCTGGTCACTGATCGGCGGTGGGAGGTCTTCACGCGCAAACAGCGGCAAAAGGAGCGCTTGACGAAGGTTTTGGAAGAGCACCGTCACGGCCAGTGGCTGAAGCGCCCCGACGCCTCCATAGCGGAGATCTCCGGCTGGATCCGTGAAACGTTGGGTGAGGAGCCCGCCCTCGGCCTCCTGAACACGGTCGAGACCGAAGCCAAGTACAGCGGGTACATCTCGCAGCAAGAGCGGCAGATGGAGCGCATGAAGCATGCCGAGCGGCGGCGCATTCCGCCGGAATTCGGCTTTGCCGGCATTCCCGGTCTGTCGCGCGAGATCCGAGATAAGCTGGAGCGGGTGCGGCCGGCGACACTGGGCCAAGCCGCGCGCATCCCAGGCGTCACCCCGGCGGCCATTGCCGTTCTGGACGTTTATCTGAGCGTCGACCATGTTTGCTGATCTGCTCAGGCAGCGCCTCGCCGGAGTCGTGGAGTTATCACCCGGGCAGGTGGCAGCGCTTGAGACACACTACCAACTGCTGCTCCGGTGGAATCGTACCCTGAACCTGACATCCATCAAGAGGATGGAAGAGGCAGTGGAGCGGCACTACTGCGAATCGCTCTTTCTGGGAACTCATTTGCCTCAGGGCTGTCTGCGAATTGCCGACATCGGGTCCGGGGCCGGTTTCCCCGGCTTCCCCGCGGCGGTGCTCCGCCCCGATTGCTCTGTCACTCTGGTCGAATCCCACCAGCGGAAGGCCGTTTTTCTGCGCGAAGCCAGCCGCAACTTGCCGAATGTTCGCGTGCTTGCCAAGCGGGCTGAAGACGTGAACGAGCAATTCGACTGGGTGATTTCCCGAGCAGTCAGCTACGCGGATTTGGCTTTGTTCCTAAAGAACCTCGCGCCAAATGTCGATCTATTGACTGGAGGCGAAGCGCCTCCCGACGGAATTGGCTTTGTTTGGCGGCCCCCGATCCCGGTGCGCTGGAGCAGACAGCGCTTCCTGCGGACCGGCCACCAGGAGCAGATCGGGTCCTAGGAGCAGGATTGGTTTGTTTCACGTGAAACGAGGTCGGGGAAAGAGGCTGTTTCACGTGAAACAGCAGCGCAGTGGGGCGGGCAATCTTGCCTGCAGCCGCCTTTCAGGCGGCTCTTTCGAGGCGCGTGAGAGTCTTTCACTTCCCGCAGGCGCCGGCTGAAAGCCGGCTGCAGGCAGGATTGGCTGCCCCACAGCCAAGTGCGTACTTGCTCTCCTGGTTAGCCACACACCACCAGTTCACGTGAAGGGGCAGTTCATGGTAGTATGGCCGCTTGAGCAGAGTTCTCGCCATCGCCAACCAGAAGGGCGGGGTCGGTAAGACCACAACCGCCATTAACCTGGCGGCTTCGTTGGCCGCTAATGACTTTCGAGTTTTGGTCATAGACTCCGATCCGCAAGGCAATGCCACCACCGGCTTGGGTGTCGCCAAGGATCCGGATCGGCCAAGCCTGTATCAGGTTCTCCTGGAAGGCGTGCCCGCAAGGGATGCGATCCAGGCGACCGAACTCGAAGGGTTGCACCTGATTTGTGCCGATAAGAACCTGGTTGGCGCGAACCTCGAATTGGTAGGAATCCCCAATCGCGAATTCCGCCTGCGTGAGCGCATCGCGGACATCCGGGAGGACTACCGCTTCGTCCTGATCGATTGCCCTCCAGCCTTGGATCTGCTCACGCTCAACGCGCTCATTGCGGCCGACTCTGTCCTGGTGCCCATTCAATGTGAGTTCTTCGCCCTGGAGGGAGTCTCGGAGCTCATGGACACCATCGACCGCGTACGTGATTCGTTCCAACATCCACTCCAGGTGGAAGGCATCCTTCTCACCCTGTATGACGACCGCACCAATCTCACCCGTCAAGTGGCGGCGGATCTGAGAGAGTTTTTTGGCGACCAGGTGTTCCGGACCATCATCCCGCGTAGCATCCGGCTGGCCGAGGCGCCCAGCTTTGGTAAGCCGATTCTAGGCTATGACCCGCGGTCACGGGGCGCGGAGAGCTATATCAAACTGGCCAAAGAGATTCTGGACCATGAACAAAACAGACAACCCGCGCAAGGCGCTTGGTAGAGGGCTCAGCGCGTTGCTGCCGACTCGTCCGGCGGCGGGGCCGGGGCGCCCTCTGGGACCTATGCCCGACGCGACCTCTCAAACAGTTCCTATTGATTCCATTGATCCGAATCCGCTCCAGCCCCGGCGCGTGTTCAACAGCGAACGGCTTTCGGAACTGGCCCAGTCCATCCGCACCAATGGCATCATTCAGCCGCTGGTGGTTCGCAAGGTGGGAGACCGCTACCAGTTGGTCGTCGGCGAGCGCCGGTGGCGTGCGGCGAAACTGGCCCGGGTTGAGCAGGTTCCAGTTGTGGTTCGGGACATCCCCGATGACCGCCTGCTGGAAATCACCCTGGTTGAGAACATCCAGCGTGAGGACCTCAATCCTATCGAAGCTGCCCACGCCTTCGCGCGCCTGGGCACTGAGCTGCTGCTGAGTCCGGAGCAGATCGGGCTTCGAACCGGCAAAGACCGCACCACCATCACCAACCTCCTCCGTTTGCTCCAGCTTCCGGCCGACCTCCAGCAACTGGTTGCCGAGCGCCGCCTTTCCGCCGGGCACGCACGGTGTCTGCTGGGGTTGCCTTCTGTCGATTTGCAGCGCGAAGTCGCCGAGAAGTCCGTGGCGCAAGGCTGGTCGGTGCGGCAGATGGAGCGCACCACGCAGCGGATGATGGAGGGCCGCAAACCCAAGCGTGTGGACGAGGTTGGTACCGACCCCAACGTCAAGGCGGCCATTCAGGAGATGGAACGCGTGCTGGGAACCAAGGTGCGGATCGTCGAGAAGGCCAACCGGAAGGGCCGCATCGAAATCGACTATTACTCGACCGAAGACCTGGACCGTATTTATGCAGCCATTGTAGGCGAAGAGTAAACTACTTCAGAATCAGCAGGATATCGGCCAGCCCTCTGCGTATTTCGGGTAACGGATCTTCGGTGAAGAGCTCCTGTTGTACCCGTTCGGCCGCGCGCGGCTTGGGAGCGCGCGCCGCGGCCTGCAGCGACTGCCGCGCGCCTTCGATCGTGAACCGTTTCTCGTACAGCAGGTGCTTGATGCGCAGCAGCAACTCCACGTCTTTGCGCCGGTAAAGCCGGTGGCCCGTGCCGGATTTCTTGGGTGACAGCGCCGGGAACTCGGTTTCCCAGTAGCGTAAGACGTACGGCTCCACTCCCAGGAGCACGCTCACCTCGCCGATCTTGAAGTACAGCTTATCCGGGATCTCCGGAGATCCGGACTGCAACGCGACATCCGTCATTGGCCATCCGACATCCTAACTCACTCGGTGGTGATTGTCACGACGTGCTGGCCGCGCGGCAGAAAAATCGTATTCGGTCCGGCTCGCTGGAGTGGTTCCTCGGCGCCGTCAATTTGGGTGCGGCGCGGCGGGCGGTCCAGGATGGCGATGGCGCGGGCGGCCGTTTGATAGGAGAATTCGATGGTCGTAGCGTTCACGGCGCGCGCGGCTCTTAAGTCGGCATTCAGGCGGAGCAGACGTGTCCCGCGTGGCCGATCGGTGGGTTCGACGCTGTGCGGTCCGGCGGGGAGCCAGACGGTGTCCTCGTCGGCGGCGGGCCACAATTGGCCATCGACCATGGCGGGGCCTTTCCAGGGAAGGCCGACGCCGGAGGCCGAATCCACTATGGTCTTCGGACCCATCTTCTCGATGCGGGTGACGGTCGCGGAGGCTGAAGGCAGCAGTTCCAAGTCCGGCGGCAGCAAAGAGTTCTCGAAATACAGCGCCACCCGCTGGAAACTGCCGGCGGCATGGTGCAGAAGCTGGAAAAGTTCTGTCCCGGTTTGCTGCTTAGTGGGGTAAACATTCTGGTAGCGATCGACGATGTTAATGTCGATACCCAGTTTGTCGCGATGCGGGGTCAGCGCGCGATAGCGCTCGGCGATGCTCTCATAGCGCTGCGGGCCGAGGTGCCACACTGTGGCGGGGTCCTCGATGAGGAAGGTGAACGTGTGGGTGTCGAGCAACGGTAGCACGCGGGCGGCGTCTGTGCCGATGGCTTCGCGCATGCCCGTGTCGAGGCGGTCGTCGACGTGCGTCAGCACCAGGTCGAGATGCGGCTTCTGCTGTCGCGCGGCTTCCAACTCGGCGATCCACTCTTCCTGCATGCGTCGCGCCAGCTCGCCGCGGAAATCGAGAAACGCCGTTCGCGAAGCCTCGTCTTTGCGCGCGCCGAAGATCTCGATTGGATCGAAGCCGCTCTGCTTTCGGAACAGGGCGCGGGCATCGTCGTTCATCGGCGTGAACCGCGAGGCGTTTCCCGTGCCCTCGAGCGACTCGAAGTACAACTCGGCAAGGTTGACGCCGTCCCAATCGAACCGCGAGATCAACTGTTTCACGCCGGCTGAGACGGCGCGGAAACAGTCGCGGTTGGTCAGGTTCATGAGCTTGCGCCAGTCGAGCTGAGCGTCCTGAAGCATCGCGGTCTTCTCGCGCCACTCGGGATGGTCGTCCCAGAACTTCTCGCTCACGTGCGGCAGCTCGAACCACGCGTAAGTCAGGATGCCTTCGCGGTGACAGGCTTCGATCAGCTTTGCGAGATACCCATCGCGCCCGGCGTCAGGCTCGTAGAAGTGCCACGCCGCCACGTGCAAGGCGGCGATTCCGGCTTTGCGCCAGCGCGCCGCGAAGTAGGGCAAGTCCACGCGCGAGCGGTAGGACGAATCGAAAAAGGCCCACAACCGCGACGAGCGGAACGGCGGGTCCATTCCGAGATCGCAGAGCGCCTCGAGCAGGTACGGAAAGCGCTCGTACCCTTTTTCGCCCGGGGGGACCGCCACCCACAGTAGAGCCCCGGCGCCGCGGCGCATCCCCGCGGTCATGGGCGCGCCGGTCCAGCGTTCACTCGCGAACACCTGCGCACCCGCCGGCAGTTCAAAGACCGGCAGTTCCAAGCCATTCTCCCAGACGATGGAAAGCTTGGGACGGTGGACGTCGGTCAGGCTGTTGACCCGCACGTTCTGCTTGCCACGGCGGAAGCCGAACATGTCGGCCAGCGAGGATTCGCCTTCCAGAATCAGGATGGCGCCCTTTTCCACGCGGCCGTTCCATTCCACGGACGCGGGTGCGCCGGTGCGAGCCACAAAAATGCGCGCGAGGCCAGCGGGCTGCCGCTGGAGGCCGACGGAAGAAAGGATTTCCGGCCACGCGCCGGCATCGTCGGAGAGGACGCTGAAGTACGGAAGATCGGCGGCATGCGCGGGGCCCAGGGGGCACCCCGCCAGGACAAGCGCCAGGCTAATGAGTGAACGCATACCAGAACCCCGCGCGAAGATCGTTGAAATTCGGCCGCCGCGGATTGCCCGTGTCGATCAGGTAGGCGCCTCGCAGCAGGTTAAACGTCACGTACGTCGATTGCGGCAGCAAAGAACTTGCAATTCGGAGTCCCGGCCCCGTTTCACCGAAATTGGCCCAGTATTGGCGCTGGCTGTCGAAGGTCAGGTTGGCGTTCCAGGAAAGCTGGCTGCGCAGCGTCTTGGGGCCAAAGGCGTATCCGAAACGGGTTTGATCGTAGGCCAGGAAATCGTTGCCGAAACGGCTGACAAAGACGGCATCCAGCATAGTGTCGGCGAACCATCCGGACGATTCGCCGCGCAAGGTATGCCCTATGCCGCGCGCCAGGGAGATGCCGCCGCGGTAGTCGGGCAGCATGTGGCCGCTGATGTAGCCGATGGCCGAGCCGGCCTCGGCCCATCCCGTGATTCCGTGCCAGGGCGCCGTGGCCGCGCCCACCGCGAGGATGAACGAGCTCTCCGAAAGGTACTGCGGCGACGCGACCCCAATGGTGAGGCGCGTGTCGCCCACGAACCGGACGCTCACATACGGCTGGATCGGAAAACTCGTCCGGATTCCAGTCTTGATCTGCGCGTAGGAGAAAAAGTCGTGCCAGCGGGTGGAAAAGATCGGGTAAAGCCAGGCCGAGATGCGAAACCGCTCGGTGACCGCGCGAAGGTTGCGCCAGGCGCGCCCGGCTTCGGCGGCGACTTGCGGGTCGGGGCTCTTGCGCGCCAGATCGAACCAGCGGAATGCCAGCAAATCCTGGTGGAGAATGTTGTAGGTCCAACCGAGTTTCAGCATGACCTCAAAATCGCCGGGGTCGCCTGCGTGGGCGATTTGAAGGTACTTCAGCGCGTCCTTCATATAGCCCGCTTTGATGCTGCGCTCGGCCATCACCTTGGCGTCGATGGATGCGGGAGGCGCATCGCCGCGCGCGTTGAGCACTTGGGGAACCCGCAGCACGGCGCGCACCCGGTTGGCGAGGTCCTCGTCCTTCCCCGCCAGCACGCGCTCGAACAGGGGCGCAGCGGCAATATGCTCACCGCGGGCGTAGAGCAGGAAACCGAGTTGCGTGGCGGCGAGCAGATCGTCCGGGGCGGTCTCGGTGAGCACGCGGAATTCCTGCTCGGCCTCGGGCTGGAGATCCATGCGCAGCAGCAGGTACGCCAACTCGCGGCGCAGTTCGACGTTGGAGGGGTCCAATTGCAGCGCGCGCCGGAACTCGCGAACGTAGGGGTAGCGGCGCGGCAGCAACTCCCGAGCCATCTCGGCGGCGCGCGGCTCACCGCCCCGCGAGGCGGCCAGCAGCGCGGCCGTGGCGTCATCGCCGCGGTCGAGCGCCTTCCAGACGCGGCCCAGGTCCACCAGCACGGAACGCCGGTCGGGCAGCAGGCGCCAGGCCTTTTCGTAGTGCTCGGCGGCGAGGGCCAGATCGTCGCGCTGTTCGGCGAGAGTGGCCAGCTCGAAATGCGCGCTGAAGTCGGCGGCGCCCATTTCGATGGCCTTCTTCCAGCGCCCGATGCCCGCGGCCAGCGGCGCGTCGATATTGCGGAAGGCCTGCTCGGCGGCAGCATCACCTGTCTTGCGGATGCGGTCGAAGATGCGCCGCGCCTGCTGCTGCTCCTTGGTTTCGTAGCACAGAAAGGCGTACTCCATGGCAACCTGGGTATCGTTAGGGTCGATCTCGATGGCTTCGCCGAACTGGTCGCGGGCCAGCTCGTTCTCGCCGATCTTCAAGTAGGTGTAGGCCAGGTCTTTGTGGATGGAGGCGCGGCGCGGGGCAGCTTCGATTCCCTCGAGGAAACTCGCGATTGCGGTGTCGTAGTCGCGCGCGCGCAACGCTTCGTAAGCGCGGGTGAGAGGCTCGTAGGCAGGGTCCGGCGCCTGGGCGAACGCCAACCCGCAAATCGCAAGAAACACTACGCCGCGCATTTCGCTGTCAGGGAGATAGTGGGGCGGAGCGGGAGATTCTCACAAGATTTTCTGATGCCGTGGCGCAGCCAGCACCCCATTGACGTGGTGCGTGATAGGAATTATGATTCCGGCTGTAGAGACTTTTCCAAGTTTGAAAACTCTGAAAGAGGTTCGGCCATGTCGGCAACCGCAACGCCTGAGCAGAACGCATACGAAGTCGCACTCGAGAACTTCGACCTGGCGGCAAACGCGCTGGAGCTCGAAGAAAACGTGCGAGCCATGATCAAATATCCGGAACGCATACTTTGTGTGAGCGTGCCGGTCCGGCTGGATAATGGACACATCTTCCGGTTCGAGGGATACCGCGTGCAGCACAGCACCACGCGCGGTCCAGCCAAGGGCGGAATCCGGTTCCACCCCAACGTCACCGTGGACGAAGTGAAGGCGCTGGCCACGTGGATGACGTGGAAATGCGCGGTAGTGAATATTCCGTTCGGTGGCGGCAAGGGCGGCGTCACCTGCAACCCCAAGGAGATGTCCATTGGCGAGATCGAGCGGCTGACCCGCCGCTATGCCAGCGCCATCCTGCCGCTGATCGGACCGGAACAGGACATCCCGGCGCCGGATGTCTATACCACGCCGCAAATCATGGCGTGGATCATGGACACCTACAGCATGACCAAGGGCTATCCGGTTCCGGGCGTGGTGACGGGCAAGCCGATCTGCCTGGGCGGATCGCTGGGCCGCAACGAAGCCACCGGCCGCGGCGTGTACTACACCGTGCTCAGCAGCAGCGAGGAACTCGGTATTCCGATTAAGGGTGCGCGCGTGGTGGTGCAGGGATTCGGCAACGCCGGGTCGATCGCCGCGCATCTGTTGGACAGCGCGCAGGCCGTGGTCGTCGGCGCGAGCGATTCGCGGATCGCCATTTACAACCGGCACGGGTTGGACATCCCCAAGCTGATCATGCACAAGGAGCGTACGGGCAGTTTGAAAGGCTTCCCCGCCGCGGAGGAAATCACGCCCGAGGAACTGCTGAGCCTGGAGTGCGAAATCCTCATCCCGGCGGCGCTCGAGAACACCATCACCGAGGCGAACGCGCACACCATCCGCACGCGCATCGTGGCGGAAGCGGCCAACGGGCCCGTGACGCCGGAGGCCGACCGCATTCTGGACCAGAAGGGCGTGTTCCTGATTCCCGACATTCTGTGCAACGCGGGTGGCGTGACCGTGTCGTACTTCGAGTGGGTGCAGGACGAGCAGCACCTGTTCTGGGACGCGCAGGATGTCTACAACCGGCTGGAACGTGTGATGAAGACCTCGTTCATCGAGGTGTTCAAGATTCACACCGATCGCAAGCTGAACATGCGGCTCGCGGCCAACATGCTGGGGGTCGGACGGGTAGCGGAAGCGGTCAAACTTCGCGGCCTGTATCCGTGATGTGAGTCGGGTCTCACCGGCGGCCCAGACCCGCATCGGGCGTGCCGCCGCCGGCGCTACGTGTGTTCAAATAGAAGATTACGAAAATGGCGTTTCGAGGCGTGGACTATTTCTGCGTCGATTCCCTGTTCAGCAAAGAGGAGTTGCTGGTGCGGCAGACGGAGTAGGGACCGTGGACCGATCATGATTCTTTACGCACTGACAATCGTGGTGAGCGCCTTCCTGTTGTTTCAGGTTCAGCCGGTCATCGCCAAGATCATTTTGCCGTGGTTCGGCGGCTCGGCTGCCGTGTGGACCGTGTGCCTGCTGTTTTTTCAGATGGCGCTGCTGCTGGGGTACCTCTATGCGCATGCGCTGGTGCGCTATCTCAGGCCGCGAACGCAAATGCTGGTTCACGCTGGGCTGCTGCTGCTGAGCGCGCTGGCGCTTCCGGTGTACCCCAGCACTGCGTGGAAACCGCTGGGCGGGGAAGATCCCACGCTGCGGATTCTGGGATTGCTGGCGGTGACGGTGGGGCTTCCGTATTTCCTGCTGTCCACCACCGGGCCCCTGCTGCAGGCGTGGTACGCCCGGCGGTTCCAGGGCGCCATGCCCTACCGGTTGTACGCGCTTTCGAATGCCGGCTCGATGTTCGCGCTGCTGAGCTACCCGGTGCTGTTCGAGCCGGTGTTCACGACGCACCAGCAGGCCTGGATGTGGTCGGCGGCGTATGGCGTGTTTGTGGTGCTGTGCGGGGTGACGGCCATAGGCTCGGGGCCGGGGGCCAGGGGCCAGGGGCCGGGGGCCAGCGGCGCCTCGCCGGGTGCGCACGCAGTGCCGCCATCGGCGAAGAAGTATTTGATCTGGCTGTTGCTGCCGGCGGTAGCCTCGTTGCTGCTGCTGGCAATCACCAATCATCTTTCGCAAAACGTGGCGGCCATTCCGTTCCTGTGGGTGCTGCCGCTGAGCATCTATCTGCTGACGTTCATCCTGTGCTTTGAAGGCAGCGGCTGGTACCGGCGCAATCCGTATCTTCAGCTTCTGGCGGTGGCGCTGGGGTCCATGGCATACGCGCTGAGCGTGGACTCCACCGGCAGCGTTCCCATCCGGGTGATGGTGCCGCTGTTTACAATGGGCCTCTTTACCTGCTGCATGGTGTGCCACGGCGAGCTGGCGCGGCTGAAGCCCGATCCGCGATACCTCACGCACTTTTACGTCATGATTGCGGCGGGTGGCGCGTTGGGCGGACTGCTGGTGGGCCTGGTGGCGCCGCGCCTGTTCAACGCCATTTACGAGATGCCGCTGGGCCTGGTGGCCTGCGCGGTGCTGGTGCTGTGGGTGCTGCGGCAGGACGCGGAGATCAAATGGTTTCAGCACTGGCGGCAGCCGGCGCCCATTGTGGCGGCGGTGCTGACGGTGGCGCTGGCGGTATTTGTGGGGCTCCAGATCCGGAATTCGGTGCGCGGGTCGCGCGAGCTGGTCCGCAATTTCTATGGTTCGCTGAGGGTGCGCGATAGCGGCCCGGCCACCCAACTGGATGCCACCCGGACTCTGACCCACGGCACCATCAACCACGGCGAACAGTTCCTGAATCCGGCGCGCCGCGATCTGCCAACCACGTATTACGGCCCGGACACCGGGGTGGGGCTGGCCATCCGGGAAAAAGAGAAGACCAGGGCGATCCGGGTGGGCGTGATCGGGTTGGGCACGGGGACCCTGGCGGCGTACGGGCGGCCGGGAGATTATTACCGCTTTTACGAGATCAACCCGCTGGTGCTGCGGCTGGCGCACACGGAATTCACTTTCCTGGGCGATTCGAAGGCCAAAGTGGATGTGGCCATGGGCGATGCGCGGTTGTCGCTGGAGCGCGAGTCCCCCGAGAATTTCGATGTTCTGGCGGTGGACGCGTTCTCCAGCGACTCGATCCCCGTGCACCTGCTGACGCTCGAGGCCATCCAGGTGTATTTCCGGCACCTGCGGCCGGACGGCGTGCTGGCGGTACACATTTCCAACCGCTACCTGGATTTGGAGCCGGTGCTGGCGGGGGAGACCCGCGCGACCGGGAAGATGGCGCGCGTGGTGGACACCGACGACGACGATACGCAGGATGTTTTCGGCGCCACCTGGGTGCTCATGACTTCCCCGGCCAGCGGTTTCCACGGCGAGGAGCTGAACCATTCGGCGGAAATCGGGTCGCAGCGGACTGTGCGATTGTGGACAGACGACTACAGCAATCTTTTCCGGATCTTGAAATAGCGGTATGATAGAGGGGAACCGCGTCCGTATCCCAATATAAACAGAGAGTTAGATCTGTTTTTCGGATTGATGATGGTGTATCATCAATCTGGTTGAGGAAAAATCATGGACGCCGCTCACACGTATTTCAGCAAGACCGTTCTATTTCTCGCGACCGCGCTCCTCATGGTGGTGCCCGGACACGCGCAGACGTTCAACCTGAACAGCACCAATTCGAACGCCGTCACGGTGACTCCAACGTCGGGCACGGCCGCGGCGGTCTACGTCACCGGCAGGGAGGCGGATTTGACCGCGATCACGTTCACGGAGTCGGCGGTGAGCTATGCCAGCGGCGACCCCGCCTGGCTGAGCGAGTCTGGTTCGGGATTCACCACGCCGGCGTTCCTGTACTTCGCGATCGGCGGCAATGCGGGACAATTGCAGCCCGGCCTGCACACTGCCACGGTGACGCTGACTGACACGAACCCGTCGGGCGCTTCCCCCGCCACCATCACGATTACCTACTACGCTAACGGCTCGAACCCCGGCGGCGGCACGCTTACTCCGAGCCAGACTTCCGTGGCCTTGAGCGCGGCGTCGGGATCGAGTACCTCGACTACGGTCACTCTGAGCAACAACAGCGGCACTGTGGTTACGTTCCCCATCCCCACGACTACGACGACCTCGGGCGGCGCTTGGCTGGCGGCGTCGGCGGACACCTACACAGTGAACGCCGGCGGTTTCGCGACCCTGACGATTGCGGTGCCCAATGGGGTCACGCTGGCGAATGGCACATATCATGGGACGGTTACCGTCTCGCCTAACGGCGGGACGACGTCGACGATCGGCGTCACGTTCACGGTGGGGACGGGTGGGGGAACCGGGAATCTGACCGCCAGCCCCAACCCGATCTACTGGAGCTTCAACACGAATAGCGGAGTGTACCCCTCGTCGTCGGTAACGCTTACGAGTACGACTGGCGCCGCCACTTTCTCGACCATCGTGAACAGCTCCAATTCCTGGCTGTACGCGAGCCCTACTTCCGGCAATATCAGCGGGGGTCTCCAGATCTTACCTAGCGCGAGCATTAATTCGCTGGCCGCCGGGAATTACACCGGCTATGTGTATGTGACGGACTCGAACGGTAATCAGGTCACGATCACCGTCAATCTGGTGGTGAATAGCGGAACGACGAGCGGGATTACGTGGTCTCCGAACCCCATGACCCTAACGGCCGCGGTGGGCGGGAACACTACATCGCAGGTGGTTACCTTGACTAGCGCTACCTCCGGCACGTTCGCCGCAAGTATTGGCGGTTCAGGGCTGTCCGTCAGTGGTGTGACCACCACCAGCACAACTCCCGCCGCCGCCTCCGTGACCGTGTACGGGAACCCCTACGGCCTTTCGGCAAACACGTACCCCGGCTCCTTGTACGTGACCCTGATACCAACCAGCGGGACCCAGGTGAGCCAGACAATCCCGATCAGCTTTGTCGTGGGCTCCGGCGGTACAACCACGACGCCTGGAATCGTGACCCCGACGTCGCTGACGTTCGCCTACCAGACGGGCACGCCTGTGAATGGGCAGAGCGTGCCGTCGCAGGGCATCGTCGTTACGGGAACGGGGACGTTCTCGGTCTCGGCTCCAACCTACGCCAGCGGCCAGACTGGCGGCTGGCTGTCGGCTTCGCCCAGCAGCACGTATGGCCCCGCGATAATCTCGGTGAACGTCACCCCGGGATCGCTGGTGGCGAGCACCACGCCCTACACGGCCACGTTTACGGTGAGTACCGCCGGCGGCACCGCTACCGTGTCGGTCAGTTTGCTGGTGACGCCCGGCACCAGCCCCGTGCTGGTGGCCTATCCGGGATCGCTCAACTTCTCCTACACGGCCGGCGGCGCGATCCCTTATTCGCCTTTATACCTGAGCGCCAGCGATACCTCCGCCATCGCGGTGAGTGCGACCACGTCAACGAGCTGGCTGAGCGTAAGTGCGCCGACGCAGCCAAATACGCCTACCGTGGTCACGGTCCAGGGCAACAACCTGTCATCGCTGCCGAACGGGGTTTACACCGGCAGTGTGACAGTGACGGCAACCACGGCTGGAAGCGCGGCCAATAGCCCGATGAACGTTCCAGTGGTGCTGACGGTGACCGGCAGCACGGTTTCGGGCGGCAGCCTGACTCTGAGCCCTTCGTCAATGACGTTCAACGCAACCCAGAACGGCACTGCCCCGGCTTCGCAGACGCTGTCTGTGAGCGCGTCGACCCTTACGTACTATACGGCGAATGCGTACAGCACCGGCAACTGGCTGAGCATCTCGCCTTCGGGCAGTCTGAACACCAGTTCCAGCCCAACCCTCACGGTTTCGGTGGTGAACCAGGCAAGCCTGACGGCGGCGGGTTCCCCCTACTACGGCACGATTACGCTGGTGGCCAACGGCATTACGCAAACGGTCCAGGTAACCCTGGTGGTAAGCACCTCGTCGACCTGCGCCGGGAACTGCAATGTCACGGTAACCGCCAACAACCAGGTGGGGACGCCTTCTTTGAGTTTCACTTACACGGTGGGCGGGAGCGCGCCAGCAGCTCAGACTTTGCTGGTGGGCAGCGCGTCGGGGTCGGCGCCCGTCTCGTTCACCATCGCGACGAGCAGCGTCACCTGGCTTTCGACGGGTGTTACAAACGGCACCTCGCTCAACACGCCGGCGAATCTCACAATAAGCATAGTGAATCCCAGCGGCCTGGCGGCGGGACCTTACAACGCCACCATTACCATCACGCCGACCGGCGGGACGGTGGTGGCCGTTCCGGTCACCCTGACGGTGCAAGCGGCGCCGACGGTGACCGTTACATCCACGACGACGCTGTCGTTCTCGTACCAGGCGGGCGGCACGAACCCGACACCCGCAACGGTGAATGTTTCCGGCGGCGGGCAGAGCCTGGGCTTTACGGCGCAAGTCACGGCCGGGAGCAACTGGCTCTCCGTTTCCCCCACGAGCGGGACCACGCCAACCACGGGGACGGCCGCACTGACGGTGACGGCGACTCCAGGGACCCTGGGCGCGGGTTCGTACAACGGGACCATCCTGGTGAGCGGCACGGGCACCGCTACGGGCTCGACCAGCATCAGCGTGACCCTGACGGTGACGGCGCCGCTGCCCACTATCAATAGCGTGGTGAATGCCGCAAGCTTCACCAGGGGCGCGGTTTCCCCGGGTGAGATTGTTACCATCTTTGGCACGGCCATGGGACCGGCCGCCGCGGCTTACGCCTCCGTGGACCCCTCGACCGGCAAGCTGGCGACCACTATCGGCGGCGTGCAGGTGCTGTTCAATGGCATCTTCGCTCCCATGATCTACGCCAGCGCCACACAGATATCGGCGATAGTGCCGTATGAGATGGCGCCCATTGCCAGCCCGTCGGTGTGGGTCAAGTACGTGGGGCAGACTTCCAACGCGTACCAGTTGAACTCGGCGACCACGATGCCGGGGGTGTTCACGCAGAACGCGCAGGGCAGCGGGCCGGGGGCCATCCTGAACCAGGACTACAGCGTGAACGGGCCGGGCAATCCGGCGGCCAAAGGCAGCATCGTAATGGTGTTCATGACGGGCGAGGGCCAGACCAGCCCGCAGGGAGTCACGGGCGCGATTACCACCGGGACCTTGCCGCCTCCGCAGGTGACGCCGGCGCCGCTGCTGCCGATCTCGGTGCTGATCAACGGCTACCCGGCTCTCTGGACTTACGCCGGGGAAGCGCCGGGTCTGGCCGCGGGGTTGATGCAGCTTAACGTGCAGATCCCGACAAACGCGCAGTCGGGCCCGCAGTCGATTCAGGTGTACATCGGCTCGAACAGCAGCCAGAATGGCGTGACGGTGTCGGTGCGGTAGGCGGCGCACTTCACACTGAGTGGCGCTGGCTCGCGAAATCGGCAAGCTAAAGCATGCCCCACCTTGGTGGGGCATGCTTTAGAGGGACTTGCAAAATTCGCATCCTGCCCCCCGAGCCTGCAAAAACAAAAAGTTTAAAAAATGTTTTGAGTGGGGACTGATTCCCAATAGAATATTTGTGACGAAACAAAATTCGTT
>Ga0116116_1001440_pt1 | contig 17620 bp, 13 predicted proteins | sample June2015DPH_10_1_FD_89722 | JGI IMG/M metagenome (GOLD analysis project Ga0116116, IMG submission 89722) | Peatland microbial communities from SPRUCE experiment site at the Marcell Experimental Forest, Minnesota, USA - June2015DPH_10_150 | ecosystem: Environmental > Terrestrial > Soil > Wetlands... | reverse complement strand
GCACGAACTGCCGCAGATTGATGACCGTATAGCTCCCCAGGTTGACTTGGTTGGGAGTGCCGAACATAAAATCCGCGAGGCTGTAGCTGGTATTGTCGGTCGGGACCGTACAGCCGGTAGGCTGGCCCAGTTGCGCACAGGTGGGCTTGCTGAAAAGCCCGCTGTAGGTGTCTTGACCATAAATCGGATTGGTGTCCAGAATTTCGGTGCGGATGTTCAGGTATTGGTAACCCAGCTTGATGGAATGCCGGCCCACCGTCTTCGAATAATTGAGTTCCGGATCCCAGGAAGTAGGATTTTGGAACTGCGGATTACTCGTTTGGCGGCCCATCGTAGGCGAAGTGAATCCGGTGATGTACTGCGAGTTGAGTCCACCGGTGATACTGGGCGAGGTCGGCAGGCCTTGAAAGCCGCCGAACATGGCATTCATGCTCGGGCCACCCAAATACGGTGGTACCTTGCCGGCAACGATATGGGACCAACCCAGGCGAGCCTGGAAGAGAGAGGTCGGCGTAACGGTCCAGGTGTAACCTGCCGAGGCGTTTTGATCGACGACGTGAATGAAGCCGTTGCCGTCACCGCCGGAGGGCCCTGTGATGTCGGGTTGGTAATACTGCAAATCCTTGCGCTGGCTGAAACGTAGGAACGCCGTCATGCGATCGTTGATCTGGCCGTCCAGCTTGGCGTCGAATTTGTCGCCGTAGTCTTTGATGAGCAGCAGCGCCGCGTCATTGTTGGAGCGCCCAGGGCCGGTCGGAGCTGGGAGGCCGTTCAAGGCGGTGGCAGCGAACGGATTCAACTGCGCGATGGGGATCTGCGTGTTCGCCGGATAGACGACGCCGGTCAGCGGGTTGACGACCGACACGGGGAGGATCCCCTGGCGATCCGTCATGCTGGGGATGGAGTCGTAATTGAAATAGTGCAGCAGTTGGCGGAAGCCTTCGTAATCCGCAAAGAAAAACAGCTTGTTCTTGACAATTGGTCCGCCGATGGTGGCCCCGAACTGGTTGCGCTGCAAGCTGGGCTTGACGCCGCCCGTTGGCGCGAAGAAGCCGACGGCGTTCAGATCGGTGTTGCGCAGGAACTCGTAGACCGTGCCGTGAAGCGCGTTGGTTCCGGACTTCATGACGGCGTTCACCACCGCGCCGCCCACGCGCCCGTATTCCGCGCTGTAGTTGCTGGTGATCACCTTGAATTCGGCGATCGCGTCCGGCGACAACTGCACCAACTGGGCGGAATAGCCCTGGTTGCTGGTTCCATAGGCATTGTTATCCAGGCCGTCCAGCAGAAAATTGTTATACGTACTGCGCATGCCGTTTACGTTGAAGGCGCCCTCCCGCGGCGTGCCGCTGGACGAGAAGGAGATCGCGATGGGAGACTTGACGGTGTTCGCGGATAACAGCGCCAGGTCCGCATAATTGCGGCCATTGAGCGGAAGCTCGACGACCGCCGACGCGCTGACCACCTGTCCGTGTTCGCTGGAATCGGTTTGGAGCGCGGCGGCCGCGCCCGTCACCTCGACAGTCTCGGTGACGGCGCCCACGGTCATCGCGAGATCCACGCGCTGGCGCGCGCCCACACTGGCCGCTACGTCCGTGGCCGTGGCCTTGGAGAAGCCGGCGTGCTCGACGACAATCGAGTAACGGCCGATCCTGACGTTGAAGAAATCGTAGTTGCCATTGTCGTCAGTGGTGGTCTTGGCCTGAATCCCGGTGTCCATGTTGGTGAGCGTGACGTCAGCCTTGGGGATGGCAGCCCCTGAGGAATCACGCACCGTGCCGAGAACCTCGGCGGTCTCGAACTGGCCGTAGAGCAAACCTGCGATCAGAAAACATCCGATCAACAGCGTGATTTTCGAAAACTTGTTCATAGTCTAACCTCTCATTCTCCTCTCAAGATAATAGAAGATTGTCTCAGTAGAGTGTGTGCGCGTGTTTACAACGCCATTACCAGTATGTGACAACGGCGCTGGTGCACGCTGGTTGCGCGTTGTGAAAATCATGCAGCGCCTCCCTGGGGAGACGCCGCAACTTCGGCCTCGTCGAGCTGCCGGGTTCCGGCAGCCCGCGGTTTCAGCTTCCACGTCCAGGAAAGCAGCAGAATTCCCATCAACGTGGAAGCCAGAATGCCATAGAATGCGGCATTCCATCCGTAGCGCTCGGCGAGGGTGCCGATACCCTTGCCCTGCGCGGTGCGGCCTAGATAACCAAAAAGTCCGATGAATCCCGCGGCGGTGCCAACGGCCTTTTTCGAAGTGAAATCGAGGCCCATGACCGGCAGCAGCATCACCGGGGGATAAATGAAGAATCCGATAATCCCGAAGAGCGTCAGATCCAGCCACAGCATTCCCGGCGGCGCATACAGAATGCCGCCGAATGCCAGAAAAACCGGCACCATGCAAAGCAGGCTGATCATGCCGCGGCGTCCCCCGGCTTTGTCGGACAACCAGCCCATCAGGACGGTGCTGAACATGCCGCCCAACTCGTAGATGGCGGTGCTGAACCCGCCCTGTTCGAGGCTGGCGTGCTTGACCTCCTTCAGATACGTGGGACCCCAATCGAGCATGCTGTAACGCGTGAGATAAACAAAGAAATTCGCGGCGGCGAACATCCAGAGGTAACGGTTCTTCAGGATGTAGGTGACCACCAGCTCGCGGGTGCCCAGTTCCGCCTCGCGGTCGCGTCCCCCCTGTTCGGGGTATTCGTTGCGGTACTCTTCGATGGGCGGGAGACCGACGGATTGCGGGGTGTCCCGGAGCCTCGCGACCAGGTAAACCGCGCACAGCACGGCCAGGACCCCGGGAACATAAAAGGCCGACCTCCACCCCATCCACGCCGTGCTGTAAGCGGCGATGAGACCGGTCAAGCCGCCGCCGGCATTGACGGCGAGGTTCCAGAAAGCGAACACCGTTCCGCGCTCGCGCACGCTATACCAATGCCCCAGGGAGCGCCCGCACGGCGCCCACCCCATGCCCTGCGCCAGGCCGTTCAGCGTCCAAAGCGTGAGGTGTACGGAAAAGGTGCTGGCGGCGCCGAAGAGGAAGTTGCACATCGCCGTCAACAGCAACCCCGCGGGCATGAAATAGCGGGGATTGCTGCGGTCCGACCACGCTCCCAAGACGAACTTTCCGATGCCGTAAGAGATGGCGGTCATCGCCAGCATGTCGCCGATCTGGCCCTTGCTGTAGCCCAGGGCTTGGCCCATCTCTTTGGACACTACCGGCAAGTTGTTGCGTACAAAGTAGAAAGTTGCGTAGCCGATGAAGGTGGATTCGAGAATCCGCCAGCGAAATTTTGGATATAGCTGCCGAACCTGCTCGACGGGGAGCATGCTCACGTGTGCAGCCGGCCGAAAAAGCCTACTCAGGCGGTTCATTCAACTCCCACTACGTCTGCCCAATATATGACAATCGCGCCGCAAGGTCAACAACACTTTATCGTGGTGCTCCGGTGGGGCATCTCCGCTCTATACTGAAACCTATGGTACGAACATTGCTCCACTGCCTCATCCTTGCATCTTTTGGTGCCATCCCCCTGCTGTCCCAAACCGCCAGCCAGCCCAGGATTCTGGTGCATGGCCACCGCGGCGCGCGGGCCAGGAGACCGGAGAACACCATTCCGGCTTTCCAGTACGCCATCCAACAGGGTGTGGACGCTCTCGAGATGGACATGGCGGTCACGAAGGACAACATTATCGTCATCTCGCACGACCCGATTCTGCATCCTCCCGTTTGCAGCGGCCCGAAACAGAGCTCGGTGATCCACGAGCTGACGCTCGCGGAAGTGCGTCAGTGGGATTGCGGCAAGGTTCAGAATCCGCGGTTCCCGACGCAGATGGCCATACCAGGCACGCGGATGCCCACGCTGGACGAGGTGTTCCAGTTGGCCCCCAGTGGCAAGTTCGACTACAACATCGAGACCAAGAGCTTTGCGGACAAGCCGGAGTACACGCCGTCACCGGAAGAATTCGTCAAGCTGGTGCTGAAGAAGATCCGCAAGTACAAGCTGGACAAGCGGATCATTCTGCAATCCTTCGATTTCCGAACGCTGGTGGCCATGCGGAAACTGGCGCCGAGGATTCGGTTGTCGGCCCTGACGGAGAAGGACCCGCGCGATTTCGCCGCCATCGCGGCGGAAGCCGGAAAGGCCGAGATCATCTCGCCCGAATTCCACCTGGTCACTCCCGCCAAGGTGGCGGCGGCGCACCAGGCGGGCCTTCAGGTGGTGCCGTGGACCGCCGACACGCCAGAGGATTGGGACATGCTCATCCAAGCCAAGGTGGACGCCATTATTTCGGACGATCCAGCCGAGCTGATCGCCCATTTGAAGAAGCGTGGCCTGAAGTAACCGTGGGGCAGGCCATCGTTTCTTGGGCCTGCCAACGCAGACGACCAAAGGCGATCGTCCGCGCCGCCATTACTTGGCGAGATCGGCGTCCTGGATGTTGTATTTCGTTTTGAGGGACTGGATCGCCTCCGCCACAACGTCCTTCGGGCTGCTGTATCCCTCCAACAGCGCATTCAGTTTGGGGATGCCGCCCGGATAGGCGTCTCCCTTGTAGTCCGGGCTCAGCCGCAGATCCAGGAAACCGGGGGCGGAATCGTCCAGCAGCGCCCGCGCCTCCTGTAGAGAACGCTGGCGTTGGGTGAGCTGGGTGATCAAGTTGACGCGGATGCTTTGCGCGTACTCCTGCTTGATCGGCTCATCGTAAATCGCCTGGCGCACCGCGCCCACTTGCGTGCTGATGAAAGCCGCGGATTTGGCCAGGTCTTTGGCCACCGCCGCATTCTGATTCAACTGGTCCCCGCGGCCGGCGCCGTTCTCCATGATGGACCCGCACCAGGAGCGGGCGCTCGCCAGAAAGTCTTTCTCCATGGCATTGGCGCTGGCGAAATCGGCGCTCTTCTGTTGGAGAGTTTTCGAGAACCTGACGGCTTCGGTCCGCTCTTCCTTGCCGCATCCGGAGAAGAGCGCGACAGCCGCCAACAACCAGCAGTAACGGAGTTTCACGGGAATCACGTCCTTTTAATCTGAATCTGCCCCAACTATAAGCCCTTTCGCGCGCGGTGTCTATCGGGCGGCGGCGCCAATTGCAGGATGATATCCTACTCCTCCAGGACCGCCATGTCCGCCAACCTCAGTCCGGAATACCTGGCGGCGGAGGAAGAGTACCGGTCGGCCGGTACCGTTGCCGAAAAGATCGCCGCGCTCGAGAGAATGTTTGCCACCCTGCCCAAACACAAGGGCACGGAGAAGATGCAGGCCGACATCAAACGGCGGCTTTCCCAGGCGCGCAAGGAATCGCAGAAGAAGGGCGCCAGCCACGCGCTGCCATTCTACTTTGTGACGCGCGAAGGCGCCGGCCAGGTGGCGCTCGTGGGCCCGGCAAACTCCGGCAAGTCGAGTCTGGTGCGCGCGCTCACCCATGCGCTCCCGGAGGTCGCCGAATACCCCTTTACCACTCGGCTGCCCATGCCCGGCATGATGGCCTTCGAGAACGTCCAGATCCAGCTTGTGGATCTGCCGCCCATTTCCGCGGATTTCACCGAACCCTGGTTGCCGCAGGCGATCCGCAACGCCAACGCCAGCGTGCTGGTGGTGGACGTGAACGACGCCGACAGCCTGGAGGAAATGGAATTGATCGAGACCAGCCTTCGCGGCTGGCGTCTCCCGTTGCCAGGCCTGCTGGTTGGCAACAAGATCGACCAACCGGGCGGGGAGGGCAACTTCGCCGCGCTCGCGGATCTCTACCAGGACCGCTACGCTTGCGTGGCCGTCTCGGCGGCGGCGGGCCGCGGCCTGGATGGCTTCGCCCGCGCGGTCTTCTTCGATCTGCTGGAGCTGGTGCGCGTCTACACCAAAGTGCCCGGGCGAAAAGCGGACCTCTCGGCTCCCTATGTCTTGAAGCGCGGGGCAACGGTCCTGGACGCCGCCCGCCACGTCCACAAAGATTTCGCCGAACACCTCAAATTCGCGCGGCTATTTCGCCCGACCGGAGAACACGACGGCCTGATGGTGGAACGCCACCACGTGGTCCAGGATGAAGACATCCTGGAGTTCCACATATAGGCTGCCTACGTTTTGGCGCGGTTTCGGGAATGGACTTCAGGCCTACTTCTGCGGAATCAGGGGTCTTATATTAGAGAGAGAGATCTGACATTTATGAAAATGCTCATTACCGCACTTGCCATCTGCGGGTCTGTCAGTCTGTCAACCGCGGCGGAACCGTCGCCCGCGGTCGGCATCGCGTGGGAATCGGTGATCCGGGTGTCAAACACTACCCCCTCGCTTCAGGTGGTCGTGAACCCGCCGCTACGGCGCGGATCCAAGATACACAATCGCGTCTTTCAGGCCCTGCGGGACTTGCAGCCGGATTACACGCGTTATGTGCCATGGCTGCCCTACCCGAGACTCGCCGTGGCCGAACTCGAACCACCTCACGACGGTGAAACGTCGTGGGACTTCTCCCTGATCGACCCCCTGACTATCGATTTTCTCGAAGCCACCAAAGGCCACCCGGTTGTTCTAAACTTCAGCACAACGCCTCAATGGATGTGGGTCGCGCCAAAGCCGGTCACTTACCCTTCGGACCCCGACGAGCCGGTGTGGAACTACACGCAAGGCACCCAACTGCGAGATCCCAGTGGGAAAGAACTGGCCGACTACTATGCGCGCCTGGTCAGTTGGTACACGCGCGGCGGCTTTGCCGACGAATACGGCAAACGCCACGAGTCGGGCCACCATTACACAGTGGACTGGTGGGAAGTGTTGAATGAACCCGACCTGGAGCATCGCATCGAGCCCCAACTGTACACCGAAATCTACGACGCCATCGTTGGCGGAATCCGGGAAGTCGCGCCGGAGATGAAATTCGTGGGAGTGTCGGTCGCCGGGCCAAGCCGTCAACCCGAGATGTTCGAATACTTCCTCAATCCGCGGAATCACAAGGCCGGTGTTCCGCTGGATGCAATCTCATATCACTTTTATGCCAGCCCGGCGAAGGATGAACCGCCGGAGGCGCAGCAGTTTACGTTCTGGGATCAGGCGGCCGGATTTCTCAACACCGTGCGGTACGTGGAAGCCATCCGCAAACGCCTTTCTCCCAAAACCGCCACGATGATCAACGAGGTGGGTGCAATCTCCGCCGACGACCGGGAGCAGAACCAGCCCGGGCATGTGACGCAACCCATTCCGAACTCGTATTGGAACCTGTGCGGCGCGTTATATGCGTACCTCTTTGGGGAACTAGCGAATCTCGGCATCGACATCGTGAGCGCCTCGCAACTGGTGGGCTACCCAACGCAGTATCCCAGTGTGTCGCTGGTGGATTGGGAAACCGGGCAGCCGAATGCCCGCTTCTGGGTAGTGAAACTCCTGCGCGGCCGTTTTGGTCCGGGCGATAAACTGGTCCGGACTTCGCTGCCAGGCCCCTATGTTTATGCGCAGGCTTTCTTGAGCCGCGACAACCAGCGGCGGCTGCTGCTGGTGAACCGGCGCAATCGCGATATCGAGATCACAGTTCCCCAAGCCGGCGGCGCGATCATCCAGTACGTCGATCAAACCACCGGGTTTCACCCGCCCGCTTCCGCAAAGTTGGCCGGCGATGCGGTGAGGCTCGGGGGTTATGCAGTGGCGGTAGTGGAACTCATGCCTTAGCGTGGCGCCCGGAGCACGGTGCGGTTGCCTGCGGCCGGCGCGGCCCACGGGGCCTATATATAGAGGCCCATGCGCTCTTTCACCAGCTTGACGGTGCGGTTGGCGATGGGGGCCACGCGTTCGGCGCCCTCGCGCAGAACGCCGTCGAGGTAACCGGGATCGGAAACGATCTGGCGGTAGCGCTGCTGGAAAGGCTCGAGGTGCGAGATCACCATGCCGGCCACCTGCTTCTTCAAGTCGCCGTAGCGCATGCCGTTGAAGCGCTGCTTCATGTCGTCGTCGCCGGCGCCGGAAAACGCCTGGTAGATCGCCAGGAGGTTGAGGATGCCGGGACCGGCGGTTTCGTATTCCACGGCGGGCCTGGAGTCGGTGGTGGCGCGCATGATGGTCTTGCGAATCTTATCGGGCGGGTCGAGCAACGCCACAGCATGGTTCGCCGCGGTTTCCGACTTGCTCATCTTTTGCGTGGGGTCGTCCAGTCCCATGATGCGCGCGCCCACGGCGGGCAGGCTGGTTCCGGGGACCACGAAAGTTTCGCCATAGAGCGAATTGAAGCGTTGCGCGACGTCGCGCGTGAGCTCCAGGTGCTGCGCCTGGTCCTCGCCGACGGGAACGATGCCGGCGTTATAGAGCAGGATGTCGGCGGCCATCAGGACGGGGTACTGCAGGATACCGTCGCTCACCGATTCCTGCTTGGCGGCCTTCGCCTTGTATTGAGTCATGCGCTCCAGCCAGCCGACCGGCGTGACGCAGGTGAGCATCCAGGCCAGCTCGGCGTGCGCCGGCACGGCCGACTGCACCATAATGGAGCAGACTCTGGGATCGATCCCCGCGGCCAGGTACAGCGCGGCGAGCTCCCGGATCTTGGTGCGAAGCTCGATGGGTTCCTGGTAAAGCGTGACCGCGTGCAGGTCGACGATGCAGAAAATACACTCGTAGTCGTGCTGGATGCGCACCCAGTTCTTGAGTGCCCCCAGATAGTTTCCGATGTGAAGATTCCCGGACGGCTGCATGCCGGAAAAGACTCGTGTTTTCATGGTAAGGGAATGGGAGTAAATTCTATCGTAAGCAATTTTGAAGCGACCGTGGAAAAGTTGGTCTACGGCGGCGATGGCCTGGCTCGCCTGGAGGGGCGCGTGGTGTTCGCCCCCTTCGTTCTGCCGGGCGAGCGCATTCGCGTCGAGACGTGGCGCGAGCAGCCGGGGCTGGTGCGGGCGCACACGCTGGAAGTGCTGGAGCCGGCGGCGGAACGCGTGGCCGCGCCATGCCCGGTCTTTGGCCGCTGCGGCGGCTGCCATTACCAGCACGCGCCCTACGAATATCAGCTCACCGCCAAGCGCGCCATCCTGGCGGACCAGTTGCGGCGGCTGGGGAAGATGGAGCCGCCGGAGCAGATTGCGATAGCCGCCGCCGAGCCGTGGGGTTATCGCAACCGCGCGCAGCTTCATATCGATGGAGCCCAGAGGGCACCCCGCATCGGGTACCGCGAGGCCGGTTCGCACAGCCTGTGTGAGATTGGCCACTGCCCCATCGCGTCACCGAAGATCAACGACGCGATCCGCGCGCTGGCCGGAATGCTGCGCGATCCGCGCTGGCCGAGGTTCGTGCGATCGCTCGAGATCTTCACCGACGAGCAACAGGTGCAGTTGAACGTGCTCGACACCGAGCAGCCGGTAGCGAAGCGGTTCTTCGACTGGTGCGCGGAGGAGATTCCGGGCTTGGTCGCGGGCGCGCTGGACTACCAGGGACGGTTCCGGGTGAGCCGCAATTCATTCTTCCAAGTGAACCGATTCCTGCTGGACCGCCTGGTGGAGGTGGCGCTGGAAGGCGCGGAAGGCGATACCGCGCTCGACTTGTATGCGGGTGTGGGACTGTTTTCGCTGGCGCTGGCGCGAGGTTTCAAGGAAGTGACGGCGGTGGAGTCAGGCTCGGGCGCGGTTCGGGATCTTGTGTTCAACGCGGAGCGCGCGGGGCTAGCGAATTTGCGGGCGGAGCAGCGGATGTCGGAAGAGTATCTACAGAAACTGGAGCGCCCGCCGGATTTTATGCTGCTCGATCCGCCGCGCGCCGGGCTGGGCAAGGCCGTGGTGCGGCGATTGGCCGAGCTGCGCCCGCTCCAGGTCACGATTGTGTCGTGCGACCCGGCGACCCTGGCGCGCGACCTGGCGGGGCTGACGGCGGCCGGCTATCGCGTCGAACAGATGACGCTGGTGGACCTGTTTCCGCAGACGTTCCACCTGGAGACGGTGGTGCGCCTGGGGACTACTGTCATGTAAAGTGAAGTTGTGACTGCGGTGGAGGCGTACGAGTTGACAACCCAAGGAGGCGCGACCGACTTTGCAAGGCTGATCAAAGCCTGCGAATCGTTCGGACCCTATTGCCTGATCGGCGGTTTGGCCGTCAATTGTTATGTTGAGCCAGTATATACGCTTGACGCCGACATCGTGGTGATCGCTCGAAACCTTCCCCAGCTCGCCGCGTACCTTCAGGAGCAAGGCTTCAAAACCGAAGAGCATCCGCATTCGTTGAACGCGCTGGCGCCGGGGAGCCAACTTCGGATTCAGTTCACCACAGACGAGAGATACCAGGCATTTTTGGCTCGGTCCGGGGAGGCTGAGGTTCTGGGACTCCGTGTGCGAGTCGCCAGCCTGGCGGACGTTACGCAAGGCAAGCTCTGGGCGTACGGCGATCCACGGCGGCGGTTGAGCAAACGCAAGAAGGACGAACTGGACTTGATCCGGCTCGCGGAAGCGCATCCCGAGCTGAAATCCGCGTACCCTGGCGAGCTACGGGAGCAAATCGACCGCGGGTGAGGTCCAGTTAATTGAGACCATCCAAGCACAGTCTGCGCCGGGATGGGCCTGTTGGTCGCCCGTGAGGCACATGCTGGCGTCTCATTGAAAGGCATGCGGTGAGAAGATGTCGACGACGAACAGGAAGACCGTATCCCTGGTTCTCGGAAGCGGCGGCGCTCGAGGTTTGGCGCACATTGGCGTCATTCATTGGCTCGAAGAAAGTGATTTCAAGATCAAGTCGATAGTCGGCTGCTCGATCGGCGCAGTCATCGGGGGCATATACGCTGCCAGGAAACTGGATGAGTATGAGCAATGGGTGCGTTCCTTGACGAAAATCGACATCGTCACGCTGCTCGATCTTTCGTGGGAGAAGAGGGGACTGGTGAGAGGTGAGAAACTCGTCAACACCCTGATCGGCCTGGTGGGGGAGAAATTGATCGAAGACCTCCCGATTTCATATACGGCCGTCGCCACTGACCTGAGAGGCCAGAAGGAGGTTTGGATAAGGTCGGGCAGTCTCTTCGATGCCATGCGCGCCTCTTTCGCGATACCTCTCTTCTTCACTCCGTTCAAGTACAAGGGGGTCGATCTTGTTGATGGAGGGGTTTTGAATCCCGTGCCCATCGCGCCGACGTCTGGCGATGAAACCGACATGACGATCGCCGTGAATCTGAACGGGCCCGCTGGGAGTCCGATAGAGCCGGTTGACGTGAGCGCCGCGCCGGAGTCCCCTTCGTCCCCGTTCCGTGAGAAGATCAATCGCTTCATCGGCCGCCTCCAGCCATCCATGACAAGCGGCGGCAGTCGGGATTGGGGAGCGTACGAAATCGCCATTCAGGCGTTCGACGCCATGCAGAGCACCATAGCCCGCCAGAAGCTGGCCGCCTATCCACCGGACACGGTCATAGAAATCGCCAGGAACGCGTGTCGGACGTTGGAGTTCGACCCGGCAGCCGAGATGATCGCATTGGGATACAGAAAGGCCAAGATGTGCGACTTCACGACTTCGGCTGGCAGGCGCTAGCAGGCGATGGCAGACAACGCCAAGGGAGGCACGAACGTGGATCCGTTTCTGAAATAGACCCGCGAGGTGTGGACAAGGCCCTTGGCGCGGAAGTCGCACTTGAGGTTGAGAATGGGCAGTTAATTACTTCACCACCACGTTCACCAACTTGTCCGGCACGGTGATTACTTTGACTACCTGCTTGCCGGCGAGGTACGGCTGCACCTTTTCATCGGCCATGGCGAGCGCTTCGAGATCTTCCTTCGCTGTCCCGAAGGGGACGTGAATGCGGCCCCGCAGCTTGCCGTTTACCTGCACCACGATTTCGGCCAGGTCCTCTTGGGCAAGCTCGGGATCGAACGCCGGCCAGGGCTGGCGAAATACCGGGCCGTTCTTGCCTAGCTCTTCCCAGATCTCCTGCGAGAGGTAGGGCGCGAACGGCGCCAGCATCAGGGCCAGTTTCTCCAGGATCTCCGCCATCGGCGCGGCTGAAATGTTGGGCTCCTCGGCGTAGAGCACGTTGACCAGCTCCATGATGGAGGCGATGCAGGTGTTGAAGTGCCAGCGGGTCTCGAAATCTTCCGTGATCTTCTTGAGAGTCTGGTGGAGTTTGCGAAGGACCTTCTTGTCGGACGCGGTTGGCAGGCCTAGGGCCTGCCCCACGTTTCTGGTGGCGAAGCGGTAGACACGGCCCAGGAAGCGGTAGAGGCCCTCGGCGCCTTCGGCGCGCCAATCCACTTCTTTCTCCGGAGGCGCGGCGAACAGCACGAACATCCGCGTGGTGTCGGTGCCGAATTTCTCGGACAGCAGGTCCGCGCCCACCACGTTGCCCTTGGATTTCGACATCTTGACGCCCTCGGCGATCACCATGCCTTGCGTGAACAGGCGCCGCGCGGGTTCGCTGTTTTCGATCAGCCCGATATCGCGCATCATCTTGGTGAAGAAACGCGAGTAGATGAGGTGCAGGATGGCGTGTTCCACGCCGCCGATGTATTGGTCGATTTCAAACCAATACGCGATCTTGGCGGGGTCGAACGGCATGGCGCTGTTGTGCGCATCGCAGTAACGGTAGAAATACCAGGACGAATCGATGAAGGTGTCCATGGTGTCGGTCTCGCGCCGGGCCGCGCCGCCGCACTGGGGACATGCCACGTCGACGAACTCGGGCACGTTCTCCAGCGGCGAACGGCCGGCGCCGGTGATCTCGATGCGGTCCGGCAGTAGCACCGGAAGCTGCGCTTCCGGAACCGGCACCACGCCGCACGCCGGGCAGTGAACGACCGGGATGGGGGTGCCCCAGTAGCGCTGGCGAGAGATGCCCCAATCCTTGATGCGGTAGGTGACGGCCGCTTTGCCGAAGCCTTGCCGCTCGGCGTGCGCGCTCATCCGGCGGCGCGCTTCCTCGCTGGCCAGGCCGGACCACTCGCCGGAGTTCTCGACGATGCCGTCTTCGACGAAGGCCTGCGTCATGCCGGGTTCCACGGCGAGAGCGCCATCCACCGGGCGGATCACGGGGCGGATGAGGATGCCGTACTTGCGGCAGAATTCGAAGTCGCGCTCGTCGTGCGCGGGCACGGCCATGATGGCGCCGGTGCCGTAGCCCATCAGCACGAAGTTGCCGATCCACACGGGGACCTGCTCGCCGCTGTACGGGTTGATGGCGTAGCGGCCGGTGGCGAAGCCTTCCTTTTCGATATCGCCGGGGTCGCGCCCGGCGCGCGCGTCCACCATGGCCTTGGCGCGGGCTTTGCCTTCGCCGTCGAGCAGCGTCTCGTTCAGCGGGTGCTCGGGCGCCAGAATCACGCAGGTGGCGCCGTAGATGGTGTCGACGCGCGTGGTGAAGACGCGGATGGGCTCGCCGGTGGTGGCCAGTTTGAAATCGGCTTCCGCGCCGGCGGAGCGTCCGATCCAGTTGCGCTGCATGGTGAGGACGCGCTCGGGCCAGCCGCCTTCCAGTTGAGCCATGTCGTCCAACAGTTGGTCGGCGTAATCCGTGATCCTGAGAAACCACTGCTCCAGCGCGCGCTGCTCGACGGGCGTCTCTTCATGCCGCCAGCAGCAGCCGTCCACCACCTGCTCGTTGGCCAGCACCGTGGCGCACTGGGGACACCAGTTGACCAGCGCTTTCTTGCGGTAAGCCAGGCCGCGCTCCAGCATTTTGAGGAAGAACCACTGGTTCCAGCGGTAGTATTCGGGCTCGCAGGTGGAGATTTCGCGGTCCCAATCGTAGCTGAAGGCGAAGCGGCGATGCGTCTTCTTCATGGCCGCGATGTTCTCGAGCGTCCACTCGCGCGGAGGCCGCTGGTTGGCGATGGCGGCGTTTTCCGCGGGAAGGCCGAAGGCGTCCCAGCCCATGGGGTGCAGCACGTTGTAGCCGCGCATCCACTTGTAGCGGGCCAGCGCGTCGCCGATCGAGTAGTTGCGGATGTGCCCGATGTGCAGCGTGCCGCTGGGGTAGGGCAGCATCTCGAGCACGTAGAATTTCGGCTTGGCGGAGTTCTCCTCGGCCTTGTAGAAATCGGCGTTTTCCCAACGCGCGTGCCACTTCAGTTCGATCCGGTTATGGTCGTAGGGCTTTTCGGGCATAGTGCGGGGTAGATTCCCATCCTACCAGCACCAGCCGCATTTCTCACGGCGTCACACCTCCGCCACCCGAATGGTCTGCGAAAACCCTGGGGCCTGACGAATGTGTCCCAAGGCGCGCGCCCCTCTCGTCCGACACCGTATCGTCACACCGCCGCGCGGACACATCCGTCAGTCCCCTGGTTTTCGCCCCTTTACGGAAGCCCTCGCTCTCGCGGTGTGAGAGATGCGCACCAGCCGCTTCAATGCGTCCAGGTTGCGCCGGTCGTCACCCGGCTCGTCGATGGGTGTCTCCAGGATGAACGGCTTCGCGCGCAACTTGGGATGGTTCAGAATGCGGCGGAAGGCCGCCAGTGGGATGTGACCTTCGCCGATGTTGGCGTGGCGATCGACGCGCGAGCCGAGCGGAGTTTTGGAATCGTTGACGTGAAATACGCGCACGTTCACCATCCCGAGCAGCCTTTCGGCGGCGCCGACGGTGGCGCGTAGCCCGGCGGGCGTGGTGATGTCGAAGCCGGCGGCCAGCAGATGGCAGGTGTCCAGGCAATAGCCGATGGGGAGACCGGTGACATCGCCGGCCCGTTCGCGGATGGATGCCAGTTCCTCGAAGCGGCTGCCGAGGTGGGAGCCTGCGCCGGCGGTGTTTTCGAGCAGCACGGTGAGGCCGCGGGAGTCGAACCCGGCGGCGGCGTCCCGCAGGGCGGCGACGAAATCGGCGATGCCTTCCTCCACGGAGCGTCCTCTATAACTGCCGGGGTGCAGGACCAGATACTCGGCGCCGATCGCGGCGGCCCGCTCCAATTCCCCACGGAACGCCGCGATGGATTTGGCGCGGATCGCGGGGTCGGCGGAGGCGAGGTTGACCAGGTAGCTGACGTGGATCACCAGCGGGTTGAGGTCGAATCGCCGGCGCGCGGCCCTGAGCAGCTTGACCTGGCCGGGATCGGGCGCCCGTGCGTGCCACATGCGCGGGCTGGAGGAGAAGATCTGGAACGTGTTGGCTTCCAACTCCGCCGCATGCAGCGCGGCGTTTTCGAGAGACGCGGCGGTCGAGGTGTGAATGCCCAATCTAACCGGCGAGTTCCGGCTCATATACCTGCAAAGAAAGCCGCTTCAGGCATTGTACGCCGGCGACGAATTTCGACTTTGAGAGGCGAATGGATGCCGCTGCTGACATACTTGGGACATGGCTGGATGGTCCACAACCAGTAGACCACGCTCCAGATGGGACAAACAAGCAACGCACCAAGGGGCCGCTTGGAGGATAGGAGGTCGAGGCGCCAGCAAGCCGGTGCTCTGCTGGATTCGCTCAATTTCCCGCGGATCGCATCGAGACAACAGCACGTCCAGACCCTCTGGAGTCGAGAGCTTATGGAAGGTCGTCTCAGGTGCGAAGTACACCAGCACTTTCTTGCCGGCTCCAGTCAAATTGAGAATGTTGTGGAGCGTGCCCTTGCTTCTACCGTCCCGGAACATCACGCCGCACCTCGCTTCCTGAGCCATGGCGATGTCCTTGGCGGCGTAGTACCCAAAATCCTTCCGCGACGAATCGGGCTTGATCCTGCGAACTTCCCAGTTCCCCACATTGTTCCTACAGGCGCCCATGCAGAAAACAGTTACGTTACGGTAGTCGCGATCGGCGAAGTACTGCTGAACAGCCTTGTCCGCGCCGTTTGCATCTCCGACAAATATCTGGCATCCCTTGTCCACCAAATCATCCAGGCGTTCCCGGATAGCGGCGTTCAGCCTGGATACCTCGCGCGATCCGCCGATGAAGACAGTTGTCATGACCTGCTCCGCGTTCTGGTCAAACTCAGCAGGAAGACCGAGGCCGCACCGCCATCCGACGTGAGAAGGAATCGGTTCCCAGGAAGGTGCTGCTGATCGTGTGGAGGTCCAAGGCATAGCCGCCTTGCCAAGCCCCAGAAAGCCTCATCGGGTTTATTTTCACGGGCACGATCACTATCAAGTCTACACCGATGGCCGGTTTTCTACGCCAGCCGATCCGTTTGGTACGGGGGCAGTTCGCCGCGGTTTGAGCTATGATTCCTTCTTTATGCGAAGACTTTCCATTCCCATCGGCCTGGCGCTGTTCGTCGCTCAGGCCCGGCCGGCCAACAACTTTGCGCTGACCATCGACAACATCATGCGCGGTTCGGCGCTGGTGGGGTACGAGCCGTCGCAGGCGCGCTGGTCGGCCGATAGCGAGCGCATCTACTTTCAGTGGAAGCAGGCCACCGACAAGGAAGACGCGCCATTCGACACCTATGTCGTCAACCGCGACGGCTCCGGCCTGCGCAAGCTATCCGACGAGGAAACCCGGCTGGCGCCTCCGGGCGGCGGCGGATTCATGGGCATGGGCGGAGGCGGCGGCCGGGGCGGGGGCGCGGAAGCCGACACCAGCAAAGACAAGCGGCTCACGGTCTTCGCGCGCGATGGCGACATCTTCATCTTCGACAACACCACCGGAAAGGGGCGGCAAATCACCAAGACCACCGACGTGGAAGCGAGCCCTCACTTTCTGCCGGACGGCAAGCGGATCTACTTCACGCGATCCAACAATCTGTACGTGATGTCGCTGGATACGGGCCTGCTGGTGCAACTGACCGACATCCGCGCCGCGGCGCCTGCCGCGGGCCCGGCCGCGGGGGCCGGTGGCGGACGCGGCGGCCGGGGAGGAGCGGCGGCGGCAACCACCGGCGAGCAGCGCGGCACCGACAGCCAGGAGTACCTCAAGAAAGAGCAGAAGGAACTGCTGGAGGCGGTCCGCGAGCGCGCCGCTGTGCGTGAAGAGCAGGACAAGAAGCGCGAGAAGGACAATCCGCGCAAGCCGTTTACGCTGCAGGCGCGGCAGTCGGTGGCGGGCCTCCAGTTGACGCCCGATGAGAGGTACGTCATGGCCACCGTGATCGAGACCGGCAACGCCCGGAACACGGTTGTCCCGAACTATGTCACCGAATCGGGGTACACCGAAGATATCTCCGGGCGGTCCAACGTCGGCGACACCCAGTCCACCTCGCGGCTGGCCGCCATCGGCGTCGAGACCGGCGAAGTGAAGTGGGTGGACCACGAACAGAAGCGCGTCGTTCAGCTTGGGCTGCCCGTCTGGTCCGATGACGGGACCAAGGCCGTGACGGTGGGCCGGGCCGCCGACAACAAGGACCGGTGGATCTTCGCCTTGGATCCGGCCACCGGGAAGACGCGCGTGCTTGCCAATCAGCACGATGACGCGTGGGTGGATGGTCCCGGAGCCAACACCATCGGCTGGATGAAGAACGATCGCGAAGTCTATTTTCAATCCGAGAAGACCGGCTACTCGCACCTCTACGCGGTGGCCTGGGATGGCGGCGAGCCGCGGGCGCTCACCTCCGGCAATTGGGAGGTGTTGAACGTTCGCCAATCGAAAGACAAGTCGCATTTCTACCTCACCGCCGGCAAGGACTCGCCTTACGAGCAGCATCTTTACGAAATGAAACGGGGGTGACGTGCCTTCACGGGCCCGTCGTCAGGCGGGGGAACGCGCGTCCATCGCGGCTCTCTTCGCAATCGTTGGGTCCGTAACATCTACCCCTATACCAGCCAGG
>Ga0116116_1001438_pt1 | contig 17651 bp, 19 predicted proteins | sample June2015DPH_10_1_FD_89722 | JGI IMG/M metagenome (GOLD analysis project Ga0116116, IMG submission 89722) | Peatland microbial communities from SPRUCE experiment site at the Marcell Experimental Forest, Minnesota, USA - June2015DPH_10_150 | ecosystem: Environmental > Terrestrial > Soil > Wetlands... | reverse complement strand
TGCTCGTTTGGCTTGCTGCCCGCCGAAAATTCCAAAGACTCCATCCTTTGCCATTTTAACTCTCCCTATGCTAAAATTTGTTTTTATCTTAGAACTCTATTCGCTATGCCCTCTAATTTACACCTATTGACGCACATCCCCGCATGGTGTAAGAATGGATTAAAAACAGAAGAGGGGATATTTATACGAAGTCTATTCTAATTGTCGAGGATGAAAAAGATATTGTTGATCTAATCGCCTACCATTTGAAGCAATCCGGTTTTTCTGTCCTCACCGCCATGGATGGCGCTTCGGGACTGGAACGGGCAAGAAAAGAAAGACCCAGTCTCATTATTTTGGATCTCATGCTTCCTGAAATGGACGGGAAGGATGTCTGCAGAGCACTCAAATCAAATCCACTCACGCGATCCATCCCTATCCTCATGCTCACTGCAAAGGTGGAAGAGATGGATCGGGTAATAGGGTTCGAGTTGGGTGCGGATGATTATGTCACCAAACCCTTCAGTCCAAGGGAATTGGTTTTAAGGGTGAAGGCAATCCTTCATAGAAAAGAGGCTCCCTATGAAGGTGAAAAAACGATTCAGATAAACGACCTCTTGATCGATATTGATCGCCATCTGGTTTCTTCCAAAAAAAGACCCCTTCCATTGACCTCCACCGAATTCAAACTTCTAGTAGAACTCGTAACCAACAGGGGACGTGTTCAAACTCGTGAACGTCTTCTGGACAAGGTTTGGGGATACACTTATGAAGGGTATGCCCGGACAGTGGATACGCATATTCGCCGATTAAGAGAAAAACTGGGACCTTTGGGTAACTCCATCGAAACCATCCGAGGAGTGGGATATCGATTCCGAGAGGAGAAAGAATGAACCTTCCTTTCCAGAGGAAATTGATAGTTTTATTTATCTTTCTCTCCTTTTTGCTTCTTTTGATTCAAGGGTACCTCGTCTATGGTCTAAAAATATCTTTCCTTCTTTCTTCCTTGATCAGTGTTGGGATCGTCACTCCTTTGGCCTATATGATTTTGAGATATTTCACCCAACCGATCAGAGAAATGATGGATAGGGTGAAGCGGTTAACTGGCAGTAAATCGAATCGAGACGCTCATGTCTATTCAGAGGATGAGCTGGGAAGGCTATCAAAGTCAATCGGTGAGATGGGTACTCAACTTCAAAAAAAGATCGACGAGGTCTCCAAAGAAAGGGATTATCTTCAAACGATTCTTAAGGGTATGGTTGAGGGTGTTCTCGTCGTGGATGAAAGGGGTCGCATCCTGATGGTGAACGATGCCCTCCGAAAGATATTGTCTCTCTCTTCGGAGGTCGTTGATAAAGCACCTTTGGAAGTTATCCGTAATGCGGAGTTAGAGGAGGCGATTCGAGAGGCGATTCAGAAAGGAAAAAGTGCAGCCTTTGAATTATCCTTTCCATCATCCGGAGGGAAAACACTCGAGGTCAACGTGGTGGGAATTTCTCCCTCCCCCGAAGGGATAGGCCAAGAGGGTGAAAAGAGAAAAGGGGCGATTGCTGTCTTTCATGATATTAGCCGATTGAAGGAGTTGGAAAAAATTAGGCAGGATTTTGTGGCCAATGTCTCTCATGAATTGAGAACTCCATTGACTACCATCAAAGGTTATACGGAGACACTTTTAGATGGAGCCCTGAAGGAAGAAGTGGGACCTCGATTTCTCCAGGTCATCCAGAAACATGCCGATCGTTTGACAAAAATTGTTGAAGACCTTTTGACGCTATCCAAGATCGAATCTAAAGAGTTTTATCTGAAATGGGAACGTCTTCCCCTTTCTGGGCTGATCGATGACGTTTTGGATTTTGTCAAAGAGGCGGCAGAGAAGAAGAAAATATCCATCTCACGAAGCATCCTTCCTTCTTCTCTTGAAGTGATGGGGGACCGAAGTTATTTAGAACAGGTGTTCATCAATCTTCTGGATAATGCTATCAAATATACCCATGAGACAGGAGAGATTTCGATCTCTGCCCTTGAAAAAGGGCAAAGAGAGATTCAAGTTGTGATCAAAGACAATGGCATTGGAATTCCAAAAGAAGACCTTTCCAGAATTTTTGAACGTTTTTACAGGGTGGATAAAGGGAGGTCCCAAGAATTAGGTGGCACCGGCCTCGGACTCTCCATTGTCAAACATTTGGTTCAAGCCCATGGTGGAAGGGTGTGGGCAGAGAGTAAGCTCGGGGAAGGATCCACCTTTTATTTTACTCTGCCCCACATCGCCTTGGATGCAGGGCAAAACCCGACGAAGCCCTGAACGTGAAATAGTTCAGGGGGATTAAAGGTCCTTGAAAGAACTCTCGATTCGACCCAAATCGGATTCTGCAATATGAACAACAAAGATGGATTCATTGGCACCCTCCATAGCAGAACCGTAGATGTAATCGATGTTCACATTCGCTTCGCCAAATCTTTTCGCCACTCTACCAAGCATCCCCGGTTGATTTACCAATCTGAATACTAATACCTGATCTTTGTCTATCAAATGCTTGGATTTGATCAATGTCTTCTCGGCTTCGGGAGCTTTGTCTACCAGAAATCGGATCAGGGAATAATCTGAAGAGTCTTTTAAGATACCCCGATAACTCTCAGCCAGGGCAATCCGCCTACCCGTTTTTTCTCTCATGTTATAAAGCTCTTTGACCGAATCCTTTGCATTTTGAATGCTCATAGCTAGGATATTGACATTTGACGCTTTGAGCACATCGCAGAGTTTCGAGAGCTCCCCGGGTGCATTCGTTAAGATCACTGAAAGTTGAGTTTTTTTCTCCATCGTCCCCTCCCTCTTCTTAACCCAGAATTAACGAAATGGTGGACGAAAATTAACAAATTGACGGCAGAAGGTCAAGCCTTAAAGGATTAAATGTCACATAATTTTCATTTTTTTGACATCTTCCTGCCACATTAAGGGGTTAATCTAAAACTATGAAAAAATGGTTGCTGTCTGATCTGCACATTCATTCAACCTTCAGCGATGGGTCCATGCCGGTGGAAGAGATTGTAAAGATTTATGGGGAAGCAGGTTTCGATGCGATCGCCATCACCGACCATCTTTTTGATACCCAATCCCCGAGGAGCCTCGAAATCCATGAGGAAGGGAAGTCTATTAAGGACATAGAGACCTATTTCAAGAAGATCGATGAAATAGCTCATTGGGCAAGAGAAACCTATGACTTATTAGTAATTTCAGGTCTCGAAATCTGCAATTTATTGGAAGATTATCACATCCTCGGTATCGACTTAAAAGAAGCCATCAATCCAAACCAAGATGCAGAAAGTGTCATCAAGGAAATTCATCGTCAAGGTGGCCTTGCCATTGCTTCTCACCCTCCTCTCAAACTTTCTTACTTTCTAAATGAAGACAGGGAGTCAATCCATCGGCATCCTCTTCATCTCTGGAAACATAGAGATAGGTATTCAAATAAAATCGATGCATGGGAGATCGCCAATCGTGAGGACCTCTTTGGAGGTGTGGGTCTCGAAAGATTTCCTTATATCGCTAATTCTGATTTCCATAAGCCTCACCACATGACTTCTTGGAAATCAATGATTTACGCTGAGAAGGAAAAGGAAGCTATTAAGAAATCCATCGTTGAAAAAAAAGTGGCTCTTATCTTCTTTAACGAAGTAAAGGAAAAGAGGGCCCTCCCTCAGAACGGTCAACCGAAAGATATTCCCCCGAAAGATATTCCCATTGTACAGGAGGACGATATGAAAGTGACGGCAGGGGGTAAGATCTTAATTGTTGATGATGAAAAGGATCTTGTAGAAATGCTGGCCTATAACCTTGAAAGAAAGGGGCACAAAACAATCAAGGCTTATGATGGCTTTGAGGCATGGGAGAAGATCGAGTCAGAAATGCCTGATCTTCTCATCCTCGATCTGATGATGCCGAATCTCGATGGCTGGGAACTCTGCCGTTTAGTCCGCCGAAGTCAGAGTAAGGCTATGAAAGAGATGGGGATATTGATGCTTACAGCCAGAGCCATGCCGGAAGACAGAGTCTATGGACTCGAGATCGGAGCTGATGATTATCTCACCAAGCCTTTTTCGCTAAATGAATTGATCCTCAGGGTTGAAAAACTGATGGAGAAGAGAAAGACTATTTCTCAATTGACGGAAGAGATGGAATCCATTCATGCTTCAATTGAAACAAAGGAATCGAACCTCAGGAGGATAGTTCATGATCTCAAATCCCCTCTCATTTCTATAGGATTCTCTGCCAGAAGGATGCTCCGGAAAGTCCAAAATGAGGAGGCTTCTGGAACTTTAAAAAAGATTTATGATAGCAGTCTGCATCTCACCCAATGGATTGATGAGACCCTTTTCTTTCATGATCTGACCCAATCAAAATGGCAAGGACAAATGAAAGAGGTGGACGTCAAATCACTCGTCCAACAAACCATCGATCTATTAAAAGAGAGCGCCTCAGAAAAGAGTATCGAAATTGAATTCAAAGACTCTCTATCTATCCTAAAGATATCTTGCCATGAATCATTGATGTATCGGGCATTGGTGAATCTCCTATCTAATGCCTTGAAATATACACCAAGAGGAGGAAAGGTGGAGGTCGCTCTCATAACCTATTTAAATAAGAGGGGCACTGGGGTGATGGAAACCTCTATCAAAGACAATGGAATCGGCATCTGTGAAGAAGATTTGGAAAAGATCTTTGAGCCTTATTATAGAGGAAAGAATATCTCCTCAGAAGAAGGAAAGGGGTTAGGCCTTTCTTTCGTAAAAGAGGTTGTGGACTTACATGGCGGGAAGATTTTAGTCCAGAGCGAGCCTCAAAAGGGGAGCACGTTTTCCATCCTGTTGCCCATTGGGAAATTTTCAAATTATGAAAGTAATGTGCATTCGACATTCTTAAAGGGATCTTTGTAAAATCCTTGCTCGCCCTTAACAAGAATTTCATATTAATGTCATCAAATCGTGACATTTATTTGTTTCAATAAGGATACTAAATTTATTTAGGAGGCTCATATGAATTGTCATCGCTGTGGTGGTACCATGATCTTCAAGAAGTTCTGTGACTATGGAGGATATTCTTGGGGATGGAAATGCATCTTTTGTGGAGAGATTATCGATCAGATCCAAGAAAATCTCCAATCGCTCAAAGTAGCCGGGCACCAAAAACAAGATAGGGAGGAGGCACTTTGTGACGACATGTAGGAAGGGGATTTTCCCATCACAAGACAAATTAGTTAAGTTATGGGGGGATAAGAGGCACTGAAATCATTCTTGGAAAATCAAGGAGGAGACAACCATGGATAAGAAATTTGCCCCGGAAAAATATGGGATGGTGATCTGTCCACTTTGCAGCGGAAAAGGGTTTTTACTCAAAGGCTCTGACCAGATTAACGTTAGGTTAAGAAGGGTTTGCACAGAATGTGGGGGATTTGGTGCTATTAAGAAGGAAGAGAGAACTTTTGGAAGCTTGGGAAATGAGAATTTGATAGAGAAAAGGAAACTGACTTGAACTGGCAGGGACAGATTTCGAGAGGAGGTCTTCAGGTGATGATGCGGAGGAAAGTAAATTCCTTTTTATTAAGATTGCGATACTTAAAACTGCTGGCGGAGATATATATCCTAATTGGTCTTATTTAATTCAGAAGAGAGTTGGATTTTAGTAAGGCAAAATCTCAATCCAGCAAAAGGGGAGCACATTTTCCATCACCTTACCAGTTAAGGAAAATATAAAAACAATGGAGATGGGAAGAGGTCATGGGATTAATTAAATCAAAGGGAAAAGCCGTAATGAATTATGAATTTGAACATGAAAAGGATTTTTTGATCATTAAATTATCAGGTTCTACCAGTATAAACGAACGTCTCCTGGTAAAGAAGCATCTGACTCCATACCTTCAGCAACCAGACCAGAAGATCATTGTCGATTTGGAGGGACTCAACGAAACAGAGGGAGTTTATATCTTAGGCGTCTTGAATGCGATAAAGAAGGAATTTCAGCTCCTGGGAGGTGAGGTTAAGCTCTGCTCCCTGGAACCGGAGCTTTATCATTATTTCCAAGAAAATCGTTTAGACCAGATTTTTGATATTGGTCAGTCAGTTCAGCAAGCAAAACAAAGTTTTAAGGGGAAAAGCAATGGGAGCTAAAACAGAAGAGATCCAGCAAGATATCTATCTTTTAAAAGGGGAAGGAAAAGGTAGTCACAATTATCTGGTCCGTGCAGCTTATCGAAATGTTTTGATCGATTCAGGTCTGGATCAAAACTTTCTTTGTCTTCAGGAACAACTCCTCAGTTTGGGCCTGAAGGTTAGGGACATCGACTTGGTGATCAATACCCACGAGCATTTGGACCACATTGGCTCCAATCGATATTTTCAAGAATCTTCTTTTATCGCCGTCCATCGGTTTGCTGCGACCAAGATCACCCTCGAAGATCACTATGTGACCCTCTACCGTTCCGGAGACTTGAACGAGGTGCCGCTCCGCGTACATCTCTGGTTGGAGAATAGATCACTTTTCGACCTCGGAAGTCATACTCTTGAAGTGATCCATACCCCTGGACACACTTCTGGTTCTATATGCATTTACGAGTTTAAAACAAAGGCCCTTTTCTCAGGGGACACAGTGTTTGCCGGAGGTACGCTTTCATATATTGCCGAATCAGGAAGCGTGGGAGATTACATCAATTCTATCATGCGATTGGAGGCTCGGAAGATATCAAAGATCTTCCCTGGTCATGGAGAGATTTCTCAAAACCCCGAACAGGATTTATCCGAGGCAATTATCAATGCCAAGAAACTATTGCGAGGAGAAAGAAGTATTTCAACCAGCCCTTATCGACCTCCAATATCCGTAACCACGCCATAAAGGAAAATAACGCTGGGAATTCATGGAGTTGAGTTCTTCACCTATATATTCAGCTTCCTCAAGGAAATTAAATCCCAAAGAGTTATCTAAGCTCCTAGATCAATACGGCACAAAGGAGGTGACAAAAGATGATTGTATGAAAATGTTAGAAAACCTTAACGCATCTGTAACACAACTGTAACAAATAGAAATTAATATAAAAATTATAAAGGGAGGTAACAAAATGAACAATTTTGGAAAAAGCTTGCTGGGATTAGGAATGAAGAAGGTTTTGGGCTTGATCACAATTCTCTTGATTTCAATAGTTCTTGGGGGCACGGGTCATGCAAAAGATATCGAACTCATAGGAGCGGGTGCTACATTTCCATACCCACTGTATTCAAAAATGTTTGATGTCTATAATAAAGAGTACGCGGTAAAAGTGAACTATCAAGCGATCGGTTCGGGGGGAGGGATACGGCAGCTGATCAGCAAAACGGTGGACTTCGGGGGATCGGATGCAATGATGAGCGACAAGGACTTAGCGGAGGCATCAGCGCCGGTTCTTCATGTCCCCACCTGCGCGGGTGCGGTGGTTCTTACTTATAATCTAACAGGAGACCCCCGATTAGGATTTACGCCGGATGTCATTGCTGACATCTTCCTCGGAAAGATAAGTAAATGGAATGATCGCCGAATCTCCGCAATCAACCCGGGAGTGAAGCTTCCTGATATGAACATCACGGTGGTGCACCGGTCCGATGGCAGCGGGACCACCTTCATCTTTAGCGATTACTTGGGCAAAGTCAGCGCGGAGTGGAAGGAAAAGGTCGGGACGGGTCCTTCTTTAAACTGGCCAGCGGGGTTGGGCGGAAAGGGCAATCCGGGCGTTGCAGGTTTGGTGAAACCAACACCCGGGAGCATTGGCTATGTTGAGCTCATTTACGCCCTTCAAAACAAGATGCCCTATGGCATGGTGAAAAACAAAAAGGGTAAATTTGTCGATGCTACCCTTGCCTCTACCAGTAAGGCTGCCGATACCAATTTGCCTGACGATATGAAAGTGAGTCTCACGGATACGGATGCTCCAGAGGGTTACCCGATCAGTGGTTTCACCTGGATTCTCGTTTACAAAGAGCAGAATTATGCCGAGAAGTCTGAAGGGAAGGCAAAGGAGTTGGTTCACTTACTCTGGTGGATGACCCATGAAGGACAAAAAAATGCTGAGCCTCTTGAATATGCTCCTCTTTCAAAAAAGGCCGTGGAAAAAGCAGAAAAATTAATCAAATCAGTTACGTACAATGGAAAGCCAATGATGAAATGACGTTAAGGACACAGGTGAGATGAGCATCCCACCTGTGTTCTTTCCAATATTTGCTCAATAATAAGTTACAATCCCACTTCGGTCAGTCATATGATTGAAAAAGGCAGAGACAATGTATCGGTTGAGTTGAGGCAGCAGTTGGGCCTCCTAACGGATAGCAGCATGGAAGATTTTCTGGTTAGGATCCACAGAAGAACAATGGCGGGATGGAAATTTGGTCTTTCGGAATCTTTTTTCCGAAAGATCCTTTATGTTGCAGGCACATTTGTGCTGGTTCTCCTCATAGCGATCTTTTTGTCCCTTGTAGTCGCCTCCATTCCTGCTATTCGTCATTTCGGCGTGGGATTTCTTTTCGGAACAACATGGGATCCGGTCAGGGGGGAATTTGGAGCTCTCCCCTTTGTCATGGGTACTCTCTTTGTATCCCTTTTAGCGCTTGCAATCTCCACTGTCTTCTCCCTTTCGATCTCCATCTTTTTGGGCGAATATTTCAGAGGAGGTGCTGTCTCCGCCTTCATAACAAGTGTCATCGAACTGCTGGCTGGTATACCCTCAGTGATTTACGGATTCTGTGGACTCTTTCTTCTCGTTCCGGTGGTGAGGGCTCTGGAGATCAAGTTGAATGTTGCTCCGTACGGGGTTGGAATATTAACTTCTTCTTTGGTCCTTGCGGTGATGATCATACCTTATTCGGCCTCTATTGGAAGAGAAGTGATTAGTCTTGTCCCTTCTGACCTCAAGGAAGCAGCCTTTTCACTCGGCGCGACCAGGTTTGAGGTTATACGAAAGGTCGTCCTTCCTTACGCCCGTTCAGGCATTTTCGCAGGAATCCTTCTCTCCCTGGGAAGAGCTCTCGGAGAGACGATGGCTGTAACAATGGTTATCGGCAACTCGAACTTTATCCCGAAAGGGATCTTCAGCCCGGCCAATACCTTAGCGAGTGTCATCGCCAATGAATTCACAGAAGCGACAGGACAGCTCTATCTTTCGAGCCTGGTCGAGCTCGGGCTTGTTCTCTTTATGGTCACCACCGTCATAAACATTTTTGGAAAGGTAATCATCCGCAGGATGGGTATGGGGGATAAATGAAAGAGCCTGCGATTCGGAGAAGAATCATAGCGGACAAATCGTTCAAAACCATCGTTGTCCTTCTCGCCTTTGCTTCCATCCTTCCAATGTTCTTCATCCTGTTTTTCATTATCAGCAAGGGGATCTCTGTAATCAACTGGACCTTTCTCACCCACCTTCCAAAGCCAGTGGGAGAGATCGGCGGCGGAATTTCAAACGCCATCATAGGAACCCTCATGTTGATTACCGTCTCAATCATCTTCTCCGTGCCCGTTGGTGTGCTTGCCGGAGTCTTCCTCTGCGAATACAGGAAAGGAAGGTTTGCATACTTCGTGAAGCTGGCGATTGAGACACTCCAGGGGATTCCCTCGATCGTGATAGGTATCATTGCATACATATGGTTGGTTTTACCAATGGGATCCTTCTCAGGTCTTTCAGGCGGCGTCGCTCTCGCTTTAATGATGTTACCGGTCATCATCACAGCGACCGAGGAGACGCTAAAACTGATTCCAGATTCTCTGAGAGAGGGTTCCCTGGCGTTAGGCGTCTCCTACCCGAGAACCATCCTGAAAGTGGTGCTTCCTGCCGGTCTCAGTGGCATATTAACAGGGATATTGCTGAGCGTAGCAAGAGTTACCGGTGAGACTGCTCCGCTGCTATTTACGGCCTTCGGCAGTCCCTTTATGAATTTCAATATTTTGAAGCCCATCAACACTCTTCCCTTGATGATCTTCAATTATGCGACAAGCCCCTATACGGAATGGCATACCCTTGCCTGGGGAGCTTCTTTCGTGCTGGTCGTCTTCGTTTTGGGCTTAAACCTCTTTACCAAGGTTGTGACAAGAAAATGGAAAGTGCAGTTTTAAAGATCGAGAATTTCAGCGCCTTCTTTGGTGAAAATCAGGTTTTGAAAGAGGTCAACCTTTCGATACCCCAAAATAGAATTACAGCCATTATGGGGCCGTCCGGCTGTGGTAAAACCACCCTCATCCGCTGCGTCAACCGGATGCACGAGCTCATTCCTGATGCCAGGGTCTCCGGCAAGATTTTTCTGGATCATGAAGACATCTATGCCACGGATCCCATCATCGTGCGGAGGCAAATCGGGATGGTATTCCAAAAACCTAATCCATTTCCTACAATGAGTATCTACGACAACGTGATTGCCGGTTATAATTTGAATGGGGTCAAGTTGACCAAAGGAGAGAAGGAGAAAATCGTTGAAGAATCCTTAAGAAAAGCTGCGTTATGGGACGAGGTCAAAAACTCTCTCCACAGGAGGGGAACCTTCCTCTCTGGAGGACAGCAGCAGCGACTCTGTATTGCGCGTGCTCTCGCCATGAGGCCTGCGGTCCTTCTCCTCGACGAACCCACCTCCGCTCTCGATCCGAAGGCAACCTCGCATATCGAGGAGTTAATCGTGCAACTGAAGGATACAGTTTCGATCATTCTCGTCACTCACAACATGGCGCAAGCGGCCCGTGTCTCGGACTTTACAGCTTTTGTTTACTTGGGTGAGCTTGTCGAGTTCGGGCCAAGTGGAAGGATGTTTACTGCCCCCAAAAATAAGAGAACGGAAGAATATCTAAGTGGAAAATTTGGCTAAAGAAAATAATGGCGGAGGGTAAGGAGAAAGGGATGGAGACCCATTTTCAGAAAGAATTGCAGGACCTGAAGCAAGACTTACTTAAAATGGCCGCTCTCGTAGAGGGAGCGATCAGCACGGCTGTCCAGTCCCTGATCAAAAGGGATTTGGACCTTGCCAAGAAAACCTTCGAGGGAGAGGATCAGATCAACGGGATGGAGATCGACATTGAAGATAAGTGCTTGAAACTTCTTGCCCTCAGGCAACCTATGGCTGCGGATCTTCGATTCATTACCTCCGCGATGAAGATTATTACGGACCTTGAGCGAATGGGTGACCAGGCGGTCAATATCGCCGAGCGGGCGATCTCCTTAAACCAGGAGCCCCAACTCAAACCCTATATCGATATTCCTAAAATGGCCGAGATTACCCAGTCGATGGTTAAAGATGTCCTAGATGCCTTCGTTACACAAAACTCCAGGCTGGCCCGCTCTGTTTGCGAAAGGGATGATCTGGTGGATGGGTTGAATGACCAGGTTTTTCGAGAGATCCTCACCTTTATGATGTCGGATCCACAGACGGTTACAAGAGCAGTCCATTTGATGATTGTGTGCCGTTGTTTGGAAAGAATTGCAGATCACGCTACAAACATTGCAGAAGATGTGATCTTTATGCTGGATGCACGTGTGATCAAGCATTATGCCGATGTCAAAGAAGGAGGGTGAGAAGGAAAATATCTAATGAGTAAAGCAAAGGTTCTATTTCTATGTACAGGTAATTCAGCCCGGAGCCAGATGGCCGAGGCCTTCCTGAGGAAATATGGGGGTGCCGACTTTGAGGCATACAGCGCCGGAATAGAGCCGAGCCACATCCATCCTTACACTGAGCGGGTCATGGAGGAAGTTGGAGTGAGTCTGGGTGGTCAGTATTCTAAGCATGTCAAAGAATATATGGGCAAAATACACTTCCCATATGTAATTATTCTGTGCGAAGAAGCCGAAAAACAGTGCCCCACGACATTTCCCGGAATCACTCAAATATTGAAATGGTCCTTTGAAGATCCGGCAGCAATCGTAGAATCGGGTGACAAAAAGTTGACGAAGTTTCGAGAAGTAAGAGACAAGATAGAAGAGCGAGTCAAATTCTGGCTTTCTGAAGAGCAGGATAAATAACTTAACCTTCCGATCCTTTTAAAATTCCTTTCATTTCCAAAAATTCTCTTCAGATCTACCTTATCTCTAGACTCTCATAATCTTTCTCTTAAAAGTTACTTTTTTTAAGACCAAAACGAATTCTCGGTGGTCGATTTTTCTTGACAGATAATTCCCTTTTCTGTATATTCCGTCACTGGAAAGTACAATCCAAGATCGGCGAGAATCGTGCCTCGGACGGCCGCTGGCACGGCTGCTCCTACCGGTTTTTGCGCTGGTTTTTGTTGACTCGGCAATCCGGTTAAAGGGAATCTCTCTTACCGCTTAGGTCCGAAATATCCTGGTGACCATGAAGTCCACCAGGGATGAAAGGTAGGTATGCTATGCCTTGGCATCACAACTACGCAGCATTGGGTAATAGTCTTGCTCTCACGGCCCTTGTAGTGGCAATACCAATCGCGTTCCTGTTCTGGGCCCTGGCTTATAAACGAATGAGAGGACATGTGGCCGGGGTTCTTACCCTCCTTCTGACCCTGGTCGTAACCATTCTTGTTTACCGGATGCCGGTCACGGTGGGCGTATCGGCAGCCTGTCTGGGCATCGTCACCGGATTGTTTCCCCTGTGCTGGATCATAGTGACTGCGGTTTTCATGTACAACCTCACCGTGGAAGCGGGCCAATTTGAAGTTCTCAAGAGTTCCATTTCGGCGCTTTCCACGGACCGGCGGATGCAGGCGCTGCTCATAGGATTCTGCTTCTCGGCGTTTATTGAAGGAGTAGCGGGGCAGGGAGCGCCGGTCGCGGTCGCGGCCGCCATGCTGATTGGCTTGGGTTTTCCCCCCTTACCAGCCGCCGTTCTATGCCTGGTGGCCAACACGCCCCCGGTTCCCTTCGGACCGGTTGGGGTGCCCACCCTGATGATGGGAACCGTAACCGGCATGAGCACCGGAACGATCTCGAGGGCGGTCGGACTCGACATGACCCTCATGGCAATGATCATTCCCTTCATGACGCTGGTGGTGCTGGCCGGCAAGCAGGGCCTGGCGGTGTGGCCGGCGGCCTTGGTCACGGCACTCAGCTACGCCCTCACGACGCTGATCGTGTCCCAGACCGGCGTGGCCGAACTGCCAGCGATCTTGTCCTCGTTCGTCTCGATCGTTGCCTTGGCGATTTTCCTGAAATTCTGGCAGCCAAAAACGATATGGCGCTTCCCCAATGATCCTGTAACGGACACGGTGGCTCAGTCGCGATACACGACCGCACAGGTAATCAAAGCCTGGTCTCCCTGGTTGGTGTTGATGCTGATCATGGGCATCTGGGGCATTCCGGCGTTTAAGAAGTGGATTATGGGTGATCTCCATTGGTATGCGATCATCCCTCGCTGGCCTGGTTTGGACGGAGTCGTCTTCCGCACGGCGCCGATTGTGGCCAAGCCCGCCAAGTATGCAGCCAGCTACCGTTGGGAGTTCTTTACCACTCCGGGCACAGCGATGTTCCTGACCTCCCTGGTCACCATGGCCATTCTGAAGATCAGCCCGGCCCGAGGAGTCAAAGTTTTTATCAAGACTTTTAAGCAGCTTCGCTTTGCCCTGGTTACGCTGGCATCGGTCATCGGCATCGGATTTCTGGCGAACTACTCCGGGATGTCCTACACGCTGGGTTTGGCGTTCGCCGTCTACACCGGCATGTTCTTCCCCCTGTTTTCTCCGGTCATCGGGTGGCTGGGCGTGTTTCTGACGGGATCAGTGACTTCGTCGGCTGCCATTTTCGGCAAACTCCAGCAGGTCACCGCCACTGCCATCGGGCTTAATCCCGTTCTGACCACATCGGCAAACCTGTTCGGTGGAGTAATGGGCAAGCTAATCTCCCCCCAGTCGATTGCCGTCGCGTGCGCGGCAACGGGCCTGGTAGGCAGAGAGACCGATCTGTTCCGCGGGACCATAAAATATTCGGTTGTTCTGCTGGTATTCACCATGCTGATTGTGTTCATGCAGGCCTATCTGTTTCCAGGCATTATCCCTGTCGATATCACTTTCAAACCATAGCGGTGAATCCCCTGCGAAAGGCGATGAGGTTCGCAGGATGACAGAAAATTGCAGAATGCACTTCGGCGGCGTTTGGCTGCCGGGCATCTATTTTGCTATTGTATTCGGAGAGGCTTCATACTTGGCGAATTCGCATCCCACGGCTAACTTACGTCTCGCTCCGAGGATGGCTAAGTTGATGGCACTCATATCACTGGTCCTAATTAGGAGGGCCTCACAGACAACTACGAAGAAATTGTTTAAATTGATTTCTCTTAACCGTACGCTGATGTCTCAGTATTAATGTTCGCGTATTAAAAAAATCTCTTGATTTCCATGTCACAATTTAGTAGCTTATAACGTAACTGTTTTACCGGTGATTACAGCCCTATCAGGGTTAAAAAGATGATTGATAAAGGAGAGGGTATGATCCCAAAAATTAAAAGGATACTTTATGCAACCGACCTAGGTGTTAATTCTTCATATGCCTTCTACTATGCTGTTAGTGCTGCAAGAGCATTCGACGCAAGAATAGTTATTTTATATGTCCTTGAACCCCCTCCTGTATTTGATATAAGTCTTGATGTCGGTTTGACAGAAAGCGTAAAGGAAAAAGAGATTAAACAGGTTCTTGAACGAATTGAGAATCGACTCCAGGAATTTTGCCAAAAGGTAGAGACTCAAATTGGATCCCCCTGCCTTTCGCTTGTATCTAAAACTCTCACTCAGAGAGGCCATCCCATCGAAGAGATTCTTAGGGTAGCAGATCAAGAGGAGTGTGATATGCTTGTCCTTGGATCCCATGGGAAAGGACTCTTGAAGCAAAGCTTTCTTGGGAGTGTTTCTCATGGAATATTGCAACGGTCCAAGAAGCCCGTTTTCATTATACCAATCCCCTCCGATATTACTGGATGGGACTTGAAGCATTAATTCTAAATTCTCAAAAAACCGAAACGAATCGTCGCGTGGGATTTGGGGGTGCCGTTCCAAAGCGCCACGATCTACGGTGTGGGCCACTGCCCAGCCCCAAATCAGAGAACTCCTCCCCTATATGACGTCTGATCCAAAGACTACCGCCCGGGCGGTTCACCTCATGATTGTGTGCCGATGTCTTGAAAGGATTGCCGATCAAGCGACTAACATCGCAGAAGATGTAATCTTTTTAGTGGATACGTTGTTCATCAAGTATCATGCCGATGAAAATAAAGAAAGTTGAGTCACCCCCCCTACACCTCTAAACAAATTCTCTTGATCGAAAGATCATAATTTGGTAATTTCAAACAATATCGAAATATTTTGATCCGGATGAAAGTATTCTGATGATAGAATCTGGCCCTACTGTAAAGATGGAGACACGAGGACTCCATTTCTATTACGGGTCTAACCATGCCCTCAAAAATATCAACATCGAGGTTAGAGAACGCCAGATCACTGCTCTGATCGGGCCTTCTGGATGTGGGAAATCAACCTTTCTCCGTACTCTCAACCGCTTAAACGAACTGATCCCTAAAACCCGGATCGAAGGGACCATTACCCTTGATGGTCAAGACATCTACCAACCGAGTACGGACGTCGTCTCCCTCAGGCAACGGGTCGGCATGGTCTTTCAACGTCCGAATCCTTTCCCAAAAAGCATCTTCGAGAACATTGCATTTGGTCCGAGGGTGTTGGGAGTGCGCACGAAGAGAGAAATTGATGAAAAAGTGGAGCAGAGCCTGAAGGCGGCTGCGCTCTGGCCAGAAGTGTCAGACCGTCTCAATATCAATGCTTTGAGCCTCACCCTGGGGCAACAACAGCGCCTCTGTATCGCACGCGTTTTGGCCGTTCAACCCGAGGTCATTCTGATGGATGAACCCTGCTCTGCTTTGGATCCTTTAGCTACCAAGAGGATCGAAGAGCTCATGCAGGAGCTAAAAAAGAACTATACCATCGTCATCGTCACACATAACATGCAACAGGCAGCGCGGACTTCCGATTGGACAGGATTTTTTCATCTGGGGGAAATGTTGGAATATGATGCAACGGAGGCCATTTTTACACGGCCTAAAAACCCCCAAACAGAAAAATACATCACGGGGAGATATGGATAACCAACATCAAATTGCAAATTTTAAAATTCAAAATTCAAAAATCTTATCCTGGATTTTCTCTTGCCTTTTGATCCTTTCGATCTGTGTGGGTTGCCAAAGATCCAGGGCAGGGATCACTGTGGCGGGTTCCACTTCGGTTGAGCCTTTTGCTGAATTATTGGCCGAGGAATATATGTCTCGCCATCCAGATTCCCATATCTATGTTCAGGGCGGTGGGTCCACGGCAGGAATCGAGGCCGTCATGAGCCGCGCAGCAAACATTGGAATGTGTTCACGTCCTTTAATGGGGAAAGAAAAGAATCTCTATGCAGTGACCATTGCCAAGGATGCCATTGCCATCATCCTACATCCCAAAAACCCCACCCAGGATCTCTCATTAGATCAAATCAGGGAGGTCTTCTCCGGAAAAATAAGGAATTGGAAGGAGTTGGGGGGACCTCACCACCCCATTGTTTTGGTCACCCGGGAGGAAGGTTCGGGAACGCGAGAAGCTTTCCAAAAATTTGTAATGGGAAAAGAGGATATCAGCCTTGAAGCCTTGGTTCAGGACTCCAATGGTGCTGTCCGCCAGGTCGTGGCGAGCAACCATAATACCATCGGATATATTTCATTAGGTTTAGTCAATGATCAGGTAAAGGAATTGAAAATCTCAGGGGTGAAACCCAATATGACTAATATTGACAATGGCCGATATATATTGGTCAGGCCGTTCTTATTTGTTTTTAATGAGGAACCCGTGGGAGAGGCGAAATCCTTTTTAGAATTTGTCTTGAGCCCATTGGCTCAAAAACTACTTTTAAAAGAAGGGCTCGTACCCGTTCTCCCAAAACTCGCTCAGAAATAATCATGAATTTTAAAGAGAAAATCATTGAAAAAATCTTTCTTTTGATCGCCCTCTCATCCATTACTATACTTGCCTTGATCACTTTCTTCATTTTTGAAGAAGGAATTCCTTTGATCTTGAAGATCGGTCCCAAAGCTTTCCTCCTCGGGGAGAAATGGATTCCAAGTAAGGGTTTATTTGGCATCTTCCCGATGATCGTCAGCTCTTTCTGGGTGACCTTTGGGGCTCTCCTTTTAGGTATTCCTCTTGGATTGGCCTGTACGATTTTTTTAACAGAATTGATCCCTCCCTCCATAGGAATATTGTTAAGACCTGCTATTCAGCTTCTCGCTGCAATTCCGTCGGTCATCTATGGTTTCTGGGGGCTGATCGTCCTGGTCCCTTTGATTCAAAATTATTTAGGAGGACCTGGCCTGAGCATCCTTGCAGGATCTCTGGTTTTAAGCTTCATGATCCTACCCACCATCATCACGATCTCAGAGGATTCCCTCAAAGCCCTTCCTCCTTCTTATAAAGCAGGGGCACTCGCATTAGGGGCAACACACTGGCAGACCATCTGGCGTGTATTAATCCCGGCTGCCAAATCTGGAATTGTGGCCAGCATCATTTTAGGTATGGGCCGTGCCATTGGAGAGACCATGGCCATGATCATGATCCTGGGAAATGCAGTGAAAATGCCAAACTCATTCCTGGATTCAGCCAGGACACTCACCACAAATATCGG
>Ga0116116_1001401_pt1 | contig 17981 bp, 16 predicted proteins | sample June2015DPH_10_1_FD_89722 | JGI IMG/M metagenome (GOLD analysis project Ga0116116, IMG submission 89722) | Peatland microbial communities from SPRUCE experiment site at the Marcell Experimental Forest, Minnesota, USA - June2015DPH_10_150 | ecosystem: Environmental > Terrestrial > Soil > Wetlands... | reverse complement strand
TACTTGGCCGTTCGCACTCCCGGCGAGAACCTGCTGTGAGCCCATTCGCCACGCTCCGCCTAAACTCCGCGATGGATTCAAATGCCTACCCTGGCTAGCGGGGAGCTAGCACCACTGTGTACTCTAGCATAAATAACCGTAATGTCAAGGGGGAAATACGCCCCGACCCTCTGCCCGGGGGTCTGGCAGGTTGATGAAAAACCTGGGTGCCGCATACGCTCCGCAATATGGAATGTGTGCGCCCCTTAGAGATCGCTGTGACCGCATACATGCCAAAAAGCGGCACGTATGCGCCACCCGCGGACCTGTTTTGAAGGTCCGCGGTTCGTCCCCCATTGATACCAAAAAGCCGCGGACCTGCCGAACAGGTCCGCGCTACGCTTGCTCCAGATGGCACTTTAGTGCCTTTTGGGTCGGCACAGTATGCCGACAGATCGGCACATTCGGGCCATTGCGCGATTGTATCAAGCTGTTATAGTTAGTCGTCAAGTGTTCTCACTTTCATGTAGCCGCGTACAAGATGCACAAGTGTCAGCATGGAGGGGAGGGAGGTGTGGGATGACTTTCAAGGCGTACCTCGCGACTGCTTTTTGCCTCGTAGCGCTGTTCAGCACGGCGTCTGCAAACCAGATCACCCTGAGCTTTAGCACGTCACAGTATTGTCAACCTTATGAGTCCTGCGGACCTGTTTTTTGGGTGGACGGGGCATCTTCGCCTGGAGACCACAGCGAAGGTTGGGGCATCATCCTCCAAGTCACCGGTCCCCACGGCCAGTCCGCCCCGATTTCAGGTAGCCTATATTTCTCGACCGCCCCAAGCTACGATGCCCAAGGTTTCGGGGGGCTACCATGGGCGGCTTGGGGCGACTCTGGCGCTGGCGGGGGCTTCAGCATCATCGGCTCAGTGTTTGGGCTCGGTCCGGGCAGCACGCTGCTCTCGGGTACGTTCCTTTGGGCATCGTGGAGTGTTTGGGACGGAATGAGCGGGTACACCGCGACTTTTGACTCCGCAATTCGAGCTGGCTACGTCAATCCGGTCTTGCTTGAGGGTTTCGGACTGCAACCGAATCTCGGTTTTGTCGGGTCGTTAAGCGGCGAGTATTTTGATATGTGGGATGGCAACGGATCCTCGGTTGGTATCGACCTCGTCCCTACTCCGGAGCCGAGCGCCGTGGTACTCGCGAGTTTGTTTCTGCTCGTATCGGGTTTGGCTTATCTTCGCAGGCTTCGTACGCGCAACTGTGGTTGATTTGCGGGCAGCGCATCGCAGCCGCAATGCTGATATCGGTCTTCATCTCAGCGACCTCTTTGCTGCTGGGGTTCGCGCCCTTCCGCAAGGTCAAGAGCTGAAGCAGCGCAGAGTCTCTGCCGTTGAGACTCTGCGGCTTGCACGGGTGAAATCAGGCGTATAATCCGCCTGCATGTCACGTTTGCGTCGCCTGGTGTTGTCAGACCGATTTTTCTTTATCACCTGCCGGGTTCTGCGTTGTCGTGGGGCGCTGGAGGATTCCGCGGGTGGCGCATACGTTCCGACGGTTTTTGTCGGGATGTATGCGACCCAGGGACGATATAATGTTCGGGCGTCTAAGCTAAAGCGCTATTACAACCTCAATCATCTGCGCTATTTGACCACCCGCACGTATCGTCGCGCACGCCGGTTTGACTCCGAGCGTTTCACGAAGCAATGGGTTGCGACTTTCGGCGACCTGATAAGACTCTGAATCACCCACGCAACAATCCCGTGAAACGAGACCTAGTCAAGTACCCGGGCGACTGGCCGTAGTCGAGTTGGAGGTTCTATTTCTGGAATGGCGCTTCGATCTTGGCCATGGACAAAATGCTGTGATGGCATCGACAAACCGAGGGTCGCATACATCCCGACAAAAACCGTCGGGACGTATGCGCCACCCGCGGACTTGGTGATCGAACTTCAGTTGGAAAGGGCGGGGTCAGGCTGGCCTACCGATTGGACGTCAATTTAACGCTCAACGCCGCGGGGCACGCCGAAGGGCTCTCCCTGGCGTGCGAGGCATCCCTCAGGCCAGTTTTCGCAGGATGCGGGGCGGCAGCCACCACGCCAGCCTTCCCGGGGACTTGGGTGGAAACTCATTGAAGGTGATCAGGCAGCAACCGCCCTTCTTGAACGCCATGTTGGCGGTGCGCCCGGCGCCGATCAATCGCGCTGCCAATTCGCCCAAATCCGGCTCGTGGCCTACTACCAGCACGCGGCGGCGATTGGGTCGCTTGGCCAGAAACGTGATCAGGGCCTCGCCGGACCCGCCCGGACGGAGCTCGTCGGAAAACTCCAAAGGAGGCTTTGAAGTCAGCGCTTCCCCGACGATCTCGGCTGTTTCCACGGCGCGCACGAGGGGGCTGGAGACGATCCAATCCACGTCAAATCCAATGCGCACCAATCCGGACGCGATATCGCGCATCCTTTGCTTGCCTTCGGGTGTGAGCGGCCGCTTCGTGTCGTCGATCAGGGCGGCGGAGCCGCGCATGACGGCGACGCCGTGGCGCATGATGTAGAAATCGTACTCGGCCGGGTGTTCCGCCTTGCCCTCGTCGGCTTCTTTAGTTGTCATGGTTTGCATCCCGACTAGAATTCTAGCAGGCTGCGGGAAAACGCTTCCCTGCTGTCATTCTGAGCGAAGCGAAGAATCTCGCCCTGCGCATTTTCATGAAAATACGAGATTCTTCCTTCGCTATGCTCAGGACCGCCTGCGGCTCCTCAGAATGACACCGCCTACGAGTCTTTCCGCAGCCTCCTAGGAGGGACCCCGCTCGACTCCTACGGATGGCCGCATCCCGCGCCCGTCCACAAGGCCTCGAACTCCTGCGCGTAGGCCTCGACCGGCTGCGCTTCCTCGAGGATCACAAGATTCTCGTGGTTTTCGCTTTCCGATTCCAATGTCCAGTTATAGCTCCCGGTGAGCACGCTCTGCTGATCCAGGATGACGAACTTGTGATGCATTTTCGAGCCGCATCCCTTCCGGCCATAAGCCAGCCGAAAGGGGACGATGGCGCCGGCGAGGAGTTCCTGGGTCGCGCGGCTTTCTTTGTACTTGTTTCCGTCCACCAGCAGGCGAACCTGCACGCCACGCTTCACGGCTTCTTCCAGCGCCGCCGCCAGCGCCGGGTTGTTGAGACGATAGAGCGCGGCGTCGATAGTCCTGGAGGTCGAGCGCAGCAGGCGCAAGACAACTTCCGCGACGGATGCGCCGCTCGCGAACTTAACTTCCATCTTCACCCTTCGAATCGGAGTCTGTGATTGTATTGGGAAGTGAACCAAGATTCAAGCACTGCCTGCGGAAGGGTTGACGCAGGCTCCGCACTTCGCATAGTGTCTGGGGGGAATTGCAGCAGCAGGTCTTTCGAGAACTTCATTCTTGCCCGATCATGGGGACTCTTCTATGCGAATCAATCTGGGAAATGCACGGTGCCTGGTTCTGCTCACGACGGCGCTCGCGGCGGCGGCAGTGGGGCGCGGCTGGGCGCGGACCTCGGGGGGTGATGAGGATCAGAAATGGCAGCCCACCCGCCCCGTGGTCCGGCTTGAGGACTATGTGGGCTCGGCGGGCTGTGCGCATTGTCACCGCGCGATCTTCGAGAAGCAGAAGACCACTGACATGGCTCAAGCCGCCGCGCGGCCGGCAGAATCGCGCGTTCTCCTCGAACATCCCACGCTGAGTTTCGAGCGCGGGCCCTACACCTATTCACTCCGTCGTGAGGGTGGGCAGGTCAGCTTCACGGTCAGCGATGGGCGCGACAAAATCACGGAGCCCGTCTTCCTCGTCGTGGGCGCCGGAGCCGTTTTCCAGACGTACCTCATCGAACACCAGGGGGCGTACTACCGGGCGCCGGTCAACTATTACTCCGCCCAGGGGAAGCTCGGCCTGGGGGAAGACCCCACCGCCCCCCCACCGGCCTCCCTCGAAGCCGCTCTGGGTCAGCGCCTCACCGCTGACGGTGTGCGCGGCTGCTTCCGCTGCCACAGCCCCGCGAACGTGGTCGGCGATCGATTTGATACAGACCGCCTGGTTCCCGGAGATGCTTGTGAAGTTTGTCACGGGCCGGGGGCGAAGCATGTCGCGGCGATGCGAGCCGGAAAACCCCGCGAGTCCGTGATCTTTAATCCCGCCCACCTCCGGCCGGAGGAGGAACTGGATTTCTGCGGCGACTGCCACCACTCCATCCAGGAGGTGAAGAAGGGGAACCTGCGCGGAGTCCGCACCGTGCTCTCCCAGCCGTATCGCCTGGTGGGAAGCCGCTGCTGGAATTCTGCCGACCCGCGCAGCCGCTGCGCGTTTTGTCACGACTCGCACGCACCTCTGGTGCAGGAGACGGCTGCCTACGACGCAAAATGCCTGGCTTGCCACGTGTCGAGTGGGGGCGCGCCAGCGCGTGCGGATCAGCCGGGCAAGCCCTGCCCGGTCGGACCGCGGGACTGCGCGCACTGCCATATGCCCAAGGTCTCGGTACCGGACTCGCCCATCTTGTTCACGGACCACCGCATTCGCATTGCACAGTCCGGCGCGCCTTATCCTGAGTAGGTTGGGGGGATTTGAAACCTGTCCTCAGCCGCGCGGGCTGCGGCGCAGTAAATAGAAGCAGCGGGCGTCGGTTGCCGGCTGCGGCGGGAAGAAATCTTCCACGCCATATCCCACCGAGAGATAGCGCTCCAAGATGCGCCGCGTTTCCAGGCGCCAGCGGCGAGCCAGGGGCAAGGCTTCCGAACGCATCGCATCGGTGCAACTGGGGATTTCCACCAGCAAGCGGGGATCGGTCAGGTCAAGCCGCAGGGCACGGTTCTCGAGCAGTCCGCGAGCGTTCAACCGAGTCTCGTTCACGCGCCGCAGCGCAGGCTCAAACGGCAGAGCGCCGTGACGCAGCCGCTCTCGCACGCGCGCGGTTCCGATCCGCCAGTTGACCACAAAGCGATCGCTGGGCAGGCCTTTTTCGAGCCGGCTGGGGAACTGACCGTAACAGTCCGGCACGTATTGATCGACACCAGCGCCCAGGCGCGAGATGTTCAACCGGGCGTTGCGGCTCTGCAGCGGGTCGTACGTCCAGCAAATGGATTTGAGGCCCTGCGCAAGCGCGAGCTCGCGGTGCATAAGCTTCATCCGAAAACCGAAGCCCTGGTCGCGGAACTTGGCTTCCACAGCCATCATGTGGGACCAGTGAATCAGGCGGCCGTGGTAACGGGCAAGAAACGCGTAGATGAAACCGACGACTTTGCCGTCGACCATTGTCCCGATGACGGCGCCGCCATACTTCTGCGTCACCGTCATCACTTCACCACCCACGGCGAGTGCGCCCCAAACCTGCATCTGGATGCGTTCGCATTGACGGCACTCCGCGACACTTCTCAGCAGCCGGACCTCCACGCGAGGCATCGAAATCTCCAGGCCATCTCAGGATGAAACGGGGAGTACCTTACCACTGACGGCGCTGGGTGGGAAGAGCAGCGTGACTCTGATCAGGGGTGGGCGAGGGCGGCGTGCATCCGCGGCCGCCGCAGTCACCCGGCGCCGCGAATTCGATTCATTTCTCCCTTTGCCCGCTGGGGGGAGAAGGACCTGGGGTGAGGGGGTTCTAACCCTCACCGGAATGGTTATTACCTGGCGAGGCGTTAATCTGTTCTGGCGGGCTCTCGCGCATCCGCTCCCACACTTGGTGGAAGAGTTCGATCGATCCAGGTGCAAACCCGGCGTAGTGATTGTTGAAGTACCCCATGACGTTAATCCCGCGCTGGAGAAGCTGGCGAATCACGGGAATCCAGGTTTGCATTTCATCTTCACGGTCGATGATGACGCGGTCCCAGTGCTGGGTCTTCGCCTCGATGCCTTTGCGGTCGCCCAGCCAGCGAATATAGGTGAAGCCGGCGGTGACCACGTCGTGCTTGCTCAGCAAATGCGCGACCGGCGTCATCCAGGGGTGGTCGATCAAGGCCAGGGCTACTTTCTTCTTGCGGAGCGCGTCGAGCAGGCGTGCGTTGATCCAGCTTTTGTTGCGGACTTCGACCGCGTAGGAAAAGACGTCGGGCAGCTCGTCGAGAAAACGCTCCAGGAGGACCAGGAAATCCTCCGGGCGCGCGAACGCCTGCTTGTTGAAGTAGGGAAACTGCAGCAGCAGCGGGCCCAGGCGGTCTTCGAGCAACGCCATGGTGCGCAGGAAATCGCGCAGCTCCTCGCGGCAATCCTGCAGGACCTTTTTGTGAGTTATCACTTGCGGGAATTTGGCGGCGAAGATAAATTCCGGCGGGGTGCGCGCCCGCCAATTCCTGACCATGGACTCGGAAGGAATTCGGTAGTAGGTGGAGTCCACTTCCACGGTGTCAAAGTGCTGGGCATACAGGTTGAGGAAATCCGCGGGCGGCGTGCCGGCCGGGTAGAAGGGGCCCACCCAGTCTTCACTCGACCAACTCGAGGTGCCCAGGCGCAGATGGGGGGTTCGCGGTTGGGTCACGTTAGACTCGTGCAGGTGCGCGCCAAGCCGACTGGAGGCAAGCCGCCGGCGCAGCCAGGTCGCGGCCTCAGGACGATTCCCTCACTCGACGCCGCACATCCCGCGTTGCGCCGCGCCGCAAGCGCCGCAGGGGCCCGATTCCAACGAGGCTTTAGAGCGCGACGCCCCGCCGACCGCGAAAACCGACAACAACTTCTCTACGCGCGGACTCTCACACTGCTTGCAGACCACCTGGGTGGTCGCCGTGGCCACGATCTTTTCGAATGCTGTCCCGCAGTCCCGGCACTTATATTCAAAAAGGGGCATCTCAACCTCCTGTTGCAATATAGCCAAGCCCCCGCCGGTTTGCAATCCTCGGAACGCGAAATTCCCGCTCGCCCTGCGCCACGCCCGCGCCGCAGGCGCATTTTCTCTAGCTTTTGTGGCCACCTCTGTTAGAATACCTCTGTTAAAATACCTTGACAGTTGGCTGGTAATTGACTACATTGTCGCGCGGCTATCACGTCACGGTCTAAACTAAAGAACCTGCAGTGAGGAGAGGAGCAGCACATGGCGAAGGTATTGACCAAATCACAAGTTGTGTCGCATCTGGCGGAGAAAGTGGGACTCCAGAAGAAGGCGGCGGCGGCAGTTCTGGAGGAGCTCGTAGCGTTGGCAACCAAGGAAGCCAAGAGTTCGGGTCAATTTGTAGTCCCTGGGTTGGGAAAAGCGGTCAAGGCGAATCGGAAAGCCCGGATGGGCCGGAACCCTCAAACCGGCGAACCGATCAAGATTCCGGCCAAGACCGTCGTGAAATTCCGTCTGGCCAAGGCGTTCAAAGACGCTGTTGTACCTCCCAAGAAGAAGTAGTGTTACCGCCGCGGGTCGCCAACGCGACCCGCGGCGGCTGCCTGTGGCGAAGATCGCACGACGGACTCGGCGCGGCGGAAACTGCCGCTGGGTCGCAGGTCTCGGCCATGCGGGGTTGTTCTGCGCAGGCATGAAACTCCTCCGAGGGTCCCCCTCCTGGAGCCTCCTGACCAAGCCCGGGGAATAAACCGTCCCGAGTGCTGGAGGTGGAGGTTGTTCCCCAGGCGGGAAAGCCGAGCCAGCGCACCTCGCCCGCAGGCTTGAAGTTTGCGCCCGTGCCTGCCGTTTCCAGGGCCTTCTTTCGTGTGGGTGCATGGAAACTGCGAAGATCTGAGCCAACTCCTGTGCCTCCCGCGAACGGGCGCCCTCGCACAATTGCCCGCCGTGCACCTGGGTAGACCCGACCCTTTACGCCAGTTACGACGCCTGCATACCCTTCGAAGAACCGCGGGGCTGGCGGCACATTCCCTCACAGGAGAGGACGTATGATTCTCAGCTTCACTCGAGTCCTGGGTCTTGCTTCCTGTTTTGGTTTGATGATGGGGAGTCTGATGCTGGGCCAGGAGAGGCGCACGCTGAAGCCCGAAGACCTGGTGGACATTCGCACGGTCAGTGACGTGCAGATCTCTGCCGGCGGCGAACTCGTGGCCTTTGTTGTGACCGAACCCGCCGATCCTGCCAAGCCGCAGAAACCGCGCGACACGAACATCTGGGTTGTGCCCGCCGACGGCAGCCACCCCGCCCGGCCGTTCGCCGCAAGCCCCAAGAGCGATACGCACCCACGCTGGTCCCCCGACGGCCGCTATCTGGCATTTCTCTCGGACCGGGGTGAACCGGTCGGCGATGAGAAAGAGGCGAAGAACCAGGTTTACCTGATGCGCACCGACGGGGGCGAAGCGGAGCAACTCACCCATTTCAAAGGCGGGGTCGAGGACCTGCGCTGGTCCCGCGACGGGGCCATGATCGCTTGCACCGTTCTCGACCCGGAGACCGATGCCGAGCAGAAGAAACACAAGGACGGTTACGACCAGAATTTCGTGGATCACGACTACAAATTCGCACGGCTCTGGGTCGTGACGCTCGCCGATCGCAAGACGGAACAAGTGACCAAGCAGGACCTGCACATCGCGAGCTTCGCCTGGTCACCCGACGGCACAGAGCTTGCCGTGCGGGCCGCTTCGACGCCCCGCAACGACGATGTTTACTGGCAGGCACGGCTCCTGGTCGTGCGCCGGCTCACGGGCGAAATCGTGCGCACCCTCAGCGAGAACGCGGCGGGGGATGCGCGGTGGTCGCCCGACGGGCAGGCCATCGCCTTCGAAGAGTATTCGCCCACCCGGATTGCCTCCTGGCTGGCCGTGCTCCCGGCGGCGGGTGGAACTGCACGGCCGTTGCTCAAGGACTACGCTGGGACCGTGCGAGACTACCAATGGGAAGAGGATTCGAAGCATCTAGTGGTGGAAGTCAATGCACGCACTCACGACCAGTTTCTGAGAGTGGATTCCGAGGATGGCTCGATGTCCGCCCTCCCCGCCGAGACGGCGTTGCCGGCTCAGGACTTCGCCAGCAGTCGGACCGGACGGGTCCTTGCCTACGCCCGCGGGTTGGGGGATTCTCCGCCCGACGTCTGGGCCTTTATGGTCGGGGGCAAGCCCGGAAAGCTTACGAATTTGAATCCGCAAGTCAAGGATTGGCGGCTGGGCGCAGTGCAGGAGATCAGTTGGAAAAGCACGAAAGATAGCGCCACGATTTATGGTGTGCTGGTGACGCCGCCGGACTTCAAGCCTTCCCAGGCGTACCCGACCATCGTGGAAATTCACGGCGGCCCCGAGTGGGCATGGTGGAGCGGCTGGCTGGGCTCCTGGCACGAGTGGGCGCAGTTGCTGGCCTCGAACGGCTACGTCGTTTTCCTCCCCAATCCACGCGGCTCCACGGGGCAGGGGTGGAAATTTGCCGAAGCGAATCGCGACGATTGGGGCGGCGGAGATTTCCGCGACGTCATGGATGGAGTCGATAGCTTGATCGGCCAGAAGATCGCCGACCCCAATCGCCTGGGCATCGGCGGGTGGAGCTACGGCGGGTTCATGACCTCCTGGGCCGTCACCCAGACCCCGCGCTTCAAAGCGGCGGTGGTGGGCGCGGGGGTGACGAATCTCTTCAGCTTCGACGGCACGACCGACATCACGCCGAGTTTTCTGCGCAACTACTTCCTGGATCTTCCCTTCGCGCGGCGCGCGGACTACGACAATCACTCGGCCATGACTTTCCTGAAGAACTGCAAAACTCCTTCCCTGATTCTGCACGGTGAGTCGGATGAACGCGTCCCCACTTCTCAGGGATGGGAATTCTACAACGGCCTGCGTATGCTGGGCGTGCCGGCCGAAATGGTGACCTATCCGCGCGAGCACCACGGCTTCCGCGAACGCGCGCACCAAGTCGACGTGCTCACGCGGCTGCTGGCATGGTACGACAAGTATTTGAAGCAATGAAACGCCGGGAGCGGCGCCTCTCCTCACCCTGGTCGGCGGGTGGTTGGGCGCCTACGTTTCTCGCCGCGGCGGCTTGGCTTGACATCCTGAAGCCCTTCGGATAGTTTGGGCCGGAAAGACCTCAACGAGTCCCCCCTATGAAGAAAGCCTTGCGACGATGGCTGTGGTTGGCGGCGGGGGCCATGGTCATCGCCCTGATCTTTTACAACCTGCGGGGGAACCCGGAGTGGCGTAGTTTTCACTGGGACCGCCTGTGGGCCTCGATCAGCGGGGCGCACCTGGACTCCCTGCTGCTGGCGCTGGCCGGGGTCTACTGCACTTTCCTGCTGCGGGCAATTCGCTGGCGATTCTTCCTGGAGCCCATCAAGCGCGCGCGCCTGTGGGTCTTGTTTGTGGGCCAGATTCTGGGCTTCAGCTCCATCTTTCTGGTGGGCCGGCCAGGTGAACTGGTCCGGCCCGGGTACATCGCCAAGAAAGAAAACGTCCCCATGAGCGCCATGCTCGCGGTGTGGCTGCTCGAACGGGCTTTCGACACCATCGCCATGGTGGTGCTCTTTGCTGCCGCGCTTTACTTTCAGCCCGTCGGGCCGGCCACCGCCAGAGGCATCTCCGTACTGCGCGTGATGCACAAGGGCGGGAATGTGCTGTTCGGGTTTACCGGGTTGATGGTGTTAGGCCTGGTGCTTTTCCGCCTGCAGGCCGAGCGCATGACCGCCGGCACACTCAAGCTGTTCAGTTTTCTCCCGGACCGTGCGCTGCGCTCCTTCCATCACTTCCTGCGCTCCTTCGGAGAGGGCCTGAGCGTGATTCGCGATTGGAAAGGACTGGCCGGCAGCATCATCACCACAGCCGTACTGTGGTCGCTGAACACCACTATTTTCTGGCTGGTGTTCAGGAGCTTGGGGGGCGAACTGGCCCGCCTGCCTTGGCTGGCCTCGGCCCTGACGCTCTTTTGCGCGGCCCTGGGCTTGATAATTCAGTTTCCGGGGATTGGCGGCGGGTACCAGGTGGGGGCGATTCTGGCTTTGACCGAAATCTTCAACGTCCCGGCCGAGCCGGCTACCGGCGCCAGCATTCTACTTTGGATCATGATGTCGGTCCCCTGCCTGGGACTGGGACTGGTCCTGCTCATCTACGAAGGCTTGTCTTTCCGCAAGCTGGAAGCGATTGCGAAGGAGGAAGAGCAGGCCGCCCGTTTGGAAAAAGTCTGACCCCGAGACCGTGCGCCCCACCCGCGTGGCCGGCGCCAAGCTTTGCCATTCCCCGAGGTGAACAACCACCGTGAGATGTCCATTCTGCGGGCACGTGGAAGATAAAGTAGTGGATTCGCGCGAGGCGAAGATCGGTGACACGATTCGCCGTCGCCGCCAATGCGAGAAGTGCCGCCGCCGCTTCACGACCTACGAGCGCATTGACGAAATCCCCTACATGATCGTCAAGAAGGACGGGCGGCGGGAGAAATTCGAACGGCAGAAGCTGCTGGCGGGTCTGCTGAAGGCCTGCGAGAAGCGCCCCGTGCCCATGGGAAAGCTCGAGCAGATCGTGGACGAGGCGGAAGCGCTCGTGGCCGAGTCGCCGGACCGCGAGCGCCCGGCGACTGAACTCGGCGAGTTGGTCATGAATCGGCTGAAGAAACTCGACAAGGTGGCCTACGTGCGCTTCGCGTCCGTGTATCTGGATTTCAAGGACGTCCGCGAATTCATGGATGAGTTGAAGGACTTGCTCAAAGCGAAAGGGAAGTAACCGGCAGCCGGGATCAGCCCGGCTCCCCGGCCATATTGAAGGGTGGTCCCACTGGCGCCGGAATGAGGCAGAGAAGATGGCGTGACCTCGCCCAGCGCAAGAGACGCGTGCCATCGGCCCTCGTCAAACTGCTAGAAAACTTCCTCCCGGCTATAGATAAACCCTCCAAAGGTTTTGAAGGTCTGAAATCCTGCCCTTTGGTAGAGCCGCAGCGCGCCGGCGTTTTGGTCGGTCACGGTCAGGGTGGCTTCCTCAAAACCCTCCCGCGCCAGATCCCGAAACGCCGCCTCCATCAGCGCTGAGCCCACGCCGCGTCCCTGAAAAGGCTCCGCCACCGCGACCTGCGGAATGTGCGCGGTGTGCGGACGAATCCCGGTGACGGTGAGAATTCCCGCCAGTTGCTGGCTGGAGCGATGCACGGCCATGCGTGAAATCCGGGAAAGGAACTCGCCACACCCCTGGTGGTGGACGATGTTCTCGATCAGGCGTGATGCTCCGGTGACGGAGGCGTACTGGTCGTTGATGACGGCGTCCACGTGGCGCCGATACGCATAATAAAGCAGTTCCGCCGCTTCTTCATCGAGGCGCCTGTCCCAAGGTATCAGTTGAAAGCTTTCCAATAGGGAGGCCTCATGCAACCGGCGCCCGGCCGTGGGCCCCGGCCCGGCGGCCGAGCGCGGCCGGTTCTCCAAGGCCAGGCTCATGAAACGGCGCTGGTAACCCTGAAACCCGTGGGGCCGGAAGCAGGACTCCAGATCTTCCAGCTCGAAGTGCGGAAGTTGCGCCTCCACGCGGCGCAGGCCGGGCGTTCCGAGCAGCGTTTCCACGATGTGTTCGAGTAACTGTCTGGCGGGACTAAGTCCGGCGAGTTCCGGGTGCACGAACAGGTCGCCGATCAGTCCTTTCTCACCGTCGTAAAAGAAGAAGCAATAACCGCGAACCCCGCCCTCGTGGACCAGGGCGTACCCGGAAAGTCCTTTCTCGCGCAGGCAGGCGTTGATGACCTGAGCCGAGGCGGTGAAGTCCCAGCGCAGCTTTTCGTACCAGGCCTGAGATTCAGATTCCAGCAGGGTCGCGAAATCCTTGACCTCGAACCGACGGATGTCGATGATCTCGAATCCCAAGCCGGGTCCTTTCCGGCGTGAAGCCTTCACGATCTCCTGGAACTCGTCGTCCGAGGGCCAGGGAGGAAGCGGGCAGCCCGGCGCCGGCCGCCGAGCGCCAGGGCTAGTATAACCTGGATTCCCAAAGGCCAGGTTGCGCCGCGCGCCGCCACGAACCGGGGGCTCCGGTCCGTGCGCGGGGATAGCAAACCCCCAGCGGAGATCTGCCGGGGAACCATAGGTCGAGCCGGGACAACCTTCATTCGTGCCAAATCAGCGTGCTGATCGAGGTTCCCGGAAGGCTCACCGGCAGCGTCCGGTCGCGCCACTTGACCTGGGCCTGGACGGGTTCGGTCCGGCTGTTTACAAGTTGCAAAACAAGCTTGCCATCCGGAGCCCGGAAAGCCATGCTGCGAACCTTCTCGACCTTCCCGGTGGTCTCCACGCGATAATCTCCCGGCCGCACGAACTTGCTGAAGTGCGCCAGATAGTAGTAGAGCCCCGTATAGGTGATCTTCTGCGTCTTGCTGTCCACGATCACCACCGGGTGCTGTTCGTTGGGGTCAGGATTTTCGTGCACGGGGGAAACCAGCCACGGCCCGCCTTTTTCATTCAGCACCATGTTCCAGTAGATCCAGCCGGAGGCGCCCGCTTCCAGGTCCGACAGGATCATGTTCCCCCACAAGTCGCCGTCCTGGAAGTCGTACAGGGGCATGGGCAGGCTGCGGGACTCGCCAATCTCATAGGCATGGCAGACTTCCGTCATCCACATCGGGAACTGCGGGTATTTCGCATGGAACGCGGCAATTTTCTGGAAGGCTCCCGGTTTGGTCCAGTCATAGCCGTGATAGGCAAGCCCGCTGACATATTTCAGGGCCTCGGGGTCATCCAGGGCGAGGTGATAGTTCTGGGAGGCATTCTCCCGCGTGGGCGCCTCGCTCAACTGGATCTTGGTCTTGATCCCGGCTTTCGCGAGCAGCGGCCCCACATGGTTCTTCAGAAGTTCGCGGATTTCGTTGTAGTTTATCTTCGTGTAGACCCCAGGCTCGTTGAACAGGCTCAGGTAATCAATGAAGACCCCGTTCTTCTTGTACGCTTCGAGGTAGCGCAGGTAATAGAGCGCCAGCGCGTCATAATACTTAGGATCGACATCTTGCTTCTTCCGGTCTTGCACATTTGTGAGCATCCAGTCCGGCGGGTAATCCATGGGCGCCTGCAAAACGAATTTCCCGTACTGCCACGCCCTCTTGATGAAGGTGATTTCCCCGTTCGGCCCCAGGTCACGCGCAATGGAGAAGTTCTTCATCGCCACATCGCCGGGCGTATCGTCGTAAGTGAAGAAGGGACCGGCCGATTGGAAGTCCGTCGCGCCGATGACCGTCTTCATGGCGGAGAACCCTGCGCCCTGTTGGGGATCAAACAGCGCGCGCAGAACTTCTTCCTGCTTGTCCGCGGGAAGAGTGTTGATGCACATCAAGCCCGCTTCCAGCAGCGAGGCGCCAAAGCCGTCAATCTTCTGGTACCTCACACGGTCCTTGACCGTAAAGACGGCAGCTTGCGCCCCGGGCTGGCTCTCGAAATGCAGGTCCGGCTGGGCGGAGAGCCGGGCGCCGGCTTCGGATGAAACATAGACCTTAACTTCCTGCCCACGCATGGGTGCCGGGCTGCCCAACCCTATGACGACGCAGGCCAGCAGCAGTCGCTGCCTGAAAAGTTGCCGAATGAAATGCTCTACCCTTTTGTGTCTCCTCATCCTCGATCCTCCTGTATGGTTCCGACGAACCCGGAAAGTCCTTTTTCGTTTTCCGGCCGGAAGGGAATATAGACCTGACCTGTTCTGCACACAATACCATTGCCTGACCTTTGCTGGGATTATTCCTGCGAGGGGGGTTGCTGGTTCCCCGGCTGCCCTTGGGACGTCTCGGGCCGAGTGGCACGGCTGGCCGCGAAAGGGCGAAAGGACTTTGGGCTATGGTTTGCCACCGCTCCTGCCCCTTCCTGAAATGCCGCTTGGGGGCGAGCCTCGGAGGCCATAGAATGGTAAGGGAGCCGCGGTCCACGCTCCAGGAAGGCTGGCGTGTAACTTCGCCCCGCAAATTGATCTCGACGCGTGAGGTAAGGAGATTGTCCGCGGACACTCGGGTAGTGGTGCACTTTCTCTTTTTGTAGCGCCGGTCTATGACCGGCGGCTTCGAATTCTCAACAACTTCGCCGCTCATAGAGCGGCGCTACAGCAAGCTGAACCACTGCCGACTCGCGAGTTCCTGGAAGGTGAGTGCGGCTTCCCGGCCCCTCTGCTGCCCCGCCGGTCGAGGGTGGCACCCGGATTGAGGAGACACATGATTGAAGGCAAATTGCGTTTATCCACCATCCCCGGCGCCGGCCGCCAGTTCGTTGCCCAATCGGGCACCGGCCACGCCTTCGTCATGGACGACGCGGACGGAGCCAGCGGCCCCAAGCCCATTGAATTCGCGCTGCTGGCGCTGGGCGGCTGCACGGCTTTCGACGTGATCAGCATTCTGCGCAAGAAGCGCCAGAAGGTGACCAGTTATGAAATCGAGCTGCGCGCGGAGCAGAACTCCGAGCCGCCGGCCTATTTCACGCGCGTGGAAATCAAGCACCGGTTGCGCGGCCAGATCGACCCGGAGGCCGTGAGGGCTGCCATTCACCTGTCGGAGACGAAGTACTGTTCAGTCGGCGCGATGATTGCAAAGACCGCCAAACTCGAGACTACCTTCGAAATCCTCCCGGAAGAAACTCCGGGAGTCCCCCGGGAGGCAGCTTGACGGCGCGCGGGCGGTGTTTACACCACGGGTGGCGCCCCACCCAACTCCAGGTTGATCTCGCCCACGCCGCCCTCGACCTCGATCCTGAGCGTGACCGGCGACTTGCCGTACAAGTCGTTGACGTACGCATCGCCATGCTTCTGGAAGCCGCCGGCGTTGATCGACCCCAGTCCGCCCTGCGCGATCACATGGACGCCCACGTCCTTGGGCAGCCGGATCGTCACCTTGCCCACGCCGCCGTGGACTTGAGCGGAGAGATCCTTCTTCCAGTTGCCCGTCAGGTCCAGCGTAGTCTCACCGGCGCCCATGTTCACTTCCAGCCTGCTCAGCGCCAGCCCGGCGAGCGTCAGCGTGGCGCGGCCGGCGCCCATGTTCACGGTCATTTCCATCGGCACCTTATTGCTCAAGTGCACGTCCCAATCGTTTCGGGTATTGCCCATTGAGGCGCCTGACTCGGGCTGGTCCACCTCCAGGTCCCCCACGCCGCCCCTCACCTCGTATTTCACCTCCGGCTTCCATCTCGGCACGTTGTAGGTGAAGTCGGCATCCAGCAGTTGCGTTGCGCCGCCCCCGACTTTCAGCTCGCCGGCTTTCATGTTGAGGCTCACCCGCACGGACTGGGCGGCGCCGAGCGCCACCGTCTTCGACTCCGTGCGCATCTCGCTGGTGGACACGCGCTCGCCATCCAGGTTGCAGCCGCAGATCGCCACGAGCGCGGGCAGCAACAATGCCCGACAGAGGTTCGTCAAATACGTGTTCATCGGTTTGCTCCCTGGCTTCCTCTTCTTCCGGCGTCCGGGCACGGTCCACCCCCACCGGAGTCTGCGTGACAGCGTGCCTTCATGGGCTGTAGTGGCGCTCCCTGAGCGCCGGTTCGTTGAAAATGAAAGGCTGGCGGTCATAGACGACCGCCCCAGATAGGGTTCTCACACAGACTCCCACAGCAGGCCGGCCGGGTCAACCGCTCTCTAACCATCTACGAAATTGCAGCAAGCTTGGTTCCCTCGTCATCGCAGTGAGGATCTGTTTCCTGGCCTTCCGCCGGTCAAGGGTATGCCCCGGTTCGTCTGCAGACCAGCCCTGCCGAGCAATTCTACTGTGACAATTCACTTCGCAGGGAATAGAATCGCGAGTTCATCCCTGGTGGGGGCGGTGTCTCCGGCTAATAATGTTACGCCCCTGCGCGGCTGGTGCGCGACCCATGCGACTCCCGTAAGGGCGCATGGCCATGCGCCCCTGCCTGCCCATCGCTGGCGCGTCTGCTTCAGCCACTTCACTCTGAGGTTTCCGATGCTTGTTCCCTACTTCGATTTGAAGACCCAATATGCCGGCTTGCGCGAGGAGGTGCTAGCCGCGCTCGACCGGGTGGGGCGCCGGGCGGCCTTCGTCCTGGGCGAAGAAGTCGAGGCCTTTGAGCAGGAATTTGCCGCCTACTGTGGCGTGAGGCATTGCGTGGCCTTGAATTCCGGGACCAGCGCTTTGCATCTCGCCCTGCTGGCGGCGGGCGTCAAGCCTGGTGATGAAGTGATCACCACGCCCAATACCTTTATTGCCACGGCGGAAGCCATTTCCTATACCGGCGCGAAGCCCGTATTCGTGGATATCGACCCGCGCACGGCCAATATCGCTCCCCCCGAGATCGCCGGGGCCATTACCTCTCATACCCGGGCCATTCTGCCCGTGCATCTCTACGGCCTGCCTGCCGAGATGGATGCGATTCTGGAGATTGCTTCCCGCCATGGCCTGGCCGTGATCGAGGACGCCTGCCAGGCCCATGGCGCGCGCTATCACGGCAAGCGGGTGGGCAGTATCGGAAACGCCGCGGCGTTCAGCTTCTATCCCACCAAAAACCTGGGCGGCTACGGAGAAGGTGGCGCGCTTACCACGAGCGATGGCGAAGTCGCGGCCCTGGCTCGCACCTTGCGCTCGCACGGTGAGGCGCGCCGCTACATGCACGACCATGTCGGCTACAACTACCGGATGGACGGCTTCCAGGGCGCCATTCTGCGCCTCAAGCTCGCACGGCTGGAGGAATGGAACACGCGGCGCAGCGAGCTTGCCGGAATCTATCGTCAAGTCCTGGCCGGCGCCCGCCTGGACGTGCAGCAGGGCGAGATGGGCGGCGAGAGGATTGACCATTTGTTTGTGGTTTATGTCGATGACCGCGACGCCGTGCGCGCCAAGCTGGAAGAACGGGGGGTCGAGACTGCCATCCATTACCCGCTCCCCATTCATCTCCAGAAGGCTTACCAATTTCTCGGCTACGCGCCGGGTACCCTTCCGCAGGCCGAGCGTGCCTGCCAACGCGTGATCGCCATGCCGCTCTATCCTGAGTTGACGAATGCGCAGGTGGTTTACGCCGCCCAGGCTCTGCGAGAAATTGTGGGTGAGAAATAGCCCGGATTTCTCGCGACGTGTTTGGAAGGGCGGGGCTTCACAGGCTGCGGAAAAACCCAGTTTGGTAACGGTATTGCATCGAATGAGGCATGCGAGGAGATGATGAGAAGCAACCAGCGATGTTCAGTTACATCACCTTGGAGC
>Ga0116116_1001381_pt1 | contig 18139 bp, 17 predicted proteins | sample June2015DPH_10_1_FD_89722 | JGI IMG/M metagenome (GOLD analysis project Ga0116116, IMG submission 89722) | Peatland microbial communities from SPRUCE experiment site at the Marcell Experimental Forest, Minnesota, USA - June2015DPH_10_150 | ecosystem: Environmental > Terrestrial > Soil > Wetlands... | reverse complement strand
TTACTCGTTCGACCAGACGCAGTACATCAACGACGCTTGGCACGGCGAGGCCTTGAGCAGGGGCAACCCGTTCGTCAATGGCCTATACCCAGACTACTACAACGGCAGCTACAACATGCCCTCCCAGGGAGGAATCGGCTACGACATAAACTACCGCGCAGCATACAACGAATTGACGAACGCAACGTGGACAGACCCCGTAAGTCACGTGACGAAGAGCGTGTGGCAGTGGGGCTTCACATTCACCTTGCCATACAACACTGGGAACATCCAGAGACAAATCGCCTGCCAGGAGATAATAAACTTCTTCGCAATACTACAGACCCTGTACGGTGCTGAAGCACAGGGTCCCGCAGGCACCTTCACCATCGGCTTAGCATCAATCAGCTGGGACACGTTCATCGCGGACTGTTATGCCCAGAACCTGCCGTTGTTCGACGTCCGCTGGGCTGAGGACTTTGCTGATGCCGACGACTTTGTGCGTGCATACATGCACAGTAATGGATTCTTTGCCAGCCTTCAGGGCTATACTGCTGCGAACGGTTGGGGCACTGAGAAAGACACACTGATAGATCAAGCATTGTTCACTGACGACACCACTTCTGCCGGAATTGCGGCGAAACAAGCATTTTACAACCGGTGCCAACAGATATGCTACAATGATTGCCCAAGCTTCACGGTCGCCACGCCAACAGGCAGACGCTGGTGCAACTATTGGGTTAAAGGCTGGTACTGTGACGCGATGTACCCAGGTGAGCATACGTACACTATGTGGAAGCAAGACACTCCGTGGTACGACGTCAGCGGCTCAACACCAGGCGTTTCAGACGGAAAAGTCAACATGAAAGACATCGCATACCTCGTCATCCACTTCAACGCCAATCCACCACGCCCGAATACAGTATTTGATCCGAGATGGGTCGGAGTGTACGGTGCAAACGGCTGCGTCGACCCTTCCGGGGACAGTGTATGCAACATGCGCGACATAATTGGAATAATAGAGCACATGAACAAGAACGCACCGGGCAACCCATAGGCGGACAGCCTGAGAAACGAAGCTTCCCTTTTTCGTTTCACGCCCAAAATGTTTTCAAACGGTAACCGCATTTTCAGGACAAAACTGTCCAAGCAAAGCCTGTCGATAAGCTGCTGTTCGAAACACGCTGACGTATTCTCTTGCGACAAGCTCCAATCTGTTTACTCGCGTACACGTTTGTTGAAGGCTCCCCGAGGTCAAGCTGGGTGGAAAAATGCCGTGATCACAACTTGACAGTTTGTTCCACATTGCACCGTGAAAGACATAGCCATAGCCGTCTAATACTTCGACCAACACGAATAACCACCCTTTTGTTCACCTGTCACTTGGCTAGTCGCGCGCGTTAATGTGTTTTCGCTGCCGTTCGGCCGCGCAAGAGTGATGCGTTTGTTCAGTGCTTGAGTAATGTTGCAAGTCAAGTTTTCTTTCAATTTCTAAAACTCCGATTAACCCGACATCATTTTTAAGAGATTTTGAATTCTGTAACTACAGCAATTCTTGAATAGATGAGTTTTTTTATGACAAAATGGATCATTCTGGCGCGGCGTCATTTCTCTCCAGTGATGATGCCTATGGTTCCCAACATGAACGGCAATTTCAACGCTGTTGGAATGTGGGCGGCGTCTCGGGTTTGAACGAATTCCACCTTAGTGATCCCCCAGCTTCGGATAGTTTCAACTAAGTCACTTATGTTGCCGTACATTCGCTTCAACAGAAACAAATCTTGGAAAGCGAATTTTCCTCCCTTCTTGACCACGCGTAATGCTTCTCGGATGATTTCTCGCTTGTCTGAGGTATCCTTCACTTCGTGAAATACGAGGTTGCTCACTGCAGCATCAAAATATTCATCGCTAAACGGTAGCGCCGAAGCGCTGGCTTTCTGGAAGGTCACGCGCTCATCTACACCTTCGACCTTCGCATTCTTTTCACACGTGTTCTTCGAGTATTCCCAGTTTTCTCCCCAATAGTCAATTCCAGTCACTCGGGCCCTACCGTACTTGTGAGCAAGCTTGATGGTGAGTGCGCCGTTTCCACATCCTATGTCCAACGCCTGCCATTCTCCGTTCCAATTCAAATTTGCCAGCACCTGGTCTCTGATGTGGTCTTGCACGTTTCCCCCTTGGGGAGCGAACCGGTATCGAGCATATGCAAAATACACAGAAACCAGAAGGAACAACACGGCAGGAATCACCGAGACCAGAAACAGAGGAGCCAACCCCAGAAACACGAGACCAATCACACATGGTATATAGACAAGTCGCTTTGAAACCCAGTTACCATATTCTGGCTTTTCTGGCATTTTTCCATTCCTTTCTGTTTTCCGTCTGGATGATGCACTATGCGCTCAACCGCGTATATAACGACATTCACTAACGTTGCACGTCGTATCCAAAGAGCATGCCCATCCACAGGCGAGGCAGAAGCTGAATCTCAAGCCACTTCTCACGGCGATTTAAGAATGGGCATGTGCGCTAGATTAAAAGTCACTTTAACCTGACTCTCCCTGTGAGTGCGATGTTGTTTCTGCGTCTGTCTTTTATGCTCAGAAAGACAGGGGGTAGTCTGAGCTTGATGAATCGTGCTTTCACCAGAGCATATTCAGCCATGTTGCCCAAACAATTCCCTCACAACGCGAGGTTGTTGTCCTCTGGTCAGAAAGCCCTCAAGTTTCCCTCTTGAAAGGCCGATTCGTCAAGCTCAACAAATTGACCAGCGCAATGAGAGGTTAAGGCCGTGATTAAGCAGAGGAATATCGGGGCTTGTCTTCAAGGTGAAGGTATCGACGTGGGTAGAGAGAGCATTCTTGTGAATATTACTTTGTATCGTGTTCCTGGCGATTTGGTGCGAGAGTTTGCTCGCGGGGTGGTTGTGAACTATCCTGGAGGGATGAGTGAAGCAATTCAGGATTTGATGAGGAGGGCGTTGAAGGAGTGAACAGGTCCAGAAGATGCGAGGACGGCGCCTGCGAGTTTGCCCCAAGCGTGGACAGCCGCCAACTGGCGTCCAAGCGACCTGCTGACGAGGTGCGTTACGGTAGGCTGTGGGCTGAGGTTGAATTACCGAAACTTCTGGCGGAAAAAGTGCATGGTAGTGGCGAGCAGCCGACCGTAGCGTTGCAGGGTGCAGGGAACTAGAAAGCAAAATAGCACGGTTTTTGGTTAGAGCTATTTTTGGCACTTTGGGCAGAAGTAGACTTGACCTCCTCCCAAGCTTAGTTTCTCTATTGGAGTTCTGCATGAAAGGCAGGTTTTGTCCTTCATGTTTGGTCCCATGGCGGGCGTGTAGCTTCCTTGTTTTGCGTAGAAGTCTGTGAACTGGTTTTTTCCGCCCAGTCGGATTCTCTGTTGAATCACCGTTCTTGTTGCGTCGTAGAGAGCATGTTTTTCTTCCTCGGTGAGCTCAGAAGCCTTTCTTTTCGGGTGAATCTTGGCCCTGTAGAGTATATCCTGAAAAGCGCTGTTGCTCAAACCGACTATGACGGCGTCTTTGCCGACGAGCACAGACTTGATATTCATGTTTTTCCCGGTCAGCTGTTTTGAAAAGCTTCTAAACGTGAATTCTGCTTCGTCCACGGGGGAGGCGACTTCGGAGAAGTCTCGCCTATAGACATAGCTTTGTTCCAGCTCGTCGTCTTTCAGTGCCTGGATGACGCCCATGCATGTTAGGGCTACTGTCAAAGCCGAGCCGTCGCTGAAACTGAGCTTAATGTGAAACTTTTCGATAACGGTGTCTCCTTTGGCGTGGTACAGGACTCTGCCGCCGTATTCTGGTGCAAGAATCAGGTTCATCCCGTTGTCAAGCTTGAGGCGGATGACGTTGCCTCTGGAACTTACAGATTCAACTTTGCCGTTTGAGAGTCTGTCGAAGGCAGTTATGTTCTTGTTCACGAAGCCTATCTTCTGGAGTTTCTGATAGTTCTGCAAGTGGCAGGATGTTATTCGCTTTCCTTGAAGTTCCGTGTTCATCTGTTTCGCAAGAACCTGGGCTTCTGGAAGTTCGATGCTCATGAGGGAATCACTGCTGGTAAGAACCTAGTGGACGTTATTTAATCGTTACGCACACAATTTCTGCACTCAATGAAAGATACATAGCGCACACTTTGCAATTTGTTACCTTTTGCCGTTCTTTCAATATTCTTCAAAAGTGTGGAGTCTCTAATTGTTTCCGTTTGGGTTGTCAAAAAAAGCGTGCACGCAGATTTTCCTCATCCGATGATGATAACTAAGGAGCAATTTCAAATACGTCAAGATCGAGAATACGGGTATTGGAAGCGTAGGATATGGAAAACACAGAACTCGGTAAAACGAATGGCAACGTTTTGATTAGAGACTTTCGCAAGTCTGATTTGAAGGATTTGCTGGGTCTCTTTTCAACGTGTTTTACCGAGGAGTTTGAGATTTCAGGCTTTGATCCAGATCATCTAACTGACATGGTCAACCGCACATTCGGAAGAACTGGCACGCTCATCCTGGGGCTGCTGCGACTATTTGGAAAAGAACCTGCAAAGTTCCTCGTTGCAGAAGCCGGCGGCAGGGTTGTCGGCACGACAATTATCAATGACCGAGGAAAATCCGGCTACATTTCATCAGTCATGGTGCACCCAGACTACAGAAGAAAAGGAATTGCCACTAGACTTATGACAAATGCCCTCGACTACATTCGAAGAAGGAAAAAGGCGAGAGCTGTCCTCCACGTGAATTCTACGAATGCCTCTGCAAAAAGCGTCTACGTCAAGCTGGGGTTCAAAGCATTTGAGCATTCGGCATATTTCGTCAGAGAGACAAATTCCATGCATGTGCCAGAAAATGCCTCCGGAGTCAAAATCAGAGAATTCCAGAAAGATGACTTGGACCAGGTCTACAAATTAATAGAAGCCTCAGAAGACCCGAACAGCCTGAGGATATTCGATTTCACGAAGAAAGACTTGAAAACACCATTCCTACAGCGCATGTTCCGTTTCGCGACTCAGAAGAAGCTGGTTGCTGTGCTGGGTAGCAGGATAGTTGGGTATGCCGAGGCAGCGTACACCACACCCAAAGAAGCAGGCCGTATCGGTTCCATACATGTAAACTCTGAAGACAGGTCGGCCGGCGTCGAGAAACTGCTCATAGAAGCAGCAAGCAACGAAATTGCAGAAGGCGGCGTAAGAAGAATTCGCGTAATGGCTCCTACAACAAAGCAAGAACTCATAGAAGCAGTGAAGGATTTAGGGTTCAGAGAGGTTCTTGTAATGGATGCAATGGTGGCAGAATTTCAATAGCGCGCGCCTTTAGGTGTATGTTGAAAAGCATGGAGTTATGCGTTATGATACGTCGCAAAACCTTACGCAAAACCTAGCGCGCGCGCCATCGATGCGAGTAAGGCCGTTTGCTTTCATTGCTTGTCTTTTTCTATGGCTACCAGAGTTCGATATTCTCAAAGAGAAAACATAAAAAAGGGGAGGTGGGGAATTCTTGTTCATCATAGCGTGCTTGAATTCTTTAATTTGTTTATTTCATGTCGAGGAGTATGCCGTTTCCTATGAAGGTATCCGGTTTAGTGGCCCTTAGGTCGTACACTTCAAAGTGTCCTTTTGATGTTTTGAGGCTGTAAATGGTAGTCCACGTGCCTTTTGTTGGACAATAGATTTTCCATCCGATCTTCAGACTCTGTGGGTCTCTGATCCAACAGTGGTCGGTGAAGATGGGTTGATCTGTCGGCGTCAAGATTAGCAATCCATTGTTTATGGATAGGCCAGAATCAACTGCTGTGCAATCGTTAGAAGTAACAGTCTCTACTACGAACTTGTTCGTCTGAACGTCGAAGCCTCTTATCTTGTCGCCTGTCTTGACTTCTTGAATTGGCAATGTCTTGCCGTTAGCCATGAGGATGTTCGTGTCCCGCAGAACACATCCTCCTCCGGGGCTAGGAGGTGGAACGGTATACGTATTATTGAACCATATCTCTGGGGCGAAAAGGCCGACAACTGCGACGCCCTTCTGCTGACTCGGTTTCATCTGCCAGTTTATGTCAAGCGACCACGAAAATCCGGTGACTGCCTCTCCCCACCACCACATATAAGCATGAATTGACCCGCCTTGCAGTGGATTCAAAGTAGGCCCATAGGTTACTGCTCCGTAGTAGACGTAGTATTCTATGCCGTTAGATAGCGTGCGGGCGTAAGATGACGCCCATGACGAATATGGTTTATTATATGGATTATAGGGCCAGTTCACGACCGCCCCATGATCATATACTGTATTGCAGAAGAGTACTTGGAGATGACTGGAGTCGTTGGTATCAACTTCCACTTGCAAGTGACTAATGTGGGTCGGATATGTTTCAGGAACCATCGCTATCCATATTTCGTAGTAAAATTGCACCGAGAAATAATTGTTGCCTATGGCGCCGGTAGTTTGGGTGTCTCCGACCACTCCATACGCCTTATCAAGGCCCCAGTAACGAGTTGCGGACGCATAATCCGCAGCGGACACTAGCGGAGCCATCATCAATGAAACAGAGAGAACGGACGCAACTACGATCAAAGCGAGCTTATCGCGCACGCGTGACGCTAATATTATCGATTTTATTCTTGCTTTTCTCTGCATTTTTCTTCTCTCCTCTTTTTTTTATTTTAGAGTTGCAAAATCACTTATTTGTGCACCTTGAATATTAATGTTTTATGGAACAGTCTTCTATCGGCATCAAAATAGTTTCTCAGGCGACGGAACAGTATCGAATGCAACATTTACTTCTCCGATAGCCTACGGCGCGCGTCGATGTCTTGGAGAGAAAGGGCGTTTTGACTTCTGAGGAATGGGAGAGAGAGAGCGCTTATCACGATTACGTCAGTTACCACTTACACACACTCATGAAGGAACGGTATCCATAAAATCCGCGAAAAAAGGTTTTGCGTAGATAGTATAGCGCGCGCTCTGTAACTTTGCGCGAAAGTGTTGAATTTTCCATGTTCGTTGTGAGGTTTTGCGAGTGTGTCGTTTGAGGCTCCCGTGGTTCAAACCATGAGTTAGCAGTGGCAACTGCACATGAGTTAAATATCGATATGAGAGAATTGAATGTGTACAAATCGGAATTGGTTCGGAGAATGAGAGCATGACAGAAGGGAAATCGCTTGATCTAGACAAGACTGTGATGGAGCTGGTCGTCAGTGATGATTTGTCGAAGAAGAAGCAGTTGGCCAAGAGGATTCGTGACGTTGCACGCGGGGAGGGGGTTTATCCGTGCAGTATCAATGAGTTCTACGTGGCGCGTGGCAGGGGCAGGTTCGATGGTTTCACGGTTCCTGCGATAAACCTGAGAAGTATGACCTACGACTTGGCCCGTAGCATATTCAGGGTTGCCAAGCGAAACAATTCTGGCGCGTTCATCTTTGAGATTGCCAGATCCGAGATTGGTTACACCGGTCAGTCCCCGGCAGAGTATGCTGGTGTGGTTTTGGCGGCTGCTTTGAAGGAGAGTTATTCTGGGCCTGTGTTTGTCCAAGGAGATCACTTTCAAGTCAACGTCGCCAAGTTCAAGGAGAACCCTGATAAGGAAATGGAAAGTTTGAAAGCTCTGATCACAGATGCAATTGGGTCGGGTTTCTACAACATCGACATTGACTCATCAACACTTGTGGACTTATCCCAGCGTGATGTGACGAAACAGCAGCTTCCGAACTGTGACGTCTGCGCAAGATTGACGCAGTTTATCCGTGGAATTGAGCCGCAAGGGGTTACGGTTTCGGTGGGTGGAGAGATCGGTGAGATTGGGCATCAGAACTCGACGCCTGAGGATCTGCACGGGTTTATGGCCGGGCTAAAAGAGATGTTGCCCGAGGGATTGGTGCGTATCAGCAAGATTTCTGTCCAGACGGGAACGACTCACGGCGGCGTTGTCCTGCCCGACGGTTCGGTTGCGCAGGTGAACCTTGACTTCAACACGTTAAGGACGCTTTCTGAGATTGCTCGCAGAGAGTATGGGTTGGCGGGAGCCGTTCAGCATGGAGCATCAACCCTGCCTCCTGAGGCTTTCCACAAGTTCGTCGAGTGCGAGACCGCTGAAGTTCATTTGGCCACGGAATTCCAGAACATGATCTACGAATCGAAACACTTACCGGCTGAGTTGAAGAAGAAAATATATCAGTGGCTGAAAGTCAACGCGGCGAGTGAGGCTAAGCAAGGCGAGACCGAGGAACAATTCCTTTACAAGACTAGGAAGAAGGCGTTGGGGCCGTTCAAGAAAGAGATCATGAGCCTGCCGCAGAAGACGCGGGACGCGATTGCAGCTGAAATCGAAAACAAGTTTGATTTCCTCTTCAAACAACTCAACGCCGTCAACAAAAGCGACTTGGTTAACAAATACATTCACTTAGGCTCTGCTTCATAGATTTCTCCAATCTATTGAGGACACAAGCGAGATTCAGAAATTCACCATAGCCAACTGCTTGGCCAAGCAGTAGTGCGCGTGTTGATATGGAAGGGTTGGTGGATCATGTTTAAGGATTCGAGTCCTTGTGTTTGAGTACTCAATCCGTGATTTAGCAGGGTTTAAATTCAGTTTATCTAATACAATTCAAGTACTTTCTTGTATTAATTGTTCCATGAAAATAGAAGGAATAACTCCTAAATCCTCGGTCCTTCTCTATCTTCTATATACTAAACTAAGAGGGTATTATGAAGCTGAGAAAGAATGAAAGTATTGCTTATTGATGGTGTACCTTATTTTTATAGACCAGAAAACAAAGAGGATAAAATAGAGTTTTTAGAAGCTCTTAGACAAAGCATAGAAAAAGGAGAACTAAAGATACCAAAGAAATTCACCAAGTTAATAGAAGAACTAAAGAAGCTTACTGATAAGACTCTCGATGAATGTATTCTAATTTTTGATTTTAGTCCAGAACTGCAATCTCTTGCTTCCTCAATATACCAAGGAGACCACAGAGAATATGACCCTACTAAAATGAGAGAGGTCAATTTTGAAGATGAAGACTTTGCAGATAAATCTATTTTTCTCAAGGAACAGATTAAGAACCACAAACTTAAACCATTAAAGTGAATAGGTAAAAAAGAATGAAGAACAAAGAGGAAGAGGAACTTTACCGTAAAGTCGTATAGGGTAAGAATACAGAAACTAAAGAAAAGAATATGTCGAAAGGGCAGAACAGAAAAACTAATAATTACAAAAGACATAATTTAACAACAGAAGAGGTTGCTGCTTTCTGTGTCTGAACAAGAAGCTTGGCGTGTATGGATGGAAATAGATGGGTATTAACGTAGAAAGGGATGAAGATGGGGTTATCCTGAAGATAATGATTAATGATGAATTGTTAGAATCTAAATATGATGAAGATAATGAAACGTACTTCGTTCCCAAAGGTTTGCTGAAAAATACGGCTTTTAAGGAGATGCCTGAAGATGTCTCTTTTGAAATATGCGACAAAATTGAAGAGGGTGTCATACATCAGAGCACAATTCCCTTCGAAATCTCAAAGATATCTGATAACAAGGCGCACATCTGTTTTAAAGACTCAGGTAGACGAAAATATTGGGATGGTGATATCGGTTACAAGCTTTACATGGAAACCAAGAGAGAGATAATCGAAAACCGTGAAAAAGAGATAGGTGATGTAGAATATGAGGACTACCAAAATGATGGTGATTACATCTTTTTAACATTCTCCACCGAAATAGAATCGCAAACCTTTGAAGGAATGATAATCTCCGCTGAACAACTAATCAAAGAAATCGAAGGGGCTGTTGAACTAGCTGTTAGTTCTCCTTTCAAAAATTTTGAAGATGTGAGGGATGAAGAGGATTTTAGCCTCTCTATTGTAATTCCGATTCTGCGCAAATTAGGATTCTCTAATATTAGGTACAATCATGGAAAACGAGAATTTGGAAAAGATATAATTTTTACTCGGAAAACTGAGTTTGACTACTTCGAATTTTGGGGTGCACAAGTTAAGTGTGGTGATATCTCAGGAGAGGCTAATTCTGAGATTGACAAAATAATTGCACAAATAGATGATGCTTTCAAAGTCTCCTTTTATGACCTATATACAAAACAACGAGAAAGAATCTCAAAACTTTTAATAGTTATTTCAGGAAGCTACACAGAAAATGCGATTGAAAAGATATGCGAAAAAATCGAAAACAACGCTCTTAAAAACAACGTTGTATTCATAGACAGAGAAAAAATCAATGCGCTTAGTTCAAGGTTCAAAAAATGAGTGAATTTCTTAACGTCAATTTGTTAGGCATAATTGGCACAGTTACAGGAATCATTGCCCTTGCGATTTCTTATCGGACATATAGCAAACAGAAACCCAATTTGAATGTGAAGGTCACAAATTGCGAATATGGCATATCTTTTGACTCTGCCTTTCATCATAGAGCAATAAATTTGTGGGCTAAATTTCAGATTAAGAACATAGGGGACAGAGGAACGAGTATCAACGACATAGTTTTGTCATTCACGGTTGATGGAAAAAAATATCAGTTTAATAAGAAGTATTTTGGAAGTCCTAGAATCGCTCTGGTACCAGAAGGCTTAGAGCATTTAGTTGAGATGAGCAAAAGCGAATGGATTGAGGCTCATCAAACTAGGGATATTGAGGCAAATTTCATTGAGCAGTTTGATGGAACAGAAGAAAACCAAATAGATTGTATTTTCACCATTTATGACACACATAGAGGATATCGTGTTAAAGCTATTTCTAAGAACACAAGGAAACCCCTAATCTAAGCCATGCTGTACAGAAGGCTCTAGTCAAGCTGAAGGCAGAGTATGAAAGAAACGGAGATCCATCCTAGGAGTGTTTACATGACTCTCTTACGTATGATGTGATACCTAACCGTTTCGTTCGGGTCACTGCAGACTCTGTACTCCATGACTAGCGTCGTTCCGTCCCATCGTCAACAGTCCCTCACTGCACTGTCAATTAGGTATCACGTGTATTCTACTGCAGGTCTATTCATGGATGCCTTGCCGTGTGACCGTGGGTGTTCTTGGCCTATTGGTTTACCCTATTCAATCAAGTGTTAAACGTTGTTGAAGCATGCTGAGTTTCTCATGTTAGAGTTGGCGATCTTGTGTTTGAGTACTCAATCCTTAAGCGCGCGTGCCTGCACCTACGTTGGGAGGAACAGAGTACGAAAGTGAACTGTGGGCGTCGTTTTGGTGTAGTGCATCTGACGAATTGTTTTGGGAGGTTGGGTGGATGAGGTTTGTTGGTAGGACGACGGCGGCGGTTGTGGAGTTTCCGGACAGGAGGATTCTGTTGGTTAAGAGGCTTACGATTCCGTTCAGAAGTTATTGGGCTCTGCCGGGCGGAAGGGTTGAGGCCGGAGAGACTGTGGAGCAGACTGTTGTGAGGGAGGTGAGGGAGGAAACGGGGCTTGACGTTGAGATCGTCAGGAAAATCGGTGAGTACAGTGAGAGGGGGTTCAAAGACGGAGTTGAATACGACTACTCGCCCGCCTGCTTTCTTGTAAAGCCAGTTGGGGGCCTGATGAGGAGGCAGGAGAGCGAGGTTGAAGAAATGAAACTGGTAAGTCTGAAAGAGATTCCTGCAGAGCTTGCGTTTGAGCATTCAAGGATGATTCAAGACTACGCTGCAAGTGTGGAACGGAAATAGGCTGGGCGGGATTGTGAACCCGAGCACCTCTGAGTCCATAGGTGTGGAGGCTTGGGTGCGTAGCCAGTGGATTTTGTAGTTCAATAAGGTTAGAAACGGTAGTGCATGCGCTTCTGTTCTTGCCTGGCTGTCTTGAGCAAATTGTCGGCTGCAAGCAATGATAATGGACACAAATGCGTGATGAAGGTGTTTGCCATATCATCTGATTGTTGTATCGTGACCGCTAACAGTTGTATTCTAATATCGGATAGGACATGTATTAGGTGTATACGATATAGATTTATATCGGATAAGTCCTTAACTCCACTCTGGTGCATTCAATGTCGTTGATTAACAAGAGAATTCACCAAAGAGTACTGGACAAGAAGAAAAGACTGGACAAACTGAGGCCTCTTCCATCGTCACTTGTTGCAAGACTCAGAAAACAAATGATGATTGAGTACACGTATAACTCCAATGCAATTGAAGGAAACACGTTGACCCTGCGAGAAACACAGCTTGTCATTGAAGAAGGAATAACAGTGGGCGGGAAGAGCATAGCGGAAACATTAGAAGCTAAGAATCATCCTGAAGCGATAGAGTTTGTCGAGAAACTTGCTGATGCGAAAAGCGAGCTAACTGAGGATGCTGTCCTTCAGGTTCACAGGTTGATCATGTCAAACATCGCGGAGGATGCGGGACATTATCGAACGGTGGGAGTTAGGATAACAGGCGCTAGTTTTGTTCCACCGCCAAGTTCGGAAGTCAGACCTAGGATTAATGAGCTTCTGAAATGGCTGAGAGAGAATCCAGATGAACTCACGCCAATAGAGCTTGCAGCAGTCTTCCATCATCGGCTCGTCCAGATACATCCGTTCTCGGAAGGAAACGGAAGAACCGCAAGGTTACTGATGAATGCGATGCTGATGAAAGACGGATACCCTTTTATCGTCACAGTGTCGAACCGTGACCGCCCAAGGTATCTGAAGACGCTGATGGAAGCAGATTTTGGAAACAATTCGGCTTTCGTGAATTTCATAGCTCGCTGCGTCGAAAGAGCCTTAGACATGTATCTCGACGCTTTGGAGGAACCCGAAATACTCACTCTGGCTGAAGCCAGCAAAATCACCCTGTACTCCCAAGAATATCTCAGTCTGATTGCCAGGAAAGGAGTGCTAGGGGCATTCAAACAGGGCAGAAACTGGGTCGTCTCTAAGAGAGAACTGGACAGGTACATAGAATCAGTCAGAAAACCCGTACTCTCAACATGAATGGAACGTAGGGCGCGCAGGTGAACCTTGACTTTAACACGTTAAAGACGCTTTCTGAGATTGCCGGCAAAGAGTATGGCTTGTCAGTACTTAGATTGGCGCAAAGAAATATTCAAACCAGCCCGGAGTAACCTTTGCCTCATGGTTGAGACCTAGCAAAATTAATTTTGATTCTGATTTCGACACTCGACCATGTCATGGGAGTGCTAGTGTTAATATGTTATCGGCGCAAATCTAATTTAGGGGAGTAGTTGCATGCTAAAACGAAAAAGTCCATATAAGAAAGACTCAAATGCAGTTGCTATTGGTTTATGTGGTGCCATGTACTCTGGGAAAGACACTATTGCTGATTACATTGTTTTCAAATATGGTTTCAAAAAATTCAGTTACAGCGCTGATGTTCTAAAACCAATTATCTCTCTCTGTCAAGGCAATGAGACCCGAGATGTGTATATTCGTCTTGGCGTCTCGCTTGACAAAGTCTTTGGAGAATATTGTCTGGACTCGCTACTACATAGAAGAATTAGCCTCGATGGCGGCAAAAAAGTGATTATTCCGAACATCAGACTTTTAAACAATGTCAACTACTGGAAATACGAGAGCAGATTTAGGTTTCATTTGATTCTTGTGATGGCCAAGCAGAATGTCAGGCTTGACAGGTGGAGGAAGATGCCAGCAGAAAAACCTTTGCACGAGTACGACAGGAACATCAAGAACGAAAGAGATTTCGAGACTCTAAATAGAAAGGATCTGAAGGAGACGGACTTGTCGAAATTATTACGCACCCGAGAATCCGACTTCACAATTGTCAACAACTCAGGATTAAGCGACTTGTACGCTCGAATTGATGCGATAATGGATTATCTAAAGGAGAAGCCTCTATGTGAATACTGAAACTAGAGACGATCGAAAGATTCCCTGCATAGGTCTCTCCACACCACTAGAAATTAAGTCTCCATCTTTTATATACAGAATAGACTGAATATGAAGCAGGAGGTCGCTAAGTGGGCATCGAAGAGCTAGTTGCTATTGCTACACTTGGAAGCATACTGGCAGCAACTATCATAATTCTCTATTTGTTATACTCCTATTATAGAATCAAGTCTCGGAAGATGGAACTGATTGATAAAGGCATTTGGAAAACTGAATATGAACAAACACAGCAAAAGAGTACTTTGCTTTCAGGCTCGATTTTTATGGCGATCGGGATATCGGTGCTTATGGGAGCTTCCTGGCCTGGCCAGATCAACGTCAAAATAGAGGTATCGGCAGGGGTAGCCCTTTTGTTGGTTGGAGTTACGCTGGTCGTCAATCACTTTCTCGAAAGGTTATACCCATGAGACGCCGGACAAGAAGTGAAAAAGATGGATACTTGCTTTGATGTTATGATAGTCGGTGCTGGTCCTTCAGGGTTAATGGCAGCTTATGAGCTTAGCTCTAAGACTAGTTGTTCAATATGCATAGTCGAGAAGGGAAATGAAGTCTCCACAAGAGATTGTGAACTTATAAGCCGAGGAAAGTGTCAGAATTGTAGGACATGTAACGTTGTTCACGGTTTTGCGGGGGCTGGCCTTTTTTCTGATGGAAAGCTTTGCCTTTCTAACAAAGTGGGAGAGCGGCTAGAAGATATAACCGATAGATTCACTCCAGAACTAGTCAAAACAGTTGATCGATTTCTTGGAGTTGAGGCTCAGGTCAAGTATAGCTCACAGAAATATATTGATCGAATCAAGAAGATCACGAATGAGATAAGCTTGGATTTAGAGCTTTATCCTGTAAAAGCAATCCCTCATCGCAAGTCCGTGGTTTTCCTTTCAGCGTTGGAAAGAGAAATACGTGGAAAGGGAGTGACTATTTTCACGAATACGTACGCTTCAAAGTTACATCAGCTTCACTCAGGAGAGTGGGAGATTACAATTAGAACGCAGGATGGAGATCGCGTCGTGAGATCCCGCTTTCTTCTCATAGGAACCGGCAAATCTGGGGCCAGATGGTTGCTTAGCCAGATTGCAAATCTAGGCATAAAATCACGAGCAACGCCTTTCTATTTTGGTGTTCGACTTGAAACCAAACGGGAAACTTTGAACAACATTATGCGGTTGTCGTATAACCCCAAATTTTTTACTAAAAAAGACGGATCCTTTTTCATCAAGACTCACTGCTTTGCCGAAGGTGGGGTCGTGATTGCCTATCACTATGATGGGGTAAGAGTTTCCGGGGGGTTTACTGATGATACAGACAATGCAAGCTTCTCTGTATTAGTAGAGCATTACACTCCTTTTCCTTTCCGTACTCTTGAATACTCGCACTGGATGTGCAAGTTGATGAATCGGTTGGGAAAGAACAAATTGATTCTGCAGAGGCTAGGTGATTTTAGAAGGGGAAAAACATCTAAAAAAATTGATATTGAAAACAACCTGGTTACGCCGACCCTCAAGGATTACGCCTTAGGTGATATATCCTCTTTCTTTCAGGAGAACCTCTGCTCTGCCATACTGGATTTTATCAAGAAATTGAATTGCTTGTGTCCGGGCCTATGGGACGATTCAACATTGATTTACGGCCCTGCTTCTGAGTGGGTTGTAGACATGATTGCACTCAATAGCGAGATGGAGACTGCGTGCAAGAACCTCTACGTGATAGGCGACGGATCTGGAGCAACCCAAGGAATTGTCGCAGCAGCTTCAACAGGGCTGATAGCTGCGCAAAGTGTGGCCGAAAGAATTTCAAAGACTGCTAAGTAATGAACCTTTGTCCATCCCTTACTTTTAGAGCCATACTCTTGCAAACAATATTCCTAATATAGTAATCACGATAGTGATCACTGTGAAGAACAGTATATAGATACGGTCCACTTTCCGATTAAGCTGATTCTCCATCTCTCGGAGGTTGTCACTTAGTTCTTTCAATCCACTTTTGGGCAAGACTTCTTTCACAGCGTCCGAGATATGTGCCGAGTGCTGATACAGACCTTTATACATGTCAGCGGGTGCAATTGGTGCAATCGTGGTTTCGAACTCTATTGTTGCGAAAGGCTGTTTATAGGTAAGCACCACTAGTCTATCTGTCAAATTATAGAGCAGGCAAAACAATCTACCGCTGTATCCTGGGTCGATTTGCGGTTCATTGTTCAAAACCAGCCCTTTCATCGCTAAGCCAAATCTTAGACCAAACCGACCAATCAAATCATCTGGTATATTAACTCTTTCTTCAGTGCAAACTACAACTACGTCGTGTGCAGGAATCTCTAGGTACTGCGCTTTTTTGACATCTAGTTTGTCGTATCGTCCTCCTCTCAGATACTCATCACCTAAATGGAGATCATATGAAGCACTGTTCAGCGAATCCTTTTGGAAATCCTCAATCAGTGGCTTACTGGAGTTGACTCTTTTTAGAATATCGCTCTTTGTCAGAATTGTCATTTTCCTCAACAAAAGGGGGAGCATCCAAAGATGCATTTAAGTCTTTTCAGTTTCAATACTAAATCCTCTGAAAGAAGCCGTTGACCGTTCAAGAATCCTTCCAGTTCTTCGACAAAAATGATGGCAATTCTTAAGAAAACTGACTTGATATATTGAGCCATATGAGCTTCGCACGTTGCAGAAAATTGAATCGCGCTTTCTATGAAAGAGATCCATTGCTTGTCTGCAAGGATATGCTGGGGAAGGTTATCGTTAGACAAATCGGGCATTGCAGGATGACTGGCGAGATTGTTGAAACAGAAGCCTACGTCGGGCCATATGACAAAGCTTCGCACGCTTATGGTAACAAAAGAACAAACAGGACAATGGTTCAATTCGGAGAAAGAGGTCATGCATACGTCTTCAGGGTGTATGGGGTTTACAACTGTTTTTGCGCTGTAGTTGGTCCTCCTTGTATTCCAGCAGTTGTCTTAGTTAGAGCTGTGAAGCCACTTGAAGGGAGCAAATTGATGCGAAGAAATCGCAACTTAGGCGATGATGTTCCTATTCACAAGCTAACTAACGGACCGTCAAAATTCTGCCAAGCCTTCGAGATTACAGATGAACTCAATGGAACCAATCTCACTGGACATAAGCTCTTCTTATGTGAAGGACAACAATCTTTGTTTGAAATTGCTACATCTGCAAGAATAGGAATTGATTACGCTGACGAATACAAAGATGTTTATTGGAGATTCTACAAGAGTGACGACATCTTTGTATCGAGGAATAGGAGCGTGCGCTATTCTAAGCCGCCTGAGTCTTTTCATGAAAGAACACGAAAAAGGCTTTAGAAACAAATGGCGCGAGGGAAGGTAGGTCCTGCAGGCGACCTATGCGGAGCCTACTTGTCCAGCAACATCTCGACGAGAATATCTGGTTTCTTCCTGCCCGTATTTTTGAAACTCGTGCAATCGGATTGCAGTTTGAGAGCATTTGGATTGGCACGACAACGCTGAGACATGTGTCGTGCTGTTTTCGTTTGAAGAGCGTGAAAAAGGGGCGGGAAGAGGATGGTGCGGGGGGGTGCAGTTTGAACCCGCGCGACCATTTCGAAAAACGATGAGTCCGGACACACGTTATTTTCGATATTTCCTTAATGTAAGTGTGCTTGGTCCTTTTCTGTTCTAGACTGCCAAAGTGCTGATTCACAAGTTTTATTACGGTTTTCCGTTCACACTAAGACGTATCATGGGAGGAAAGATTTTGACGGCCGAGAAGATAAGGAAGGCGGCGGTTATCGGGTCTGGTGCGATGGGCCATGGGATAACTGAGCTTTTGGCGATGAACGGGTACGAAGTCACGATGGTGGATATAAACGACGAGATTCTGCAGAAAGCCAAGGAAAAAATAGGGTGGAGCTTGGGCAAGTTTGTTGAAAAGAGGCGTATTAGGCAAGAGGACGCTGAAGCGGCGTTGGCACGGGTGGCTACGACGACCAGTTATGAGCAGGCGGGCAAGGATGTTGACTTCGCGTTAGAGGCGGCTCCTGAAAACATGGACTTGAAAAAAACCGTGTTCGCCCAACTCGATCAGGTAACTCCGCCGCACGCGTTTCTGGCGTCTAACACTTCCACGCTGAGCATAACAGAGATGGGAAAAGCAACCAAACGACCGGACAAAGTAGCCGGAATGCACTTCTTCAACCCACCCCACCAGATGGCACTAGTCGAAGTCGTCAAGGGAGACGGCACGAGCCAAGAAACCATCACAGCCCTCGCAGAACTCGCACGGAAACTCGGAAAAACACCCGTCATCGTCAGAAAAGACGTGC
>Ga0116116_1001372_pt1 | contig 18227 bp, 20 predicted proteins | sample June2015DPH_10_1_FD_89722 | JGI IMG/M metagenome (GOLD analysis project Ga0116116, IMG submission 89722) | Peatland microbial communities from SPRUCE experiment site at the Marcell Experimental Forest, Minnesota, USA - June2015DPH_10_150 | ecosystem: Environmental > Terrestrial > Soil > Wetlands... | reverse complement strand
GAAGAGCGCCAAAACCAGGGTGAGAACCGTGGGGCTGAATGACATAATATCCTCCTTTTTGGTTTAGCCGGTAAGATGTTGGGCTGCCCGGTAACGGCTGTAGATGCTGCCATGCGCTCCACAAACGACTGAAAAGACGTAGCAAAGGCCGGCAGTCAGGATGATCGAAGGCCCGGAAGGGAGGTTGCCGTGGTAGGAAATGAGCAGGCCGGCATAGCCGGACAACATGGCGATGACCATCGCGGCCAGGGCCGTGGACCAGACCTGCCTGGCCCAGAAGCGGGCGGAAACCGCGGGCAGCATCATCATCCCCACTGCCATCAAGGTTCCCAAGGCCTGGAATCCGGCCACCAGGTTGAGGACCACCAGGACCAGGAAAATTAGATGCATCAGCGCTCCCTTGCCGCTGACCGACCTCAGGAAGCCGGGATCGAAACATTCAACGATGAGGGGTCGGTAGATAATCGCCAGGATCAGCAGAGTGGCGGTGGTAATGGAGGCCACTAAAACCAGTGCGGCGTCATCCACCGCCAGAATGCTGCCAAAAAGCACGTGAACCAGATCCAGACTGCTGCCGCGCCAGGAAACCAGCAGAACCCCCAAGGCCAGGGAAGCCAGGTACAGGGCCGCAAAACTGGCATCCTCCCGCAGCAGGGTGAGGCGGCTGACTGCCCCGGACAGCAGGGCCACGGCGAGACCGGCGGCGATGCCTCCCAGGGTCATGGAGTAGAGGGATAGGCCGGAAACCAGGAAGCCCAGGGCCACCCCGGGTAGGACCGCATGGGAAAGGGCGTCTCCCACCAGGCTCATGCGCCTCAAGACCAACAGCACTCCGATGGGACCGCATCCCAGGGCGAGGGCCAGGCAGGCCACCAGGGCGTGGCGCATGAAGATGAAATCCTGGAAGGGCGCCAGGAAGATGGCCCAGAGATGGCTCAACATATCTCGCCCAGAGGACAGGCCTCCGCGGCTTCGTCCCAGGCCTCGGACATCCGCTGGGCGCGTTGCAAATTCTCCGGATTAAGGACCTCCGCGGTATCTCCCCAGGCGATGGGCTCCCGGGCCAGCAGCAAGGTTCTGGGGAAATAGGAGCGCACCTGCTCATGGCTGTGCAGCGCCGCAATAATGGTCCGGTTCTCGGCGTGCCAGCGGTTCACCACCTGGAGGAGATCGGCCGTGGTGCGGTTATCCATGGCGCTGAAGGGCTCATCGAGAAGGATGACGGGAGCATCCTGGAGCAGCAGGCGGGCGAAAAGGACCCGTTGGAACTGACCCACCGAGAGATCGCTGATGGGCCGGCGCTCAAAACCCTCCAGCCCCACGGCGGCTAAAGTCTGCCGGGCCTTCCTCCACAGTTCGTCCCTCATGCCGGCGAACATGCCGATGCGCTCCCAGAGGCCCAGGGCCACGAGGTCCCGAACCGTTATGGGAAAACTCCGGTCGATCTCCGCCTGTTGCGGCAGGTAGGCAATCCGGGAGATCTTCAGGCCCCCCAGGTCGATCCGACCGGTAAAGGGCCGCAGGATACCGACAATTCCCTTTAACAGGGTGCTTTTCCCCGAGCCGTTGGGCCCCACCACCGCGGTCATCGATCCCGGCTCGAAGGTTCCGGAAAGATGATGGACCGCGGGATGCCCGTCATATCCCAGGGTGAGATCGTGGATCAAAATGGAAGCCATCAGAAATCTCTATCATTAAAGCCAGCCGACGGCCCAGGCCACCGCCAGCCACAGGAGGGCGGTGGCCGCCCCGGCGCAGAGCAGACGGCCCCAGATACTCCAACCCAGGGGAGAAACGGGAGCCGGGACGACGGCAAGCTTAACGGATTCCGCAGCCCTCGAGCTTCCGCTTACAGCTTTCTCGTCGGGATGGCCCATGGTTGGTAATCCAGCGTCAGGACCCGATCTCCGGTTAAGCGTCGCCAGCGGAGGCGCAGGCCGGTTGCTTTAAATTCAGCGGTCCATGAGAAGCAATCATGTTAATTTACCGGCGAGCTGCCTGGGCTACCGACCGACTCAGGTGGCCTCGGCCTCCCCGCACTTATGGCAAACCCCGGCCAGCCGGATTTCGATGTAATCGGCCCGGTTCCCCAGCGGCCCTTGCAGCTCGGTCCACACGCGGGTCATCGGCGCCGGGTCCAGGCACTGGATTTCCCGGCAGGTGTGGCACTGGAAATGGGGGTGGGGCGGTCGGTGCTCGCAAGCCAGTTCATAGTGATTCACCCGGCCTTGCAGGGATAGGCGGCGCACCAGGCCGCGGCGGCTGAAATCCTCCAGGATGCGGTAGATCGTCACCTTGTTCACCGGGCGGCGGGCCCGGATGGCCGTCAGGATCTCCTGGGCCCGCAGGGCCCGGGAAGCGTCCCCGAGCACCTCCAAGACCGCCAGACGCACCGCGGTGAGCTTTAACCCCTGGGTAGCCAGACGCTGGCGGAAATCGCAACTATCACTCATCCGATGACTCCAAAATCAACTTGGTTGCAACTATAATAATGGCTGGCGCCAAAAAGGTCAAGTTGGTGGTTTAAACCGAAAACCATCTTTTTCTTTTTATCCAGGCCTGGCGCATCAACCCCAGCGGCGCCGGGCTTCTCCGGGGAGAGGAAATTTTCTCCCCGCTGGAGGAACTCGGCCCAAAATTGCGGCTCGATTCCCGAGGCGCCGGAAATGGAACAAAAATTTGAATCGCGCCTAAATATCATTAATTAAAGTAAATCTAAATAGATAACCAATTTGGCGTCTTAAACCTGGTCGGCGTGGTAAAAATTATTGAACCGGGGCGTCTGCGGTCTTAAGTTTATCTTATTGATATATATGTTAAAATTACTTTGAAAGCTTTTGGCATATTTACTGCATGTATATTAGTCAGTATATGGACCCAATTAAGGTACCCACATCCCCCCCTTAATCAAAGTTCATATACCATTTTCTCCTTTTACCGACTGGCCGGGTTCCTCCCCCACCCGGCCAGTTATTTTTTTGGTTGAGGTTTATGAGCGCCTCGGGAAGGAGAAAGCCCCGCCGCGGAAAGCCGGTCCATTTGACTTCAGGTGGAAATTCATTTACCAGGTAGCAGGTTGGGAAATATCTGGGGCGGAATCCTGAGCCTCGGCAAAATCAGCATTACAGTCTCAGAAGACGGGAGGGCCCCTCAGGTCGAAAGAAACCTCTTACTTGTGCTCTTCAGCACATAATCAAAGAACCTCTGGGTTATGCCGTCGTCAGAGGTCCATTCGGCACGAAGCCTTGTCCTTTTCTCGACTCTTCTCAACGAAGATAGAAGAAAGCGGTTTAATTCCTTTGCGCTTTCTCCTTCCATCCCAGCCTCGACCTGGAACTCCTCCTTCACTTCTTTCACGCTGCCTTGGGTGATCAGGTTCTCGAGAACCGGCCTAATAGCCTGAGGATTAGAGCTGCTCACTCGAGCCGTAAGCTTGAAATATTTGTTCGGCATTCAGCACCTCTCAGGTTTATTCGAGATTATGCGGCTCACCTGGGACCACCGCAACTAAAAAAGGTTTTGGGGACCTCTTGCCTGCAAAAAATCCCCTAAAGTATAGGATGCGGCGCCGAAAAAGCGTCATCAAGAAAAGCGGTATAATGATTTTAATGCAGGTGAGGGCCTGACTATTTTGAGGAATCTATTTCAAGGGTCTGACTTTAAAAATGCATTTATATAGAAATACTTGTAAAATTCAAACTATTGCCATTGAATGCCATACCCTGCTACTCGCCATTTACCATCACTTTCAAGCTGTGCATTTACAGTCTCAAGTCCAGATTTACCTTTTTCAAAGGAGGTCTCAAACTGAATGACTACATATTTCCCCTCAGGGGTATTTGGCAAAGATGTCTTCGGAGTCAGGCTCTTTACTTTTCTCGAAATTAGTTTACCAAGTGGTTTCCGTACTTCCTGCATCGATTGCACCCACTCCCGTTCCGTGATTGCTGTCTTAAAATATGCAGCCGCTTCCTTCCAACTTTTCGCATACTCTCCATGGTCGATCATAGTAAGCCAATTTTCTGCCGCAGCCAGGGCATCTTCCTTCTGCCTGGTATCCGCCCCGAAGGCGACACTCACCAATATCATGGCTATTAGCACAAACCCGATTAAGACGTTTCTCAGCAAATCGATTTTCCTCCAAATTATGATCGACCCGAAGCTGTAAGCCATAATCAACCGGGTGATGGGTCTAATTTCCTTTGCCCGCCTTCTTCCTGCCTCCCTTTATTCCAAATCCTCTATCTTTGGCCATCTCGCTCCACTGCACCGCATACTCCTTGCACCCGAGGGGATATTTTTTCGGCTCAAGGCCAAAAATTTTTCCGGGTTTAACCCCGGAGAGCTTCCTCTTTTTGCAGCCAAATGTTCTCGCAGGAGGCAGGATAGCATAAATTTCGCCGAGTTTTCAACAGTTTTCCAGGGCGGCCCATGGCCGCCTCCAGCGGCGAGTCCGGCCAGCCCCAGGAACTCCCTAGGCCGCCGCCCCCGTAATTTTTCCACCAGCACCAGCAGCAGGGAGCCCCCCAGACCCACCGGCAGGATTAATCCCCAGGACTGCGCCTGAAGATGGGGAATCTCGTAGAAAAGCTTGAGGGTCTTCAGGAACATATGGTTCCCGGGAAGGCAGAGCAGTAAAAAATATCCCCCCAGCAACAGCAATCCGTAGAAAAGATATTGCCACCGCTCCTTTTCATTCTTGCGGATAGCCACCGTAAGAAAATTGGCGACGGTGACCATGGTCATAACGGCAATCATCACCGTTTCCGCTTCGACGTGGGGGATCAGCGGGTTGGCCTGGGCCAGATAAAAGCTGAGATAACCGGAGACCGCGATCACCACGGCCGCGATCCCCACATAAGTAAGCAGGTCCAGCATAAAATTTTTATAGGGGTCGACATTGTTATTCTTGTGGGCAATGCCCAGAAGTCCGCTCCCCTGACCGGATATGGTATGAGCAAATCCCTTGCCATAGTGAAGACTGTTTCATCGGAATTTATTCCCTGGAACCCCTTATCCTGCAACTTTCCACCTCTAGGCCCAAGAACGCCAGGACGGTATATGCAGCTATAAAGGATATGCCAGGGGTGCGGCCGGACTTCTGCTTTACCGGGGAGGCGGTGCTTTAGTTCCCGATTGAGGCTGTTCACATTGTAGCGGATATTGTCGGGGCCAGGAAGAAACGGCGGCTACCTCCCGAGGCAAAAGCCCGGCTCATAGAACAGGGTAAGGCTCACCGATTCTTGCCCCAAAAACGCGGGGTAGAGACCCCGGAAACGGCCCAATATTGAATGGAAGGGGAGCAGGACATATAAACCCTCCCTATGCTGGGAATGGTTCCTTGCAATTTTCGCCGTTAGGTGTTTAAATGAAACAAGATCAACACCCGGTGGTGATTCTTGCTCCCCTATAGAGAATGTGTGTCCACTGATGTAATTAAAGCGATGTAGTTCCCAATAAAAGTGGTTGAGAAATGGAATGGCCGATCTATTTAGATAAGTTCCTTTATTGGGTTACGCAATATGGGAATTTTGCTATTTTTGGTTTGTTGATGTTGGGCATTGCGGGAGTGCCAGTGCCCGATGAAGTTATTTTGGTCTTTGTGGGATATCTCATCTTTAAAGGAATATTGCAGCCCTTTCCCACAATAATCACCGCCTTCTTGGGCAGCGTCTGCGGCATCAGCCTCAGTTATTTCCTAGGGCGCACCGTGGGCCTTCATCTGGTTGAGAGATATGGTCGAGTCATTCACATTGACCAAGATAGAATCAATCAGGTACACGACTGGTTTAATCAAATAGGTAAATGGACCCTGGTTATCGGTTATTTTATCCCCGGGGTCAGACATTTTACCGGATTTGTGGCAGGAACTTCGCAATTGGAGTTACAGGTGTTCGCCAGGTATGCCTATGCGGGCGCCTTCTTCTGGTCTATGAGCTTTATCTCTATCGGCTTCTACTTAGGTAAACAGTGGTTTAAGATCCGCTCCCATCTTTATCTTATTTCCATTCTCGGGCTCATCTTATTTCTAGTCCTAAGCTTAGGTTATCTTTTTATGCAGCAAAGAAATAACCGGCCCAGAAATAATATCTTGTAAAGCTGGACGCGATATCGCTGTTGTGGTACTGTAGCGGCTCCGCCCTCCCATACCACAGAAGTCTCAATTCTTCCAGAAGAAGAGGGCTGCTATGACTGGAAACTTATTCAAATCCTGAAAACTTCCCTTATCCAGATCATATCTGCAATTTTCCCCGCCCCACCGATAACTACCGATCCTGGCAAGTAATCATCAATGCCGGTACTCGATAAAACTCCTCCGTCTCCTTTCCCCTGGCGCACCATTATCTGACGGCGCCTCCTTGGGTAGCAGATATAGTAATTTTTTCAGAAATTTTGGCATACCTGCCCCTCAGACCCCGGATACATCAAAGCTGTGGAGCTTAAGCATAAGGGCTAAATAAAAATCCCTTGACAAAATTCCCAGCCTCGTTAAGATTTTGAATGTGAAATTATTCTCGTTCTCCCATTCATCCGAACATAACCTTTAAGAGTAGAGAGTGATTATGAGTACTTTTACATTCGGAGACAAGACATATCCGGTTGACACGGAAGAATTCCTTTTGGATTTCAACGACTGGGATGAAAACTTCGCGCGGGGGATGGCTCCTAACGTCGGTATCATCGGCGGATTATCGGAGGACCATTGGAAGATTATCAACTTCATTCGCGATTTTTTTAAGCGAACTGGCATGTGCCCATTGGTCTATAAAACCTGCCAAATAAACCGACTGCTCATACAGGAACTGCAAGAGCTCTTCCCTGCAGGATACCTTCGGGGAGCTTGCAAACTTGCCGGTGTTACATACAAGGAAGGTTACCTTGATCTGTCCTGGGCAGAGGAATTTAAGGTGGGTTACCTTCCTCAATCCTGGGCAGAGGAATCTGCGGAGCGGGTCACAGTCGGAGATCAGGAGAAAAAAACCTACGAGGTTAATATTCGAGGATTCCTTATTAATCCCCAGGCATGGGATAAGAGGTATGCCATATATAAAGCCCATGAGATGAAAATGCCCAAGCTGACGGACAAACACTGGCAAGTCATTAATTTCCTTCGCCAGAGCTTCGAGAAAAACAACCTGGTGCCCACTATATATGAAACCTGTGAAGCCTGCGGTATCGACTTGGAGGAACTTCAGAAGCTGTTTCCCGATGGGTATCATCGTGGTGCAGTCAAGATTGCGGGGTTAAGAACAAGATGAGATTCAGCCTGGTTTCCAGGTGGTCAAGCTGGGCGTCATGGTAGAAATTATTCTGCTGCGCCACGGCCAGACCCCCTGACACGGCGGAAGAAAAACCCCACGCCTTAAGCCGCAGCAAATAGCATCGGCACGTAAATCAGAGGCAGGGTCAGCCACGGCCCTGCCTTTATTATTGAACACGAAAGAAGTTTTGGGAGGGCGCTCACTGCTATATCTCCGCAGTTCACCACCTGGCTTGTTGAGTGTTGATATGCGCATCATAGCTGTCTCTCAGAGCTTGATGGCATTCTCTTGGAAAAGTTCAAAAAAATTTCCGCACAGATAATGTTGACCAAGGGGGACGGGACTCCTATCAGCGGGTTTTGGTTTAGAGATCGAAAATCTATATAGCCTAGCCTGGCGGCCGGGGTAGGGGGAGCGGATCAGGGGCGAAGGAGCCTGGCAGGAAGCACCGAGCCAGCCAGAGCGCAAAAACACAACCTCCACATTTTTACCGCTAAATTTTAGATGTAGGTTGGAAATAGGGTTGGAAATAAAAAGGGTGGGGGTTAAGCCATTTAGCCTAACCCCTTGATTTTTATGGGGTGAGCGACGGGACTTGAACCCGCGACCACCGGGGCCACAACCCGGAGCTCTGCCGTCTGAGCTACGCCCACCATCCGCTTCCTATTTAACACAGGATTCGTCTCCTGGCAAGGGTGGGGGCTTGCGGAAAGAGGCGCGCCTGGCGCTCATACCGGCCCGTTGCCGCGCCTGACCGGATCCGCTTTCACCGGCGGCGGCCCGCATCTCTGCCCTGGAAGCCCTTTACATCTCGGACCGCAGGTTGTAATTTAGAGAAGAAGCCACCCCCGAGGAGGGCCTATGATTCCGGCGAGAATGTGGGAAAGCCTGGAGGACCTCAAGGTTCAGTGCCATTTGTGCGCCCAGGAATGCAAGATCGACCCGGGGAAACGGGGCCTCTGCCACGTCCGGGAAAACCTGGACGGCAGCCTCTTTAGCCTCAATTACGGCCGGATCATCGCCGAACACATCGACCCCATCGAGAAGAAGCCTCTCTTCCACTTCCTCCCCGGCACCCGCTCTTACTCCATCGCCACGGTAGGCTGCAATTTCATGTGCCTTCATTGTCAGAACTACGACATTTCCCAATATCCCCGGGTCCACGGCGGCCTGATCCAGGGGGACGAGCGGGAGCCGGAGGCCATCGTGGCCTACGCCCTGGCCTCCCATTCGGCCAGCATCTCTTACACCTACACCGAGCCCACCATCTTTCTGGAGTACGCCCAGGACGTGGGGAAACTGGCCCGGGAGCATAGCCTGAAAAACGTCTTCGTATCCAACGGCTTCATGACGGAGCAGTCCGCCACCGCGCTGGCGGCCTTCGTCGACGCCGACAACGTGGATCTGAAGAGCTTTAGGGACGACTTCTACCGCAAGGTCTGCAAGGCACGGCTGCAGCCGGTGCTGGACACCATCGTGCGCCTCAAACAGTTGGGGATCTGGCTGGAGGTCACCACCCTGGTCATTCCCGGCCACAACGATTCGGTGGCAGAACTCAGCGAAATCGCCCAGTTCATCAAGGGGGTGGGGCCGGAGGTGCCCTGGCACGTCAGCGCCTTTCACCCCACCTTCAAGATGATGGACCGCCCCGCCACCCCGGTGGCCACCCTGCGTCGGGCCCGGGAGATCGGGCTCCAGGCCGGGCTGCGCTACGTCTACACCGGCAACATACCCCCGGGGGAAGGTGGGGAGAACACCTATTGCTACGATTGCCAGGAACTCCTCATCGAACGCCAGGGCTATACTATCCGGCGCTACCTGCTGAAAGACGGCAAATGTCCCAAGTGCCAGACCCCCATTGACGGGGTGTGGAAGTAGTGACAGTGGCACAGGCTTCCAGCCTGTGATCGGGTCGCCCGGGACGACTTGATTCACCGGCCGGAGTCCGATGCCGCCCCTTAATGAAAGTTATTCAACTTTTCTTCAATCTCCTTAAGCTTGCGCTCCCGGTCCGCCACCTGTACCAGGTTGTGCTCCAGGATCTCCCTGGAAACCAGCAAACCCGCCAGGTGCTCGCCTTTGATGCTCCAATGGGAGTTGGCTCGCCAATAAAGGTCCTTTTCCGAAGACAGGTACCTTCGGGGGGTCTGGTCGGCATACTTGCGGAAGAGGGGTAAGAGGTCCAGGTAGCGGATCTGCTCTCGCCGGAAAAACTCGCCCAGGATGCGGTCGGGTCGCTCCAGGTCGATCTGCCGGCCTCCGGTGAGAAAGGGGTAGACCTGGGTGTTGGTGGGAATCAGCACCACCAGGAGCTCGGCCCCCTGGGCCGCGGCCAGTTCCTGGAAGGCCTTCAGGTTTTCTTCATGCTTAACCCAGGCCCCGGCCGGGGGGGTCTGGGAAAAAGCCGTGAAATCGAGGGGAGAGGTATAAGAATAATGAGGCGGGAACAGGCGGACCAGAGAATCGTCGATCAGGTTGACCAGGATGAGGTGCCGCTCCAGGAAAAAATTAGTCATCTCCCGGAAACTTAGGGGATAGTTCCCGGCCAGTTTATCCCAGAAGGTATAGGGCTTTTCCAGGGTCTCGACGGAAAGGCGGCCGCTCCGGGGGTCTTTATAACGCGCCGAGGGCACCAGGTAGCCGTCCACTACCGTCAGGTTGGGAAAGGAGTAGTCGTCGTCCAGATCGTTCCAGAAATAACCCACGATAATCAGGCGGGGGCTGCGGTGGATGCGGGTGATGATTTCCCGGGCCTTTAAAAGCTCCTGCCTGGTGCCGTAGCCGTTGACCCCGGCCTTGAGAACCCGGTAGTTCAGGAGTTTTTCGATGCGGGTGCCCCATTTGTCCTCGAAAGGGGCATAGCTGTGGGTGAAGCTGTCCCCCACCAGGAGGATGAGGTCTGGCTCCCCCCGGTAGGGTTCATCGAAACAGCCCAGCTCGTTGGACCAGATGTCGTACTCCACGGAGTTGTAATCCACCGAGGTGCGCATCTTGCCTACGTTGGGGCGGATGTCGAAGCCCTTGGCGGCGTCGAACTGGTAATAGTAGCGGATGTGCCGGTCCCGGAGCAGCAGGCGGCGGTATGGGGTGAAGCGCAGGGCGGCCTCCAGCAAGAGCGACACCGCCAGCAGGCTGGCCAGGATCAGGGTCAGGTTCGCCAGGAATCTTTTAAGCTTTCCAGGGGTCATAAGCACCGCTATGATCGATTTAGGCTGTAATCAGCCATTCCCGGTCTCGTGCGGGGGCGCGTAGCCAACCCGCCCGGCAAGGCCCGGTAAGGTAATGAGCCAGAGCGGGCGCCCCGAGGGTCGCGACGACCTGCGGCCACATTTTGCCATTTAAGGCTCCCCCCGCTCCCCGCCCCCCGAACCCTACCACTCAATCCCGCGGCGTGCCCGGACCCCGGCGGCAAAGTAGTGCTTCAGGGGCCGCATTTCCGTTACCAGGTCCGCCAGCTCGATGAGTTCCGGCGGGGCCTGGCGCCCGGTGAGGACCACCTCCACCCAGGAGGGCCGCCGGCGCAGCGCCTCCAGTCCCTCCTCCAAGGGAATGAGATTGAAGGCCAGGGTCAGGTTGATTTCGTCAAGGATCACCAGGTCGTGCTCCCCTGCCTGCAGGACCTGCCGGGCCAGGTCCCAGGCCTCCCGGATCAGGGCCAGATCTTCAGGGGCCGGGGCCCGCAGGTTCACCAGGGCCTGGCGCCCGAAATGACGCAGGGTGAAGTCCGGGGCCAGGCGTTGGGCGGCGATCAAGGCCTCGCCGGTGTCCCGGCCCTTCATGAACTGCACCATGAAGACCCGGAATCCCTGGCCGATGGCCCGCAGGCCCAGGCCCAGGGCGCAGGTGGTCTTGCCCTTGCCGTCCCCGGTGTACACCTGGAGCAGCCCCTGGGCCAGACGTTCTCTGGGCATACTCTCTCCGTTAATCAATTCTTCTGCTAGGCGTGAATCTGATTATTTTTTCAAATTTGCCGACCAGGGTCAATGGGAAAGCTCAGACCCAAGGAAAGGACGACTTGCACTTGGCAGACGGTGTCAATTCAGGTAACATTTTGCACGATTACTAGCATCGTGTCTCGGGAATATCTTTAATATCTTTTGGCCCCAAAACTCCCCCTCCCTTGAGGGGAGGGGGTTGGGGGGAGGGTGATAACATTTGGAGATAACAGAACAAATAATCACCCCCACCCGGTGTCGCCCCTCAAGGGGGAGGGAATAAAGCGGGTTCCTTTATTAAGGTTTTCCTGAAACACTACACTAGCACAGACCTCCGGCTGGTGAAAATGGTTGTGTAGAGCCGGCGCCCTCGCCGGCGTAGGGGCGGCGTATCGCCGCCCCCGGGGCGGGGAAACCCCGCCCCTACAACCGCCGCGGGCGGCGATGCTACACCTTCAGTTTTCACCAGCAGGAAGCCTGTAGCACTGCGTCTCATTATTATTAGTTGGTTGACTATGTATCCTAGCAGACCCTTACCGGCAAACTTCAAGGTGGCTCTGGTCTTGGGGGGCGCCCGCAGCGGCAAGAGCCGCTACGCCCTTTCCCTGGCTGAGTCTTTTCCGGCCCCCCGCCTCTTCCTGGCCACCGGCGAGGCTCGGGATGGGGAGATGGCGGCCCGCATCGCCGCCCACCAGGAGGAACGGGGTCCCGGCTGGGAAACCCGGGAAGCGCCTCTGGAACTGCCGGAGGCCGTCGGCCACGGCCAGGGGCGCTATGGCGCCATCCTGGTGGATTGCCTCACCATGTGGCTGGCCAATCTGATGCTCCGGGAAACAACCACGGATGACGACTGGCAGGCGGGGAGCCGGCGTCTACTGGCGCTGCTGGAGAGGCTCACCACCCCCACCATCTTCATCAGCAATGAAGTGGGTCTGGGGATTGTCCCGGAGAGCCCCCTGGCCCGCAGGTACCGGGACGGCCTCGGCTGGTTGCACCAGCAGGTGGCCCGGGCCGCGGACCTGGTGGTCCTGGTGGTGGCAGGATTGCCGCTGGTTCTAAAGGGGAGCTAATTAGCCTTCGGCGCCCCGGCGTCTGGGCGAGAGAAATTTCTTCCGCAAAGATGCAAAGACGGAAGAATCGCTGGTTTATTGATATCCTGAAAATCAGTCGCGAAAGGTAAAAGGTAAATTTTCCATGATGAAGGAATTATCCCAGATAATCGCCCAGATAGAACCGGTGGACCCCGCCTGGCTGGCCCGGGCCCAGGAGCGCCTGGACTCCCTCACCAAGCCCCCGGGCAGCCTGGGTCGCCTAGAGGAGCTGGCAGCCCGCTATGTGGCCATCCGCCGGGACCCCTGGCCGGAGCTGCAGAGAAAATGGGTGGTGGTTTTTGCCGCGGACCATGGGGTGGTGGCCGAAGGGGTGAGCGCCTTTCCCCAGGACGTCACCTTTCAGATGGTCTACAACTTCCTCCATGGAGGCGCGGGCATCAATGTCCTGGCCCGCCATGCCCAGGCCCGGGTGGAAGTAGTGGACATCGGGGTCAACCACGATTTCGCCGAGGCCCCGGAGCTCATCTCCCGCAAGGTGGCCTATGGCTCCCGGAATATGGCCCGGGAGCCGGCCATGACCCGGGAGGAGGCCCTGCGGGCCCTGCTGGTGGGGGTGGAACGGTCTGAAGCGGCCACCGCCGCCGCGGTGGACCTGATCGCTGCCGGCGATATGGGTATCGGCAACACTACCCCGGCTTCGGCCCTGGCCTCGGTCTTCAGCGGCCGGCCGGTGAGCGCGGTCACCGGCCGAGGCACCGGCATCGAAGATAAGGTTTGGCAACACAAGGTGGCGGTCATCAACCGGGCCATTACCCTGCACCGGCCGGACCCGAGCGACCCTCTGGGGACCCTGGCCGCGGTGGGGGGCCTGGAGATTGCCGGGATCGCCGGGCTTATCCTGGGGTGCGCCGCGGCCCGGCGGCCGCTGCTGCTGGACGGCTTCATCGCCAGCGCCGGGGCCCTGGTGGCCGCGGCCCTGGCGCCGGCGGCCACCGATTATCTCATCGCCGCCCATCGCTCGGTGGAGCCGGGACATCAGACGGTATTGGATTACCTGAAGCTGAACCCCTTGCTGCGCCTCAATATGCGGCTGGGAGAGGGTACCGGCGCCGCCCTGGGGATGCTGCTGGTGGAGGCCAGCCTCAAGATCTACCGGGAGATGGCCACCTTCGCCGAGGCCGGGGTGTCCGAAAAGGAGGGGTAGCCTTTCTCAGGCGTAGGGATGACAGTGGCACAGGTTTCCAGCCGGTGATGGGGCCGCCCGGGCGACTCGATTGACCGGCCGAGGCTGGCGCCACTGCCGCGCCTGCAAGTCAATCTGGAAAATCCGATGAACTGCACCTTTCCTCTGGCTCTCACCTTTCTTACCAAGGCGCCCTGGCCCCGGGCGCCGCTGGCCGCGTCGCAGGACCTGGCCCGCTTCCTGTTCTGGTTTCCCTGGGTGGGGGCCCTGCTGGGTCTGATCTTCCTGGGGGCCTGGCTGGGGTTATCCCGGGTGCTGCCGTTGCCGGCGGCCGCGGCCCTGCTGCTTTGCCTCAGTGTCTGGATCACCGGCGGCCTCCATCTGGACGGCCTGGCGGATACCGTGGACGGCCTGGGCGGCGGCCGCACCCCGGAAGAGCGGCGGCGCCTCATGAAGGACTCCCGGGTGGGCGCCTTCGGGGTAATGAGCCTGATCCTGGTGTTGCTGCTGAAATTCGCCTGTTTTCTGGCCGCCGGGCAGAAGGGCTGGCGCGCCGAGTTCATCCTTTATCCCATGGTGAGCCGCTGGGGCATGGTGTTCCTCGCCTATCTCTCCCCTTACGCCCGTCCGGAAGGCGGACTGGGGCAGGCCATGACCAGCGTGAGCCGCCGCACCGCGGCCGGGGCCGGTCTCAGCGCCCTGGGGTTGGCGGTGCTGTTGCTGAGACTCAAGGGCCTGCTCCTCTGGGCCGGGGCCGGGGTCCTCATCTGGCTGATGAGCCGGTATTTTAAGAAAACCCTGGGCGGGGTCACCGGGGACGTCCTGGGCGCGGCCAACGAGGTGGTGGAGGTTGCGGTATTGTTGGGAGCCCTGCTCTTTAATTAGGGCCTGGAGCCTGCGGATCTTCCCATTTCCCATTTTTCTGATAAAATTTAACCAGATGATTTCCCAAGCTTGTTTCGACTCCTGGTTGCAGAGGCGGAGGCCGCCCTTTAAAAAAATCAGGGACGTACCGGGGGTGCGCTCCCACCGTGGCCGATTCACTCCTGCCTTCTCATTTCATCAAAACCCTTGAATGGAGATGGCTAATGTTACCCGACGTCATGGAAATCCGGGTCAAGATAAATGAATTTAAAGAACGGCTGGAATTGCTCCGAGGTCATCTTTGATCTGGCCGGAAAACAGGTGCGATTGCGCCATTTGGAAGAATTGCTGGCCGCCCCGGAACTCTGGGACGACCAGGCCCGGGCCGCGGAGATCCTCAAGGAGCGCGGCGCCTTGCTTCAGGCCCTGGAGGACTGGCAAGGGAGGGAACGCCAGGTAGAGGACCTCGAGGTGCTCCTGGACCTGGCGGTGGAAGAGGAAGACCGCAAGGCCCTCAAGGAAGTGGCCGGCGAGCTCGCCAAACTGGCGGAAACCTTCCGGGATTGGGAGCTCAAACTGCTGCTGGGGGCCGAGGAAGACCCGCTCAACGCCATCGTTACCATCCACGCCGGCGCCGGCGGCACCGAGGCCCAGGATTGGACCGAAATTCTTTTGCGCATGTACCTGCGCTACTCCGAACGCCACGGCTTTAAGAGCGAAACCATCGACCTCTTGCCGGGGGATGAAGCCGGGGTCAAGAGCGTCACCTTCACCGTCTCTGGCCCTTACGCTCATGGCTATCTGAAGAGCGAATCGGGCATCCACCGGCTGGTGCGCATCTCCCCCTTCGACGCCAGCGGCCGCCGCCACACCTCCTTCGCCGCGGTCCAGGTACTGCCGGAGGTGGACGACCACATCGAGATCGACATCCAGGAGAAAGACCTGCGCATCGACACCTTCCGGGCCAGTGGCCCCGGCGGCCAGCACGTCAACAAGACCTCCTCGGCGGTGCGCCTCATCCACCTGCCCAGCGGCATCGTGGTCTCCTCCCAGACGGAGCGCTCCCAGCACCGCAACCGGGAGTTGGCCATGAAGGTCCTCAGGGCCCGGCTCTATGACCTGGAAAGACGGAAGCGGGAAGAGAAGAAGCAGGAGATGCAGGAATCCCAGAAGGACATCGCCTGGGGCAGCCAGATTCGCTCTTACGTTATGCAGCCCTATCGGCTGGTGAAAGACCACCGTACCAAGTACGAGGCCGGCAACGTCGAGGCGATCCTGGACGGCGACCTGGACGGCTTCATCGAGGCCTATATCCTGGAACGGGATGAAAAGAAGGAACTCCAGCCCCCGGCCCGGGCTAACGGCCGCTGATCCTCGCCCCACCCCCTCAAGCCTTCCTTTACCCGGCCCGGCCCGGGCGGGGAGGTATTTCCGCACTCAGCCGGAAGGCCGGGGGGCACTCCACTCTCCAGGGCGGCGCCGCCTGCGCGTACTTGCGCTGAACGCCTTCTTTGATGGCGCGGATCTCGGTTTCGCTCAACTCGGTTTTCATGGCGGAACACCAACTCATTATCCCTGCCGAAGAGAAAAAGAGTTTCCCGCAGGGGCGGATTTAAAATCCGGCCCTAGCGCCTTCCCGCCTGCTTCATTTTCTTTCCTGCGGCCCAGGCTTTGCCGGCCCGCTCGCCCACGGTCCAGTAATGGTTGTCCGGCATGGTGAGCACCAGGGGATTGATCTTCAGGATATCCGGCTGGCCGTCGGTGAGGCAGTCCTCATCGGCATAAGCCGCCACGATCTCGCCGATGAACAGATCGTTGGCGGGGAGTTCCACCACTTCATAAAGGCGGCACTCCAGGCCCAGGGGACACTCCTCGATCAGGGGAGCGGTCTCCAGCTCTCCGTAAAAGACCCGGAAGAGACCGGACTTGTCCACCTGGCGCCCCGAAACCAGGCCGCAGTAGTCGGTCTTTTCCATCAGGTCGGCCCCGGGGAAATTGACGCTGAAGGCGCGGTTCTGCCGGATGCCCACGGGGGTGAAGTGGGCCTTATTGAGGGCCACTGCCAGGAGCGGCGGCTTGAGGTTGACCCGCATGACCCAGCCCACGGCCATGAAGTTGGCCCGACCCTCCACGGTGGCCCCCACCAGGGTCACCGGCATGGGATAGATGTAAGCGTTGGCGCCGAGATTGACCTTGGCCATTAAAGGTCCCTGCCGATGGCGAAGGCCTGGCCCAGGTACTTGCCGATGCCGTGGTAGGTGCGGATCTCCGGGCCAAAGATGATGGGCCGCACCTTTTCGATGTCCGGGAAGCCCTTGTCCAGGACCGCCTCATCGGCCTTGACGTCCAGGATCTCCCCGATGAACTGGGTGTGCAGGCCAATCTCGATGGTATGGATCAGCTTGCACTCCAGCACCAAGGGGAATTCCCCCACAAAGGGGGCGTCCACCAGGGTGCTGCTCACCGGGGTGAGGCGGGCCCGGTCGAATTTGTTCACCTCCCGGCCGCTGGCGATCCCGAAATAATCCGCCTCCTTGACGTAAGTCTCGGAAGGCACGCTGATGGTGAAGGCGCCCCGGGCTTTGAGATTGCCGTAGGAATAGGTGGCCTTGCGCAGGGAAACCGCGATGCAGGGCGGCTTGGAACAGCAAATGGACCCCCACGCCACGGTCATGGCGTTGGCCTTGCCGTTGGCATCGTAGGTGCCCACCACCCAGACCGGGGTGGGAAAGGCCAGGGTCCTGGGGCCGAGTGATTTCTTCATGGCCGGTTCTCCTTAATCAAGAATTTAAGCCATCCGGGGAAAAAAGCAATAGTGGGAAGCAGTCAGGAGTCAGCTAGCCGCTATCAGCAAAGGCCCCAAAATGGCATCTTAAACTTAGATTCTCAAGTTTCTCACCAAGTATTAATGGGAGCGGAAAAGAGATTAAATTCCCCCTCACCCTTGCCCTCTCCCCCGTCGAGGGGTGTTTGGACCGGGGAGAGGGGATAAGGATGGAACCCCTTTCAGGCTTCCGTTAATAACTGACTACACAGGCCGGAGGCCTAGGCTACCAAGTCCAGGTAGCATAGGCGTCCCGCCTGTGTACTGAATTCAGGGGTGCGAAACTTGAGCTAGATTGTGGCGAAATAGATTTTATAAGGCGGCCTGTGGCCGCCGATTATCTGGGCCAGGCCAAACTGGCGGCGGGCACAGCCCGCCCTATGAATTCTTTTTACCAGAGTCTCAAACAAGCAGGTTCCAGGGGCGCCTCTTACGAAAAAACGAAAAACGAAAAACCCGCCTTGAGATGATCGCCGGAGGTTTCCTGGCTGGTATCCACCAGAACCAGGCCGGGACGGCGCAAAAAGGCCCGGCAGACTTTAGGTCTGCCAGGCCCGCTATAATCAATGATTTTAGCCTTTAAGCAGCCGCGGCCAGCTACTCCTCCGCCTCCTCCAACTCGACGCCGTCCCGCTCAAACTGGGCGTCCCGGGCGGCGTGGCCCGCCTCGATCTCCGCTTCGCTCCAGGGCTCGAACTCCAGGCAATTGGCCACCAGTTCCCAGAGGTATAAGGTCTCCTGGTAGTTGCCCATGTCCATCTTGCCCTTCTTATGTTCGCCGCCCAGGCCCTTCATGATCTGATCCCGGCAGTTGTGGCAGGGGGCGATAACGATCTCCGCGCCGCTGTCCTTGATCTGGTCCGCCTTCATCTTGCCGTAGGCCAGGCGCTCTTCGTCATAAGGCATGGCCCAGGCGCCCCCGCCCGCGCCGCAGCACAGATTGTTCAGGGGGTCGTCCACCATTTCCCGGTAGAGGCTGGGATCGATGCACTGCTGGGAGATCCAGCGGGTCTTCTCGCCCGTGTGATCGCCAAAGGATATTTGGGATTTGCGTACGTAGTTGCACGGGTCGTGCACCGTGTAGGCTTCGTGATATCTATGGGTATT
>Ga0116116_1001332_pt1 | contig 18845 bp, 13 predicted proteins | sample June2015DPH_10_1_FD_89722 | JGI IMG/M metagenome (GOLD analysis project Ga0116116, IMG submission 89722) | Peatland microbial communities from SPRUCE experiment site at the Marcell Experimental Forest, Minnesota, USA - June2015DPH_10_150 | ecosystem: Environmental > Terrestrial > Soil > Wetlands... | reverse complement strand
CTCTTTGAATCCCTGCGCTTCGATCCCACCCGGCTCATACCTCACCTTCCACTCGACGTGACCGAGGGCGGGGACTTTCTGCCTGCCAACGCTCTCGCCGTTCACCAGCAGTTCCACTTCGTCGAGGTTCGAGTAAACCCATACGGGGATCTCGTCGCCTTCTCTGCCTTCCCAGTTCCAGTGCGGGAACAGATGCAGCGACGGTTCTTTCCCCCACCACGCCTTGTAGTAGTAGTAATAATCCTTGGGAAAACCGCACGTATCCACAATGCCAAACTGGGAGCTCGCCGAGGGCCAGCCATAGGGATATGGCTCGCCGCGATAGTCAAAACCGGTCCAGGCAAACCCACCCGCCTCCCAATCGTGTGCGCCGTAGAAACTCCACCATTCTTCCGCCGTCTCATTGCTCCTGCTGCCGCCGTTATAGGAGTCCACTGTGTTGCGCAGCCCATCGGTCATGTAAATGCCGCGCGTACCCACCCCACTCGAGGTCTCCGATCCAAAAATGGGCAGCTTGGTATACTTTTTGTGGAACGGCTCAGGGAACCGCCGCGTGTTGTAGTTGAAGCCGATGATATCGAGGGCGAGCGAGGGTCCCTTTTCGTTGTTTCCATTGTCGGCGTACGAAACCACCCGCGTAGGATCGAGCCGGTGGCAGAGGCGCACCATGCTGGTGGCGACCCTGGTGCCCTGCTCGGCCATTTGGTTTTGGAACTGCCCCTCCTCGTTGCCAATAGACCAGATGATGATGGAGGGTGAATTGCGATAGCGCTTGACCATCGTCTCAAGTTGCGCCAGACCCTCGGCACTCGAACTCATTTGGCGGGTTTCGCACATCATCATCATGCCCATGCGGTCGCAGGCCTCCACCCATTCCGGCGTGGGCATATTGTGCGAGGTGCGCACGGCGTTGCTCCCCATCCCGCGCAGCACGGCAAGTCGGTACCATTGCAGCCGGTCAGGAATGGCAGAGCCCACGCCGGCATGGTCCTGGTGATTCGCGGTGCCCTGGATCTTGAGCGGTTTACCGTTCAGGAGAAAGCCATTGTCGGGATCGAAGACGGCTGTGCGCACACCGAACGTGATGCGCTCGGTATCCCGCACCTTGCCGTCGGTCTCGACGGTCACAACGGCGGAGTACAGATTCGGCGCATCGGGCGACCAGAGCGCGGGATTTGCTAATCTGGCCGTGGCGCTGAATGGCAAGGAACCATCGGGGGGGATGGATTGCCGCGGCGATTCGGCGCTCGCAACCGTGGCGCCGCTGGCATGGACAATCCTCCAGCTTACCTTGGTATTCGCGTCTTCCTGACTCTCGTTCTGCACAAGAGTGGCGAGCGCAAGCGTGGCGGATTTGCCGTTCACTGTCGAACGGACCACACTCTCCCACCTTCCCAGATGCACTGCGTCGGTCTTGATAAGCCATGTGTGCCGGTAGAGTCCGGCGCCCTCATAAAACCAGCCATCACCCTGGCTGGCGTCGACGCGGAGGGCAATGTAGTTCTTGGCGCCGTAAGCCAGAAAGTCCGTGATATCGAACCGGAAGGGAACGTAGCCACTATGGCTGCGGCCGATATAGCAGCCATTGACATACGCGATCGTATCGCGGAAGGCGCCGTCGAACTCAACCGAAATGCGGCGGCCCACGTCGCTCGCCGGAATATCGAATTCACGCCGGTACCAGCCCACGCTGGTTTCAGGATAACGGCGGCCGAGCGGCTTGTACCCGTGCGAGCGCAGCGGATTGTCGCCGGTTCCTGTATCGTCGTGCACAAATGGGAGTTCCACGGCCCAGTCGTGAGGAAGATTCAGCGTGCGCCAGTCGGAGTCGTCGAAGCGCTCCTTGGCAACTTCGAAGATGCCCATGTGGGCAAACTGGGCCTGGCCATAGCCAAATCCCATGTCTTTCGTGGGATCGGTGGCATGACCGAACTTGAACTTCCAGCCGGAATCGAAGAGGAACTGTTCCCGCGGCGCAACCGCCGGATCAGGGTTGGCGAAGTCGGCAGGCGGGTCGCTTGCCATCATGTCGGCCGTGGTGCGGCCCCACGCAGCGCGGGGGATCAGGGAAGAGGTGGAGAGAGCAAGTCCTGAAGCGATCAAATCACGGCGAGAGATTCGCGGCATAAGCACCTTCATCGATTCAAAGTTGTTGTGCAATAAGGTGCCCGCCGGTCAGTCATGGCGGGCGCTTTATCTTCTGCTCAGTTTTTTCAGGCCAGAGTCGCTTTGAGCGCAGTTGCAAAGTCTACATCCGGCTTGTACTGTTTTGGAAGTTTGACCTGAAGACCTTCATCTTCCAATAATCTTGGTGAGATTTCAGCGCCAGAAAGAGAATACCACACTCCCCACGGTCGCAAGCGCGAAGAAACTCATCACGCGCTTTGACCAGCCGAAGCTACGCGATCTTCAGTGCGATCGCGTAATCGCAGGGCTTCTGTTCTGGCAACAACACCGTAAGACCCTTCTCGTCTTGGGTCCAGTTCACCTTGTCTTTGTAGCCTAGTAACTCCACGTTCTGCACCTTTTGCGGCGTTAGGCTACTGGTGGTCGCCAGCGGCTTGATGACAGCCTGCTTTCCCGGCCAGCCCATCACGAATGCGTAGAGCGTGTCGCCCTTGGTGGTAAAGCGTACCTCCTCCGCCGTCAAGTCGGCGCGGCCTGCTTCGTTGAACCGGGTGCCACGGTTCGATGGAGGCGCCATGGCCACTGGGCCGTCGCCAAAGATCTTCCATGGCCGAGTCGCGTGGATCCCGTCGCTGTTAATAGCCATCCACTTTGTGATCTCATCCAGGATGACCATCTCCTCATAATCGAGTTCGCCGCTGTTCGGGAGCGGGAAGTTTAGCATCAGGTTGCCATTACGGCTTACGATATCGACCAGCAGATCGACAACATTTTTGGGCGATTTGTACCTTGCTTCCCGGTTGTAATGCCAGTCGCCGATACAAGTGTCGGTCTGCCAGGGGTTGGCCGGAATGCCGCCTGCGACTCCGCGCTCCCAGTCCTGCACGCATGTCCCGGTTTCGCAATCGCTCGGCAGTTTGCTAGTGTAAACGGCTTCGCAGCTGCCGCCGTGGCGCTTGGCATCGAGATTGTAGAGATTTGCCACCAATGCTAGGCCGTATTCTTCAAAGAAGATATCGCCATCGGTGTAGAGCAGATCGGGCTGGTAGTTATCGACCAGGTCTTTGATGCGTTTGAAGTAATGCATTTTCCATGGGTCCGGCGCCTTCCGGTCATTGACCCGCTGGCCATAGGGATAATCCTTCGGTAAATCGTGATAGAGATCGGCGTATGCGGGGTCGACGCCGTCGTATGGCACTCCGGCCAGCGGACCGGTCTTATCGCTCATGTGCGAGGTGGAGAACCAGTGATAGCTGGGGGCGAGGTGCTCGCTCACGGCAAAGCAGAGGCCATGCTTCACGGCGGCGCTCTTAAAGGCACCCACGATGTCTCTCTTCGGTCCCATCGCAACGGCATTCCAGCGCGGCTGATATTTGGAATTCCAAAGGTCGAATCCGTCATGATGCACAGCCATGCTGCAGAAATACTTCGCCCCGGCCCTTTTATAGAGCCCGAGCAAATGATCGGGATCGAACCTGGCGGCCTTCCATGTTGGAATCACGTCCTTATATCCGACCTTCGTGGGGTGGCCGTATACCTTCACGTGGTATTCGTACTGCTTGTTGCCCTGTATGTACATGTTGCGGGCGTACCAGTCTCCATATTCGACCCCTGACTGCGGTCCCCAATGCGCCCAAATGCCAAACTTCGCGTCGCGGTACCATTCGGGGACCTGCCATTCCCGCAGCGATTCGCGCGTGCCTTTGAAAGGGCCAGGAGCGATCTCCAGTTGCACGCGCTGGGGTGGCGCGGGACCGGCCGGTCCGGCTGTGGCAGCCTGCGCCTCAAGAGATTTGCGGGCCAAAAGAAGCGCGGGCGCCCCCGCGATGATGGAAAGTGCTCTTCGCCTGCTGATTTTCATGATTTCGCCCTCTTGGCACCCTTCTTATTAAATTTCCAGTAATCGAAGTTGAAGAGCTGTCCGGTCACATCACCCTTGAACACAAAATAGAGGTCATGTACTCCGGCCGCGCCGGACACGGTAGTCGTTTGGCTTCGCCATTTGTACCATCCGCCGGTATCGGATACCGGCAGGGAGCCGATCACAGGCCCATCGATGCTGTCCAAATGCAGCTCAATGACCCCGCCGCCGGAAGCGCTGGCCACATTGGCAGTAAAGCTCGACGCCTGATGATCGCCGAAATTTACGCCGCGAACTTTGATGTAACTCCCATTGAGGATGCGAGTTACATAAACGCCTACCTTCTTCTCCTGCGCGGTTCTCACTCCGTATGTCCACGCGCCGGTCTTCGATCCTGATGTCCAGGACATAGTCGCCGCTTCAACGCGAGTGTACGGATCCAAACGGCCCACCTGGGCAACACCCTCGTCATTCCACCAGGGAATCGTCGGGATGGCGCCGTCCGGGTTATACGTGAATTTTGCCGCACACACGGAACGTCTTTCTCGATGGACATTCGTCAGGGAGAAGTTCAACCTGTAATTGAAGCCGAAAACGTAAGAGCTGCCTTTGTAATCGATGATCCCTGGATGGTTTCCGGAAGACCTACCGTCCGGCTCCATAATCATTCCCTTGTATTCCCAGGGACCTGTAGGGCTGTTGCTCATGGCGTATCCAATGCCTTCAGGGCAACAGTGAGATGCATAAGCCATGTAATACTTGCTATTCCGCTTATAAAACCATGGTCCTTCCTGGTAGTTCTGCGGCTTGGAGTCTACTTTCACAATGCCGCCTGAATACGAGATCATGTCCTGATTCAGCTTTACGTACCAAATATCCGGGTTCCCCCAATAAAGATAGGCCTGACCGTCGTCGTCGATGAAAACAGTTGGATCAATGTTTCCTGGGGCTTTGTCAATCAGCGGATGCCCCAGCGCATCCTTGAAGGGGCCCAAAGGGCTGTCCGCCACCGCGACCGCGATGACGCGGTCGGGCTTAGCGGGCACGCTGATCGGAACATACAGGTAGAACTTGCCGTTTCTTTCAATCGCTTGCGGCGCCCAAGCGTTGTTTGTCTGAACTGCCCAAGGGAAGGTCGCCAGGGATGCCACGGTTCCCCGATCTATCCAGTTCACCATGTCCGTGGAAGTGTAGAGCTTCCAGTTGACCATCTTGAATTCGGTGGCATCATCTTCATCATGGCTGGTGTAGAGATATACCGTGCCCCTATAGACAAGAGGTGCTGGATCAGCGGTGAAGTTTGTTTGAATAATAGGATTTTCCGAGTGGCAATGAGGTGTCACACAGAGCGACGCCACAAAGGAGAGCGCAAAATAGCGGAGCGAACAACGCGTGCCCATTACGGGGTCCCCAGATCACAGCCGGCCTTCCGAAAACCGGTCACGGTGAAGATCAAAGAACGATGATCCGACTTGACGCAGCACAGAAGATACCGATACAGGCAACGTTAACTGCTCAATGCGAATTCTTACGTCATCTGCCGCATCGCTGTCAAGTTGCCTCTCACGAGCGCCGCGGAATTAGCGTCGTGCTGCGCCCCGACCAGTTCCACAACAAGCATCCCAAGGGCCCGCTCTACGATATTAATGTAGGATGTGCTTGGCGGCACTGATTTCACCGCTATTGTCCTTCGCGATTAGCCGTCTTCGTCTTCAGGTTGGGCAATATCTTTTGGATAATTCCCGACCCTTCCTTGATGATTAAGATCTGGTTGGGATCGAGGTCGGTGAACGTCTCGACCTTCTGGGTTGTGGGCCACTTGACTTCGAGCTGGTCTATCTTCTTCGCTTGGCCGACGCCAAAGTGTAGCCGCAGATCGCTTTGCGACATCACACTGGTCCCACTATGGACCTCATCCATTTGGGAATGTTTCCCGGTCACGACGCACACGCGCGCACCTATTGCCGTCCGATTGCACTTGGTTCCGATCAGTTTCACCTTGATCCAATTGTTGTTATTCCCGCCGTCGTTGCGCAGCAGCGAGGGGATCTCATTCATGTTGTTCACCACAACGTCGATATCGCCATCGTTATCGTAGTCGCCGAAGGCGCAGCCGCGGCTGGAGTGCCGCGCAGTAATCCCCGATCCCATCGCCTTCGAAACATCCTGGAATTTTCCATTGCCAAGATTGCGATAGACGACGCGCGGCTCCATGAACGTCTGGCCAAGGTTATGTTGGTCGATGCTCGGATAAACATGGCCGTCAACTTGCAGGATGTCAGGCCAGCCATCGTTGTCGTAGTCGATGAAGCCGCAGCCCCATTTCACGTTCTGCGTGTCGCCTTCCACGCCGGCCTTGAACGTCACTTCCGTAAACGACCCATCGCCGTTGTTGTGATAGAGGTTCGATGTGTCGTCGGCAAAATTCGTCTTGAAGATATCAAGCCAGCCGTCGCAGTCGTAGTCCCCGATGCCAACCCCCATGCCGGCCTGCTCGTTGCTGGCATCGCTGTAGGCGCATCCCGACATCACGGCAACATCCGTAAACGTCCCGTCGTGATTGTTGTGAAACAGAATGCTTGGCTCCGAATCTACCGCAACGTAAATGTCCGGCCATCCGTCATTGTCGAAGTCGTACGACACTGCGGTAATCGAATAGCGCGGTCCGGGCTTGAGAATCCCCGCTGTTTGCGAAACATCCGTGAACGTGCCGTCGCCATTGTTGCGGTAAAAGATGTTCATTCCACCGGGAAGCCCGCGCGGTCCGCACATGACCGGAGTGCCTTTGTATTGGCAATTCATCGCCTCACCTGCCGCCGGTACCTTGGACGGATCGAACACAATGTAGTTCGCGACAAAGAGATCGAGGAATCCGTCGCGGTCGTAGTCGAGCCACGTACAACCCGATCCCCAGCGAACTTCGTCCTTCCAAAGCCCCGCCTTCTTCGTCACATCGGTGAACGTCCCGTTGCCATTGTTATGAAACAGAATGTTGTGGCCCCAGAAGGTGCAGAACAGATCGTCCCAGCCGTCGTTATCGTAGTCGCCGACGCAGACGCCGGTCTGCCAGCCGCTGCGGCCCAGGCCCGATTTGGCCGTCACATCGGCGAACGTGCCATCGCGGTTGTTGTGATAAAGCTGGGTGGTCGGCGCCTGTCCCGGTGGCCAGGTAGTGTTCAGGCGGCTTCCGGTGGTTATATAGATGTCAAGCCAGCCGTCCTGATCGTAATCGAAGAACGCGATGCCGCTGCCCTTGGCCTCAATGATGTAGCTCTTGCTGTCAACACCGCCCCAAACGTTGGGTGTCGCGAGTCTGGCCTCACGCGCCACGTCCACAAACTGCACTTGCGGTGATGCCCCTTGCGCCGGCGCGGATGGAATCGTCGAGGATTGCAAGATCGGCAAGCTCGACCAACGCCACGTTGGCGTGCGAAGGAAATCGAGGATGCCGGGGCCCAGAAGCGTCGCGGAGAGTTGGAGAAAATGGCGGCGCGAGAATTTCATATCGATCGCTATCTTGCGTGTCCAAAAGCAGGAATTCAGACACTAACTATACAGCCCATTCGTGGCCGCGGGAAGCCGATAATGAGCTTGCGATTCACCGCCTCGATCGTGATGCCCAGATCGGCGGGATAGAGAACACGAGCATTCGCGGCATCCATGGGGAGTTCGACCTTCTCGGAACCTTCCAGCCGCCAAACAGCTACCGCAGTCCAGCCAGGCGCGCGCATACCGAGCGCGACTGGGGCTTCCCGATCCGTTACATCCGGCATACCCAACGGATAAAAGGGCGCGGAAACGGGGATATTCTTCCGGATCGCCTCCTTGTAGATCTTGATGCCTCGTGATACCTGGCCGGCCGCGGTTCCGGAGATTTGATCGAGCCTTCCGCTCTGGTGGATGCGGCACAGCATGGCCGTGACTATATTGAAGCTGGCTTGATCGGCGTCAGCGTTCACCAACGGATACGACCAGCACGCAAGTTGCTCCGGCAGCACCGCCGCGGAACATCCCGTTATGATTGCCGGCAATCGCAGGTAGTTCTCCTGATCGGTCGCCGATTGCAGTTGCAGACGGGAGAGCATGGCATAGTCCATGCGGACTCCGCCGCTGCCGCAGTTCTCAATTGTCAGGCCGTGGTAACGTTTCAAAATGCTTTCCAACCAGGCAAGGACGGCGCGGTTATGTTCGAGCAAGCCTCGTCCGAAGCTATCTGCGTTGAGTTCGGTCCCCTGCAGCGAATCGAGGTTGTAGTCCGTCTTGATATAGCCGACGCCGTATTCGTTCACGAGCCTTGCGATCACCTCATCGAGGTAAGCCCGCACCTCAGGGTTACGGAAATCAAGCAGGCAACGTGTACCGTTGATCACTCTCTTGCCGTGGCGCATGAAGAATCAGTTATCCGGTTCTTGAGCGAGCAGCGACTTTTCTCCGGCAGCCTCATCCTCAAGCCACAATCCCGGAATCATCCCGGCCTGTCTGACCCGATCAAGCACAAACTTCAATCCGCGCGGCCATCGCGACACGGAGGGCCGCCATGAACCGATTGCCGCACTCCAGTCCTCATGGAGTTCCTGGTACCACCCGGCATCAATCACGAAGTATTCGCAGCCCGCCTTTGCCGCCGCCGCGATCAGCGGAAGTTCCTTTTCTTCGGTCGGATCGCCAACCAGGCAATTCATGTAGTCATTGAAGATTACTGGGCAGCGTGCGTTTTCCGGGCTTGGGCGCTCGCAAGCCGAACTGCGGTAATTGGCCAGCGCCACAACTGCTTCGGAAAAACCGCCGCGAACGCAACCAACCGTAACCGGAACCGATTCATAGCTGGCGCCCGGTTGCAGGTTCTTCCACGCCGAGGAATGCAGATCGTCGGGCCCCCTCAGGTAAGCGTAGACGTCGTTGGCGTAGATACTTCTCCCGGAAGCATTGGAAATTTCCCAATACCATGATCCGTTGTGCTCAATTTGCCAAAACCAAATCACGCCTAGTCGTTTGTTCTCCACCATGGCTACTGGCAGATACTTCTCAACGCCGACACGGTTATAGAGGGTGGCTGTGATCTTTCAACACGTTGTTCCCTAGAAGTGAATAGCCCATTCGAGCAACACCGGAGAAGCTGATGGTGCTGACCAATCCGCTCCGAAGGAGTCGATCGAATGGACCTTCATCAGAATGCCCGACTTACCTGGCGTAGTCGAGAGACTTTAGCCAACAAGATCATGAGCGAGAAGCTGACGTTGAAGGCGGCTGCAGCCGCCTTCAACGTCAGCCGAAAGACCGCCGCCAAGTGGCTTCGCCGCTACCGCATCTTGGGGTTGCCCGGCTTGCGGGATCGTTCCTCGCGGCCGCTCCGCAGCCCGCGCCGAACCTCGACCGAGCTGATCGCTCAAGTCCTGATTCTGCGTCGCCAGTTACGCCCCGCCTATCAGATCGCCCAAGCCACCCATATCAGTCCAGCCGGGCTGCTCCCGCGGGTACAACGTCTTGATAGATCATAGGTGGCCCATTCAAGCCTGGTTTTGGCTTGAGCGGGGCAGTCCTACACTGGACGTAATCTTCCTGTCGCTCTTTCATGTTTCGGTGTTGCCGATCCACTCCCACAGCCGGTTGCTGGTTTTGGGTCAGCCTCTAACATCCCCACTCTAAATTTCGTAAAGAACGCGAAATTTAGAATTGATTGGATAAGAGCGAAGGCTCCAAGCATTCCCGAGTTAGTCTTTGGGTATGAGAGACCAAAGACGCTGGGGAAAGAAGGAGCCTCAGATGATGATTATAGGGTGTGATTTTCATCCCAGCTGGCAGCAGGTGAGCTGGCTGGATACGGAAACAGGAGAGACGGGCGAACAGAAGTTGGTGCAGGCGGCGGGAGATGCGGAACGATTCTATCGGCAGGTTCCGGCGCCGGCACTGATCGGGATGGAAGCCACGGGCAACTGTCATGGGCTGGTGGACCTGCTGGCGGAGATCGGCCACGAGTTGTGGCTGGGCGATGCGGCGCAGATCCGGGCCAGCTACGTGCGGCAGCAGAAGACGGACCGGCGGGATGCGGCCCACATTCTGAAGCTGCTGGTGGAAGGACGGTTTCCGAGGATCTGGATGCCGTCGAGTGAGGTGCGCGATCTGCGGCAGTTGCTGTTGCATCGCTACAAGCTGGAGATCATCCGGGCGCGGGTGAAGAACGAACTGCAACACCTGGCTCTGAATAAGGGAGTGCAGAAGAAGCACAAACTGTGGAGCCAGACGGGACAGCAGTGGTTGCGTGAGCTGCCGCTGAAACCCTGGGCCGGACGCCGTCGCGATGACTTGCTGCGGCTAATGGCCATGCTCGACCAGCAGATTCTGCCGCTGGATGAAGCGGTAAAGTCAGAAGCGCAACGAGACAAAATGGCGCTTCTTCTGCAAACCCAGCCCGGGGTGGGACCGATCACCTGGCTGGCCTACGTGCTGACCATGGGCGCGGTAAGCCCCTTCCCGCGCGGCAAGCAAGTGGCCAGCTACCTGGGTCTGATTCCGCGCGAGCACTCTTCGGGCGGACGTCAGAAGCTGGGAGCGATCACCAAGCAAGGCAACCGCATGATGCGCATGTTGCTGGTAGAGGCGGCGCAGAGCGCGGTGCGCTACGATCCCAAGTTCCGCCGCCAGTATCAGCACCTCTGCCACTCCAAACCGAAAGCGGTGGCGAAAGTGGCAGTGGCGCGCAAGTTGGCCATACGACTGTACTGGATGCTACGGAGCCAGAAGCCGTATCCGGCAGTCGTTCGCATCGAGAGCAGCCCGCGGGTGGCCCTGGTCGGCGCAAGCTAGAGACCGTTGAAGTTGATTGGGCGCTCTCGCATCCCGTAACGACGGGATGTTCGCATAGAAGAATCATGGCCGAACCTAAGGTCGAATCGATGGTTGGTGGAACGACCGCGATGTGATTCACGGCGAGATTCCAGAGTCTTTGGTCCTCAGAGCAGATCTTCGTTGGCACACCAACCCGGTGCTGCGCACCGGACAAGATACGTGTGCCCTTGACAACGCCTTCGCTCTTATCGAGGGCCACCCGTCCCACTCGCACCCCGCCTTCCAACCCGGCATAGAAGGCGCGGGCTTCGCCATTCTCGTGTTCCAGTCGGCGCTCGTCCAACTCGCCCGTCTCCTCCTCCAGCATCGCAATCTGCTGGTAGCGCGTATGCAAATCACAGCCTATGATCTTCATGTGCTCGGCTCCTTTCCTCCGAGCCTTGGTTTCTGAGCGATCCCAAGTCTACTCGGCGCTACGGAGCCGACACGGTTATCTAATCAGTCCACGGGGAGATTCTAGGCGGCGATTCGCGTCCCAGGCGGTGACAGATGAACATCGGTTCGGGTCCACCGTGCGCACCCTGCGAACCCCGCGCAGGGTGCGGCAGCCGCATTCGAAAAGAGGGTAAAAGAAACCGGAAAGGGTGTGCCAGCCCCCAGATGCTTGAAGAACCTGCAACCTGGGCAGAGCTAACCGCGGATCTGCCGCGCTGCTAGTGAAACGCGTGAAGGAGATATACTGTTCTGGCTCCAGACAAGCATTAGGAATGTTCCATGACCAAGAGGCGGGCCACGAGGGCTCTCAAGACAAAAACAAAGAGCCGGATTGCCGCATCCCAAGGCGTTCTCAACGGGTCCGCGAAGCAGCCTGAGTCTAAATTCCCGGCGATCCGGCGTAGCGACGTTGCTTTGTTGGCGGCGATCTTCTGCGCGACCTTGCTCGCCTATCTGCCTGCTCTGCGTGGCAGCCCGGTGTGGGACGATAACAATCACCTGACCCGGCCCGATCTGCAGACGTTCCATGGTTTATGGCGAATCTGGTTCGAACTGCGAGCGGCGCAGCAGTACTACCCGCTGCTGCACAGCGCGCTCTGGCTCGAACACCGGATCTGGGGGGACGCGGTTCTGGGTTATCACCTGGTCAACATCGTTCTCCACACTCTGTCGGCGTGCCTGGTTGTGCTGATCGCGAGACTGCTGTCGCTCAAGGGCGCGCGGCTTGCGGGATTTGTGTTTGCGCTGCACCCGGTGCAAGTGGAATCGGTCGCGTGGATCTCAGAGCAGAAGAGCACGCTTTCGGGAGTGTTCTGCCTGGCCGCACTGCTTCTGTATCTGCACTTCGACCGGAGCCGGCAGCGGCCAAAATACTGGCTGGCAACGGGACTGTTCGTGCTGGCGCTGATGAGCAAAACAGTAACCGCGGTTCTGCCCGCGGTTATTCTCGTGATCTTTTGGTGGCGGCGCGGAAGTCTCGATTGGAAGCGCGATGTGCGGCCGCTGGCGCCGTGGTTTGCGATCGGGATGTGCGCCGGACTTTTCACCTCGTGGGTGGAGAGGAGATATATCGGCGCGACCGGTGCGGACTTTATGCTGACTCCGCTGCAGCGCGTGCTGATTGCCGGCCGCGTGATCTTTTTTTACGCGGGCAAACTGTTGTGGCCAACGAAATTGGCGTTTTTCTATCCGCGCTGGAACGTCGATGCGGCGGTCTGGTGGCAGTGGCTGTTTCCGGTGGGAGTTCTGGCGCTGGCCGCGGGGCTGTGGTTGGTTGCGCGCCGCAACCGCGGGCCGTTGGCAAGCCTGCTCATCTTTGCGGGAACGCTATTCCCGGTGCTCGGATTTTTGAATGTCTATCCGTTCCGCTATTCCTATGTGGCTAGCCATTTTCAATATCTGGCGAGCCTGGGAATTCTGGTCCCGGGTGTTGTCTTGCTGGCGAAGGCGGGCGAGCGGCTTCGTGTGGGGAAGGCTGTTGCCGGCGTTGCTTCCGCCCTGTTGATCTTGGTTCTTGGCGGACTGACCTGGAAGCAGAGCCGGATGTATCGCGATATCGAGACGCTCTATCGCGGATCGATCGAGCAGAGTCCGGCGAGCTACATCGCGCACTACAACCTGGGAACCGTGCTGACCGAGGAACCCGGACGGCTGCCGGAGGCGATCAGCGAGTTCCAGGCGGCGCTCAAGATCCGGCCCGATCTCGCGGAGGCACACAACGGCCTGGGATTTGCGTTTTCGCTGACTTCGGGACGGCTCGATGATGCGATGGCAGAGTACCATGCGGCGCTCAAGATGAAGCCAGATTATGCCGGCGCGCACGTGAACCTGGGGAGTGCGCTGTCGCGGACGCCGGGCAGGCTCCAGGATGCGATTGCGGAGTACCAGACGGCGATCAATATCCGGCCGGACTACTCGGAGGCGCATTTCAACCTGGGAGTCGTTTTGTCGCGGATCCCGGGACGGATGCAGGATGCGATTGCGGAGTACCAGGCGGCGATCAATATCCGGCCGGACTACTCGGAGGCGCATTTCAACCTGGCAGAGGTTTTTTCGCGGATGCCCGGACGGATACCGGACGCGATCGCGGAGTACCAGGCGGCGATCAAGGCCAATCAGGATTATGCCGAGGCGCACAACAACCTTGGAATTCTGCTGGCCGCGACGCCTGGGCGGCTGCAGGACGCGATCGCGGAGTACCAGGCGGCGATCAAGATCAAGCCGGATTATGCCGAGGCGCACGTGAACCTGGGGAATGCGCTGCTGCAAACGCCGGGAAGGCTGCAGGAAGCGATCGCGGAATACCGGGCGGCGCTCCAAGCGAGGCCGGATTTCGTGGAGGCGCACATTTACCTGGGAAGCGCTCTGTCGCAGATGCCGGGCCAAATGACAGAGGCGATCGCGGAATACCGGGCGGCGCTCAAGATCCGGCCTGATTATGCCGAGGCGCACTTCAATCTGGGGAATCTTTTGTCGCAGATCCCCGGGCACGCTCAGGAAGCGGCCGCGGAGTACCAGGCGGTGCTTAGGAGCCGGCCCGATCTGGCGAGCGTTGTGAACGAACGGTTGAAGGGGCTGCATTCGGCGCAGGCGCACCCGGGCAAATGAATCGCGGCGAACCTTGAGCGAACCGTTTTCTCCATTCGAATCGAAACATGTATAATCCCGCGCATGCCACGTATACAGTGGAGCACAATTGCGCTCGGGTCGCTGTTGCTCATCTCGGCCGGCTCCACAGGAGGACAGGAAGTGCAATCTCCGCAACCTGAAAAGTCGAAGCCGCAGCGTCCCGATCCCATAGGGGTGATCGGGATACAGCAACAGCGTATTGAGCATCGTGCTCAGAACCGATCGATTGCCCCTGTGAGCTTTCAGCGCCTTCCGCATGTCGTCTTCGAGTTCGCGGTACGCTTCCCGCATCGGCGCATCCATCGGCACGCTCAGATAGGTTTCCTCGTATGGCGGGAGTTCCCCGGAGATGTCCTCCAGGAAGACAAAGGCGCACAGCTGCATGAGGAATTCGCCAAACAGCAGCGGTGAGGCTCCGGGCTTGCGCCGGACGGTGCTCGTGGTCTTCGCCTTGGAGCAGGCATTGTTCGCGGGTTCTACCTTGGTAATGGTCTCGAGCACGCCGTAATCCTGAATGAACGAACTGCGGCCTGTGGTGCCCCACTCGTAGCCGTGCTCCTTCATCCTTCTCGCTTCGAGACGGAAGAGCGTGTTGAAAAGATCGTCCGCATAGCCACCGAGGAGTGTGCCCGTTAGCCCGACGATCCGGTCGGTGCATGAGGCCAGAGTGCCCAGGGCATTGCCTTGCGCGGTATCGCCAGCCAGTTGGTGAATCTCGTCGCATATCGCATAGTCAAACCATTCCGGCATGTAGCGCCCGATGAACTCAATCGGGGCCATGCGGCGGATCTTGTCCGCGTCCGCCTGCCACAGCGGGCTGTGCAGTGGGCGACAAGACTTCTCGCCCCTAGTTTCGATGGTCTCGGCAATTTTGACTTTCTCAAACTCGCCCGCCGTCAATCGGCTGTCGTCCACGATCACCGGCTTGCCCGTATCCGAATTCACCACGCAGCCGACGTAGGGGCCAGAGCATGGTACTCGGTAAGCATGGCGCCAGAAGTAACTCAGCTTGGCTCGTTCACGTCCGACGATAAATAGAGATGGTCTCCCGCAGAGGAGTCCACAAAACCTTCAGACGCCGGACCTGATGGCATCGGAATGCGCGAGTGCCTCGGATATCTGCGCGGTCGGCAGCGGGTTGCCGGGAGTACCGGTCCTGAGTTGCTGAGTGGCCCCATTTCATCGAGCGTCCTAGGTACGCTCGGCGTCTATCACTATGCTTGCCGGTTGCACACTGGTTGCACAATTGCGGCCGAATGGGGTTATACCTCCCAAGAATCGGGTAAGTTCTCCTAACGCAAGTCACTGATTCCGAACATCAGGCAGTGGAACGAGTGAATTTGCTAAAACGTCATACCGTCAAAGCACGGAAGGTGAGCGCAAGTGCGGCTTTTGCGCCGCTTGACTAGAAGCTATTTCAAAACCCTCCGTAAGGTGATCATGAAGCAAGCGATATGAAAGAACCCACGATAGATGGTCAGCGAGCGATCGTAGCGCACAGCCAGCCGCCGGAAGTTGCCCAGCCAGGCGATCGTGCGCTCGATGATCCAGCGCCGTTTGTAACGCCGCAAGGCTCGACCGTCTTGCGTCGGCGGTTTGCGCCGACCCTTGCGATGCGGGACGATCGGTTCGATGCCCCGTCGACGCAGTTGTTTGCGCAGTCCATCGCTGTCGTAGCCGCGATCCATGATCACGCGCTCGGGTTTCTGTCGCGGTCGCCCCGCCTGGTGTCGCCGCCTTACGCGGATCGACACGAGTGTTATCTCCCCCAGCTTGACCTCCGCCGGGGATGCAGAGTGAAGGTAGTCTCCCAAAGGAACACCCTGGCCGTCAGCCACCACCATCCACTTAGTCCCCTTACCCCGCTTGGTTTTTCCGACTCCGTCGCCCCCTTTTTCGCCGGAGCAAAACTGCCGTCCATAAACGATTCGCTCCACTTCAACTGCTGGCGCTCGTTCAATTCAGAAAGAAACGCGCGCCAGATTTCCACCCAGACCCCTTGCTCCTCCCAGTCCCGCAGCCGCCGCCAGCAGGTCGCCGGGGAAGGAAATTCCTCGGGCAAATCACACCAGCGAGCCCCGCTGCGTAAAATCCACAAAATGCCTTCCAGCACCTTGCGGTCGTTGGCGCGAGGCCGCCCGCCCCGCGGGTGTTTCGGTCGTTTGGGGAGCAAGGGCCGGATTTTCTCCCACTGGGCGTCAGTCAACAGCCGACTGTATCGCGCCATCGGCCCTCCCTCGGCGCTGCTGACTCTGCTTATCGCGCATCTTGGGAGAAACAACTACTGTAAAATCACAATCCTGTACCCAGTTTTGAAACAGCTTCTAGACAATTGATTCTGTTAGTGCCCGGAGGGGAGACCAGATTCAAAAAGCTTTTCGTTGTCTTTCACCGACATGCAAAATGTGAACGATGAAGTCAGCGTGTCCGTGCGGACCCGAGAACCGTGCCGGCTGCTTTGCCATTTCGTTCGTGCTTTGCTGCGATCCTGAGCTTCACCTTGATTGCGCCAGGCACCGGTTCTTCGGAGACCACGTAGAGGTATCCGCCGCCACAACCCGAATACATAGCGCCGGCGTAGCGTTCCTGGTAAAAAGCCAGCAAGCCAAGCAAATCTACCGTGATGAGCGGATGGGCGACGGTGTTTGGAAGAAGCGCTTCCCAACAGCTCATGCATTCGTTCAGGGAGTCACCCAGCTTTGCAGTATCTTTCGCCAGTATTGCAGCGAAACATGCCTTCCCGGATTGGCCCAGGCGGCGCACCCATTCGGCGTTCAAGTGCTGTTCGCCAAGGGGACTGTAGCCAACTGGACGTTGTGCGACCGGCAGGACGTGAAGAGTTTCCTCCAGCCACCGTCCGACGTCAGGATCATTGCGGGATTCGACGTGCGCCGGAAACAACCCACCGGCGAACCCATAGTCGTAGTCAAGCCTGTTGATCCCGGGCAGGATCAGACCGGCCATGTCCTGAGAACCAGACGGATTTGCCTTCCCCTTGTTTTCCGCCTCATAGAGTTCCCGCACCAGTGCCATTGGGTCTTTTTCTGGCAAGGCCCCGTTCCAAAGCTTTTCGGCGATGCTTCGCGTGCTGGTGGCCATCCCGGCGCGGTCCATGTAGCGGCACGTAGGCTCCAATCCGACGACCACCATGGAGCCCGGCGGGTCAGGGTTGAGCCTGGACACGAAGGGCTGGTCAATCCAACCACCGGCCAGCGCCATTCGATAGGGGATCTTTCCGATAGGGTTGTTCATCTTTGGGGCCCTTTCCGAGGCCATGAGCGTCGCCTGGTTCTTGTGTTGTACCACTGCAAAGGCGGCATCCTTTTCAAGAGCGTTTGCCAAGTGCAGAATTATGCCGACTCCAAAATCATATTCGCGTACTGCACAGTGTCACCGGTCCGGATCAAGCCAATCGCCAAGGGCACGCGCAGCTTGAATTGCGTGTGCGGCTCAAAAGTCACTGAAATCTCGCCGAAACACTGCTCGAAGCTCTGCACCGTCTGCAGATCGTTGACGCGGCGGAATTCTTCGGCCATCACGATTTTCCCAATCACAAAGTTGGCTTGAATGGCTTTCAAAACGTCCAAAACGCGCGGAACGTTATCGACGAGGGAAATATCGACAGTTTCGATTTGCGGCCAGCAGGGGAAACCGCGGTCCGCGATAACCAGCGTGTTCGTGTGGCGAACACGGCTCAACAACGAATTGATGGCGGGATTGAGGATTCCATTTTTCAGCATCGTCACCTTCCCTGTAATAGCTCGCTACAGCGTTCACTTCAAATATTGTCAACCATCGAGCGCTGAGTCTGGGCCTGAGTGCGTCCTCGATCCTCATGCGACATCCGGGCCGATCGAATCCACGAACGCCGCAGATAAAACTGGGCTTGGTCAACCCGGACGGCAATTTCGGAAGAACTGTACCGGTCCGCGGCCAGGAAGCTCTTCTTTTGTACTGGGGTCGCGGACTCGATATTCAACAGCCACAACCAGTCACGGAAGTCCTGGTGTTCCGGCAATGCCGGAAATACACGAGCGTTCCAAAGCGTGCGCTCGCGCTGCGGCGCCTCGAATGGCCAGATATCGGAAGGGAGCGCACCGATTGCGCCCAGCCACTTCTGAAGAGGCCAGCCACAAAATGTGCCTCCCTCTTCGGCTGTATGCTTAAACGTATCATCGATGCCGTAGCACCGGAGGAACCAAACCTTTTCGCCTTTGCGGCTGATACCAGCGGAAATATCCAAGCAGGCACCTTTGGGGAGGCTGAGGGGTTTTGCAACGTCGACACCCACGATGGCGTTGGACCCTTTGAGGGTTAAAGTGTCGCGAACAGAACAACCTTCAATCCACGCGTGATGCGCGGTTATTTCGGATTGAATATCGCTATTCAAGATTAAAGAGGGCGGCGCTGGTATACCCGAGTCTTCTGAAAGCAGGGCCATGCCACTCGTAATCAACTGGCGAGTCGTGCCGAAGTGGAGAAACTTGCAGCGCGGAAGGATGTCGAGATGAAAAGGAATGTGCCTCAGGAAGCCGAACCACTCCGCGAGGAGCGGGCGATCGAGGGTTGAGCCGCTTGCCCGCACGTTTTCTGCATACTGCTCGAAAGTCGTGTCTGTCCCGAGTGCGCAACAAATCTCGCGGTACAAGTCGATGCCGTTGGAATAAAGTGCCGCGCGCACCTTCGTTTTCCAATCCAACGCAGGTTCGCCATGTTCCTGAGGAGTTTTTGCGAGGAAGGCCCGCAGTAACTGAACGGCGGCGCTGGCGTCAAAACTCATCACGCCGAGATCGAGGACGGATTCTCCCTGCGCGTTGACTGCCCTGGCGGCGAGCTGCGCGTAAGGCGACGGCTTTTGCAAATAGCGCCTTACCAAGCCATCCTTAGCGGTGCAAAAAACACCGTGATGGGCTGCATCTTGCGTGGGAGCGAAGGATCCCAGCGCCGT
>Ga0116116_1001315_pt1 | contig 19051 bp, 17 predicted proteins | sample June2015DPH_10_1_FD_89722 | JGI IMG/M metagenome (GOLD analysis project Ga0116116, IMG submission 89722) | Peatland microbial communities from SPRUCE experiment site at the Marcell Experimental Forest, Minnesota, USA - June2015DPH_10_150 | ecosystem: Environmental > Terrestrial > Soil > Wetlands... | reverse complement strand
GAGTCCCGTGCTAAGTGCCAAGGTGCGGGAGTTGATGGGCGATGCCTGCAAAATATATGAGTGCAAGTTCGAAGATTTGCAGACCGAAGATAAGTATGACCTGGTACTGTTCAGCGAGAGTTTTCAGTATATCAAGGTGCGAATGTCGCTTGGCAAGACGCTTGAGATTCTCAATCCGGGCGGCTATCTGCTTGTTTGCGACGTTTTTCGCAAAGACGTCGAGCTTGAACCGGACAAAAAAGGCGTCGGCGGTGGTCATCTGCTGAGCAGATTTTACAGTCAGGTTGCGGCCGGTTCATTCGAGCAGATTAAGGATATTGATATAACCGACCGGGCGATGCCTAATATGGACCTGATGGACGACACGATGAAAAACGTTGTCCGTCCCATTGTTGACTCAACTATCAACTTCCTCGGCGGCAGATATCCGCTTATGAGCAGGGCTATTCAGTGGCTGTACAGAAAGCGAATCGGGAACGTTTATCAGAAATATTTCAACGGCAACAGGGCCAGCGCCGACTTCGTGAAATACAAATCCTATCGGCTTTTGCTTTATAGATATACCTGCAAAGTCCCTGCGGGAAATCCTGTCGTAAGCAATACGTGCCCGGACAACAAGGCAGCCAGCCCGGTTACTTCGCCCGCGGGCATTTGAAGCGATATTGGCATCCGGCATAATTAAAAACGCCTCGCATTGAGTGTTTTTCCCTGCTATTGCTATTTACCGTATTTTATCCGCCAATAGAAAATTTGCGATTATTAATGGTTGACTTTCCAGATTGTAAATTATAAAGTGTCGTCATCCGGAGGTTTTGCCGCTTTTGCGTATGATAAGTTGACAATTTGTAAACCGAAAGTAAGTTCCGGCATGGCCGGAGAAAACTATATTGGTAATCTTTATTGGCAGGGCACGAAAATCGCAAAGAGACCATACATTCAGGGGTCGTATTCAAAAGGGGAAATCGCTCTTTTGAAAAAGCAGTATCCGGCCACAAGCGCGGTGGTTCTGGCCGGCAAACTCAAACGTTCGCTTATATCTGTTCAGAAGCAGCTCCGCGAGATGGGTATTGGCAGACGAGACGTATCCGACTGGACGCCCGCGCAACTGCGGTATCTGCGAAAGAACTATCGCGAAACAGCAACCTGGGAGCTTGCCAATAAGCTGAACGTGACGCCGTCAGTCATAAAACACAAGGCCGCCGAGTTGAAACTCAAAAAGAGATAGTCAGCTCCTCAAACGGGACCATCCAAACCAAAACGATGGACGACTGCTTATGATAATCGGCGTGATGACGGCCAACTTGCACCTCCACGGTATCGGCTCGCTCAAAGAAAAGCGCAGCATCGTCAAAAGCGTCATCGGACGATTGCAAAGCCGATTCAATATATCCATTTCCGAAGTTGACCACAACGACAGCAAAATCATCGCCACTCTCGGCGTCGCCGTCGTCGGCAACGACAAATCCTTTATCGAAAGCCAGCTCGAAGCCGTCGCAACCTTTATGCGTAACGATGGCCGGTTCTATCTGGGGACAATCGAGCGAGAAACCTTCGGCGTGTAATTCATTGTACGTCCTTTAATCCCGAATTCAGCCGCCGCCCTGCGAAAATACCCCACAAATGCCGAACTCCTCAAAATTATACCAGGTTAATTTACTTCATCATTCAATATTTGATGTTGGATATTGGACATTTCCTAGGCATTAGCGATGTCTAAAATAGGCAAACTGCCCATAGTTCGATAGCTATCGGGGGGACGATATTAATTGTATCGCGCATCACGGAAGCTGCGATGGTACAGAACACCGAAGTGGCGTTGAGAAAGTATTTGCGTTAAGCAAAGGAGCATAAAATGTCGGTTTTAACCTTATGCACGGACGGGTCGACTGCGGTCGGCGAAAGTATAACGAGCTCAATCGCTTATGCCTTTGGAAACAAACGACCGGGAATAACTCCTCCAATGATTGCTTCGCTGCCGAAGGTTCGCAGAAAGAAGATTATCAGGGTTCGCCAGCAGCTCGCCCGTGGCACATACGACCTCGATGAGCGATTGGATGCCGTTCTCGAACGTATTCTTATGGACATTACCCCTCGGGTGTCCTCGACTCAAGCTTCGTAGTAACCGCAATCGGGGATCCAGATTTTTGATATTTGCATTTTGCTTTTTGATTTGAATCCACGTCCCTTGCTTCGCGACAGAAACAACTATGGACAGCCACCTATTATTTTCTATTATTTAAATTCCTTCTTTACTGTTCTGTTTTTAAAAACTCCAACACTTTCTTAATAATTTTATCCGAATGCTTCTTTATCATTTCCGAGCTGTGTCCGTCCGGCAAAGTGAACATCTCGTTGGGGATTCCATTTGAATCGAGTGCCTTTTTCATAAGCACGGCCTGTTCATAGGGGACATCGTTATCTGCCCGGCTATGTATCAGCAGTGTCCGCGGATAGCTTTTTTGAATATTATCTACGGGACACAGCAGCTTGATATCATTTATATCTTTTGCAGGGTCTAAACCTGTTACCTTGTTTATCCATACACCGTAATTTCTGCAGTAAACATAGAAGTCCCAGCCCGGTTTGCCTTCGTAAGGCGGGATGGATTCAGGCACAGGGGTGATTCTTGGCTGGTTGCACCATCGTATGTCACCGAAGCCCGAAAAAGAAACCAATGCCTTCGGTGCAGGATTAGGCCTGCATCCCATCAGTAGTGTAAGGTAGCCGCCGGCCGAACCTCCCATAACAATAATGTTGTTTGGGTCAATGCTGAAAAGCTGCGGCCCTTTATTTCTTACCCATTTGCAGGCATCTTCGACGTCTGTTGCAATCTTGTCCGCTAATGCATCCGGTGCAAGACGATAGTCAATTGCCACAACTGCATAACCTGCATCAAGCAGTGCTTCTCGAAGAGGTGATGGCGGCTGATTTTCACGTGAGCCGAAAATCAATCCGCCCCCGTGAATATAAATGACAACCGGGAGTTTTTTGGCGGTAGCGGCAGGAGAATATACATCCGCTTTTAATTCTGTGCCACCGATTGTTTTATAGGTGTATGTTTTTTGATTAACTTCTGCCTGGGTCGTTGCCGGACAAATCAATATGCCGGTACAAATCAGAAACGCCTTAAGACTTTTCCTCATTTTTAGTTACCCTCATTCTTTTCGTTAATCGGGGACGTTTACCTATTTAATTTTTGTTTTTGCAATCTTCTTTTTCTTTCTCCCTTGCATCTTACTGTCCGCTATACGCTACCCGCTGAACGCTGTCTTCCGTCCATTACGGCGGGCACTTCGCGCAGGCGGCGCGGAAGAGCATCGTGCTTAGATACCTGTCGCCGCGGTCGCAAATAATTGTAACTACTGTGCCGGCTTTCATATCCTTCGCGATTCGGACCGCTCCCGCAACAGCCGCACCGCTCGATATGCCCGCGAAGATTCCTTCCTCAGCCGCCAATCGCCGGGTCATTTCGTATGCCTCATCGTCCTCCATTGTCACAACCTCGTCGAGCCGGTCTCGCTCGTAAATAGCGGGCACGATTGACTCGGTCATATTCTTGAGGCCCTGGATGGTGTGATGAGGTGTTGGCTCGATGCCGACTATTTTGACGTGGTTTAATTTTTCGCGAAGGAATCGGGAGATGCCCATAAGCGTGCCGGTTGTCCCCATGCCGGCGACGAAAAATTCGATTTGGCCGTTGGTTTGTTTGTAAATTTCCGGGCCGGTCGTCTCGTAATGGGCCAGCGGATTATTGGGGTTGCTAAACTGGTTGGGCATAAAATAGACGTTGGGTTCTTTTTCGAGGATTCGTTGAGCCATCCTGATAGCGCCGTCGGTGCCTTCGTTGGCGGGCGTCATTACCACTTCCGCGCCGAACGCTTCCAAAATATGCCGGCGTTCACTGCTTACGCAGGCGGGCAATGTCAGTTTGACATGATACCCTTTGGCTGCGCCAATCATAGCCAGCGCGATACCCGTGTTGCCGGAGGTCGGTTCGAGAATGGTTTTATCTTTGGTTAGCGAGCCATCCTCCTCGGCCTTTGTAACCATATAAAGTGCGGTGCGGTCTTTAATCGACCCGGCGGGGTTATTACCCTCCATTTTAGCCAGCAAGCGCACCTTGGGGTTGGGGTTCAGCCGGCTTAGCTCAACCATCGGCGTATTGCCAATTGACGAAAGAACACTCATTGGATTTCTCCTACGTGTTAAGATGGGCCAATAATACCATAAGTACGCCAGTCGTTTCAAGTAATCGCTGGTCGATTTGCGGCGACGAGATAATTCACTTTTGAGTTGAAATTTACAGCCGGGTTGATATACTAACGCCCCTTGTTTTTGGTGGTTGTTTAAAAGTTTGTAGGGTGTTTTTTTTTAACGGAAAGGTATCAGCAATGGCAAAGGCCGCAAAAGCAAACGCGGTAGTCGGGCAATCCGGTGGGCCCACCGGAGTTATCAACGCCTCTCTCGTCGGCGTAATCGAAGAAGTCAAAAAACATTCGCAAATCGGCGACCTGTATGGCGCGGTTCACGCCGTATCAGGCATCGTCAAAGACCAGTTCATAAACCTCAAAAAGGTATCAGCCAAAACCCTTGAGATGATCGCCGCGTCGCCATCATCCGCTTTAGGGTCAAGCCGTGATAAACCCGATGAAGCATACTGCGCGAATATCCTCGATGTCTTCAAAAAGCGAAACGTCAGATTCTTCTATTATATAGGCGGCAATGATTCCGCGAATACCTGCCACATCATAAATACCATCGCGCAAAAGTCAGGTTATGAGCTGCACGCCTGGCATGTTCCCAAGACCGTTGATAACGACCTTCTCGTTACCGATCATTGTCCAGGGTATGGAACGGCGGCGAAATTCGTCGCCTGCGCACTTATGGGCGATGACCTCGACAACCGCGCTTTGCCGGGAGTAAAAATCGACGTCATTATGGGCAGACACGCTGGCTTCCTTACAGCCGCGGCCGCACTCGGGAAGAGAAAAGATGACGATGGCCCACACCTAATTTATCTGCCCGAACGGCCTGCCTCGATGGATAAGTTCCTTGCCGATGTTAACGCCGTCTATGCAAAACTCGGCAGATGCGTCGTCGCCGTCAGCGAAGGTATTTGCGATACCGATGGCGTCATCTGGACCAAGAAAATCGTCAGCAGCGAAGAAAAAGACGCCCACGGTAATATCCAGCTTTCAGGAACCGGCGCATTAGCAGATTTTCTGGCCGGACAGGTCAGAGGCAGCTTGAAAATTAAACGCGTCCGCGCCGACACATTCGGCTATCTCCAGAGAAGCTTCGCCGGCCTGCAATCACCTGTTGATGCCAAAGAGGCGCGTCTTTGCGGCAGACAGGCGGTTAAGTACTCCATCACGCAGCAAAGCGGCTCCGTCGCGATGAAACGACTCAAGGGCGCTAAATACGCGATCGAATTGTTCGCCACAGAATTAAGCAGCGTCGCCGAAAAAACAAAGTCGCTGCCTAATGAATATATCAATTCCGAAGGCAACGGCGTTACAGACGCCTTTGTCAAATATGCGTTGCCGCTTACAGGCGGCCTACCGAAAACCGAATACCTTGGCGGTTACCCCAGGGTATGAGTTGAGTTTCTTGTCCTCCGAAGTCCCCCCAGAGATGGCGGGATGATGGATGGACAGGAGGGGCGAATGGCCTGTTCTGCTTTCGGAACAGGCCTATTTTTTTATCTTCGTTTTTGCCATAATGTTGCGAAATGAACATCTTTAGCGTTAACAAAATATTCTTCACGATTCTCGGCTACCCGATGAGCTATATCGAGCTGTCGGCTACGCTGTTAATCGTCGTCTATGTCCTGCTGATTACCCGCAAAATCGTCTGGGCGTGGCCTTTGGGGATAGTAACGTTTTCGCTTTTCGCAGTGCTGTTTTACCAGGTCCGCCTGTATTCCGATTTCTTCGAGCAATTCTACTACATCGGCAACTGCTTCTATGGGTGGTATGTATGGCGAGCCGCTCGAAAGAAATCGGAAGAGGGAAAAGAACTGGAAGTTTCATACACCTCCGGCAGAGGCCGGCTGATTGCGGGCGTGATAATCGCGGGCTGCGGGATTATTTTGGGATTCACGATGAGCAGGATTCATACATGGTTGCCTGCGTTGTTTCCCCAGCAGGCCGCTTATCCGTATATCGACGCGGCCGCGACGGTGATGGGTTTTGTAGCCGCTGCGCTTATGACGCACAGGAAAATCGAGGCGTGGATTCTCTGGCTTTGTGTGAACAGTATTTGCATCGGCCTGTATTATGCCAGAGACGTGAAGTTTGTCGCCGTCCTCTATATATTCTTCCTCGCCCTCGCCGTCAACGGCCTAGTTGCTTGGACAAGAGAATTGCGTGGCAAAATCATAGAAAAATGCACCTGACCTTTTTACCTCAACTCCTTAATAATGAAGCAGTTACAGACTTTCGTGTAAAATTTATCAAAAAAGCCATTGACACTAGCTCTCTATTGACTATAATGACTATTAGTCAACAGTAACTTGGTAGTCAGAGTCACAGCTTTTGTTAGGAGAAGATTTATGGATTTAGAAAATGATATTTTGAATCTGAAGGAAGAATCTCTCGGGCGAATAAAAAATGCTGTGGCGAATCGGGATGTTGCCACTATCTCAAAGGAAAGCCGTCGCTTAGAGGAGATAGAAAAATTTGAGAAACAGATGGCCGGGATAAAAATGGGTATGGACAGGCTTAATGCTTTCGGGCCCCAAAATTCAGAAACTATGATACCATCGAGATCTATTAGGTTGATGGGCCGAAAAAGGGGCCGTGAGACAAGAGAAGAAATCATTAATTGGCTCCGTGGTCAAGGAAAGCAGGTTTTTCACAAGCAAGGTCCGCTCTATGAGGTTAATGGTAAACTTGTAGGAATTGCGTATGCTTCGGAAAGGCCTATTACTCCCAATAAGTGGTGGTTGGGTTTGAAAGAAGCTCAGTATGATTCTTTTGTCTTAATTTGTGAAGATGAGTATCAGAAAGTAACGAAATTTATATTCCCAAAGGCTTTCTATGAAAAATATCATGACCACTTCTCAAAAAGCGAAAATGGCGCCCAAATAAAGTTTAACATTTGGTTACGAGACCATCGATTCACAATGCAAATACCAATGTGTGGGGATATTCCAATAGATATTTATATCGACGCTTTTGACAACATTTAAAAAAATGACCACTATTTAGAAGAATTGTAAACAAAGGACCAAAAATAAGTTCTGCTTGTCTTGGTCATTTTTGTCTTGATGAAAAAAAGGATTCAATAATTTAGACTTAAAAGGAGAATAGTTATGTCAACTCTATACCTCCAATTATTAAAGATGCCGGGCACAAAAGAGCATTTGGATACTGCAAGAGCATATATTGCAATAAAAGGTAGTTCGACAGTAAAGGCAGATGAAATAGAATTTAAGACTGTTTCAGCAGATTGTCGCACGTTGAGAGAAGTTGAAGAAGCGGCAGACGTTCTTATCAAAGAATTGAAAACAATAAAGAAGCAGGCAGAACAATTTTTTCAAAAGCTAAGATGATGTCAGAGGAAAGATGCTGGGCCAATCTCCTAAACGATAAACATCGCAGGGAAAAAGGGCAGGAGCATTTTTTAAGCGAACAACGCTTCGACGAAGGTGTCTGGGTCGAATTCAGCGATGTCTTCGGGTTTTTCGCCGAGGCCGATGAATTTAACGGGGATGTTGAGCTGGTCTTTAATAGCGATGACGATTCCACCGCGTGCTGTGCCGTCAAGTTTGGCTAAGAAGATTCCCGAAATGTTGATTGCCTCGGTGAACATTTTTGCCTGGACGATAGCGTTTTGGCCTGTTGTGGCATCCAGCACTAACAGAACCTCAGTCGGGGCGCCATCAATTTTGCGGGCGACGACATCACGGATTTTGGTGAGCTGTTTCATCAGGTCTTTTTGCGTATGGAGTCGGCCTGCGGTGTCGAGGATGAGGAAATCGACGTTTCTTGCCGTGGCGGCCTCGCAGGCGTCATAGGCGACTGCGGCGGGGTCGCCGCCCATCTTGTGCTTGACGATTTGAACGCCGATGCGTTCCGCCCATATTGACAATTGCTCAACAGCCGCTGCCCTGAAGGTATCGCAGGCGGCGACGATTACTTTTTTGTTATCCCTGCTGAGGATGTAGGCGAGCTTGGCGATGCTGGTGGTTTTGCCTGAGCCATTGACGCCGGCGACCAAAATAACGGTCGGCCCTTTGGCTGCAAGGCGGACTTGTCTATCCTGATGAGGCCAATAGCCCTTGATGTGTTCTTTGAGAAACGGGACGATGTCCTCGACCTTGCTGATTTTCCTGTCGCGGTAGGCGTCCCGCAAATCGGAGATGAGTTTGGCGGTGGTTTCGACGCCGATGTCGTCTTTTATGAGCGTCTCTTCGAGATCGTTGAGCAGGTCATCGTCGATGTTTCTGCCGATACTGAGGACGGCAGACAGCGACGAGCCGATTTTATCGCGGGTTTTGCTCAGCCGGTCTTTGAAGTAGCCGATTGTTTTGGAAAATACGCCCATAGTTATCAAACAAGTTTCGCAGAATCGGCCCACAAATTCAAGTTTTATCCGCCATACGATTTATGTCGCAAGTTGACTGATTTGTTTTGACAAAATCACTTTCGGATGTTACACTTTGCTCTGATTTACACAGGGATGGTCATCATAAAACTGCAGAGGGTGATAAAAGTTTTTCGGCTGTTTCAATAACACGGATGTTATTTGTGACTGGTAACCTCTGTTTGTAGTGGCATCGTTTTATTCGCCATTGGCGGATTTTTATAAAGGAGCGTGTCTTGGCCGGCGGTGAAGTAGAAAATATCTTCGCTGAGATACTGGACCGAGCAAGGACTCTGGACCCTGTCAACACCCGCAAGTGGTTTGATAATCTCCGCGTTGTGCGTTTGACGGGCGGGTCGCTTGAGATCGGCTGCCCGGATGAGGCGTGTGCCCAGTTTTTGCAAAGTAAATGCAGAAGCGCGTTTACAAAGGCCGCGCAGCAAATAACGGGTCATCTTGTCAGTGTGCAGTTTTCCACCAACGGCCAAGTCAGGCAGGAATCCACCGAACAGGAACAAAAAGACAGGCCGGCTCTTCACCCGGATTATACTTTTGAGAATTTTGTGGTCGGGCCCTGCAATCGGCTTGCCCACGCGAGTTGCATCGCGGTCAGTCAGTCGCCGGGCGATACATATAATCCATTGTTCATCTATGGGAATTCAGGATTAGGCAAAACGCACCTGCTTCAGGCGGTTTGCCACGAAGTGAAAAGAAAAACGCCGTCGGCGGTGATTCAACTGTTAAGCTGCGAAGAATTTGTGAATCGTTTTATCCAGGCAATCGAAAAGGGCGATTTGCCCGGTTTTCAGAGCCGGTTCCGCACGGTCGATACCCTTATTATTGACGACGTGCAGTTTTTGCGGGAACGCGAGCAGAGCCAGGAGGAATTTTTCCACACTTTCAACGCCCTATACAGCAACGGCAAACAAATCATCCTCAGCGCCGACAGCCCGCCCGGCGAGATACCATCTCTTGAAGAGCGACTCATTAGCAGGTTCAACTGGGGCTTAGTAACGCGAATCGACCCGCCGAGTTACGAGACGCGAATCGCGATTGTGCAGAAAAAAGCGCATCTTCGCGGGCTTGACGTCAGCGAGGACGTGGCCGGCTACGTCGCACGCAAGGTGCACGCCAATATCAGGGAGCTTGAAGGGGCGTTGACGACGATATACGCGGTGTCGATGACGACCGGCGAGAAAATCACACTCGAAATGGCGCAGACCGCGCTCGACGGCCAGGTTGACCTCGGCACAAGGCACATAAGAATCAGCGATATCATCGATACCGTTTCCCGCCATTTCAACATTCGCCTGGCAGACCTGCAGAGCCAGAAGCGAAGCCAGAGTATCGCCGAACCGAGACAGATTTGTATGTACCTTGCCAGACAGCTCACAAAGCACAGTTTGGAGGAAATCGGCGGCCACCTGGGAGGACGCGACCATACCACCGTTATGCACGCCTACGCTAAAATCGAGGAACTCCGCAAAAGCGACCCCAAAATGCACGCCACTCTTGAGCAGTTAGCCGGCCAAATCACGCAGACCGCAAGAGCGTAAACACAACAGCGTACCCAGCTTCGCCTATGGCTACGCCGAGGCAGGCAGCGGGTAGCGTATAGCGGACAGTTCAATTTTAGATTTCCGAAGCGGGCTCTGCGCTCCGCTACGTGTCGGATTGCAGATTTCGGATTAACCAATTTGTGATTTCTGATTTATGATTTTGGGATGCGGATTCTTAAAAAACTTGCTTTTATTGCCAGTTTAATAATATACTGCCGCCTTAAGGGTCGAAGCATTGCTATGGAAAAGAAAATAAAAAATATTCGCATCATTATTAATCCCGCCGCAGGAATTGGAGAATCTATCTTACCTGTTATCAACGCGTCCATGAAAGAAGCCGGCATTAAGTGGGAAGCATCAATTACCCACCAGGCGGGCGATGCGATCCAGTTTGCAAAGGCGGCCGTCAAGGAAGGAGTCGATGCTCTCGCTGTTTACGGCGGCGACGGCACACTAATGGAAGCAATCAGCGGCCTGATTGGGTCAGAGATTCCTTTGGTTATTTTGCCGGGAGGATCGGCGAATGTGATGGCCACCGAGCTTGGCATACCGAATGACCTTAAAGAGGCCTGTACGCTGCTGAATCAGGGCCCGTTAGAGACGAAAACCATTGATGTGGGGCAGTTCGACAAGCGTTATTTTATTGTAAGAATAAGCATTGGTTTTGAGGCGGATGTCGTCAAAGGCGCGGGTCGCGAGACCAAAAACAAGATTGGCATCTTGGCGTATTTTTTTTCAGCGGTCGCGGCATTAAAGAAAACTAAAAAAGCCATTTACCATCTGAAAATAGATGGACAAGAGCACGAAGTTCAAGGTTTAGCATGTTTTATTACTAATACAGGAAATCTCGGGTTTAGTAAAATATCTTTCGATAAGCATATAGACGTCAGCGATGGGTTCTTAGATGTTATTGTCGTGCGAAAAGCGAATCTCAGTATGTTTAAGCTTATGGTTGTTACCTTTCTTAAACGGGAACGGCCGGACAATTTGGAATTAGTGGAGCACTGGCAAGGCAAGGATATCAGCGTTTCATCAAGCCCCAAACAAGCGGCTCAATGTGACGGCGAGGTATTAGAAAAAATTCCTCTTCATATCAAGATCGTTCCAGGGGCGATCAAGGTTTTGGTTCCTAAAAAAGCGGATAAAGTAATTGAATAAACGTCTGATATATATACCGCGTTGGTCACCTTAAAAACCTTGACTCCCTTTGGCCTTCCTGGATAGCGCCAATGACAATCTGGGCAGATTTTAAGTCACAATTTTTGGGGAAAACCGTTGCCTGAAGAACAAAAAGCCGTTTCTAAAGGGTAGTATTACATATAATCTCCTGTCGGTCTGAGGGGAGAATAAACGGTTTGCAAAAAGGTGCGAAATTGAGTAAATTAACGCAAGTGCGCAAGAGCACAGGAGCACAAGCATTTACGGCTTGTGCACTTATTACTTGTGTTCTGTTGGCCAAAGGCCAACTGGCCGAGTGGCGGAATGGCAGACGCTGGGGACTTAAAATCCCCTGTCCGTAAGGGCATATGGGTTCGACTCCCATCTCGGCCACTATTAAAGAGTTTTGAGTTGTTGAAACTTCGCGGTTGGGTGGCGGAAAAATTTTAAAACGAGGCGATGTGGAAATGGCGAAAAAGGTTTTCAAACTGGCGGACGTGGCAGAGCCGAATCTGTACCGGGAAGTTTTCCCTTATACCGAATTTCCGATTACGAAATTCGAGAAGCGCGGCGTGCCTTATGAATTGCCCGAACAGATATGGATAACGGATACGACTTTTCGCGACGGCCAGCAGGCCCGGCCGCCATATACGCCTGAGCAGGTTTTGAGGATATACGACTTGCTGCACGAGATAGACGGCGATACGGGTCTGATTCGGCAGTGCGAGTTCTTTTTGTATTCGGACCGCGACCGCAAGGCGGTTGAGCTTTGCAAGGCCCGCGGCTACAAGTATCCGGAAATCACCGGCTGGATTCGGGCGGTCGCGGAGGATTTCCGGTTAGTCAAGCAGATGGGGCTTGCCGAGACGGGAATTTTGACGAGCGTCAGCGATTACCATATATTCCTGAAGCTGCGAAAGACGCGAGCACAGGCACTTGCCGGTTACTTGGAGATAGTGAAGGCGGCTCTGGACCAGGGTGTTTTGCCGAGATGTCATTTTGAGGACGTTACGCGGGCGGATTACGATGGATTTATACTGCCGTTTTCCGCGGAGCTGATTAAGCTGGGTGAGGAGTATAAGAAGCCGATTAAGATTCGGCTTTGCGATACACTTGGTTTTGGATTGCCGTGGGCGGGTTCTGCGCTGCCGAGAAGCGTGCCGAAACTTGTCGCGGGGCTTCGCAATATAGGTGTGCCGGGCGAGCAATTGGAATGGCACGGGCATAACGATTTGCATAAGGTGGAGGTGAACGCCGCGACGGCGTGGCTGTATGGTTGTTGTGCGGCGAACAGTTCGATATTCGGCGTCGGTGAGCGGACGGGCAACCCGCCTCTTGAGGCGATGATTATCGAACACGCTCAGATCAAGGGGATGATGAAGGGCGTTAACTACGCGGCGATAACCGAGCTTGCGGCTTACGCGGCGAAGGAGCTTGGTTTTGATATACCGAGCAACTATCCGCTTGTCGGCAGGGACTTCAACGTTACGCGTGCGGGTATTCACGCGGACGGGTTGTTGAAAAACGAGGAGATATATAACTGCTTCGATACTAATAAGCTGCTGAATCGGCCCGTTGAGGTCGCGATTACGGACAAGACGGGCGCGGCGGGGATAAAACACTGGATTGAGTCGCGGTTCAAAATGGAAATTATGAAGCATGACCCGCGCGTGATAAAGATAAGGGACCGGATAGCGGCGGAGTACGCTTCGGACAGGTCGTCGGCGATATCGGACGACGAGATGTTCAAGTGGATAAAAGAGGCGTTCGGGGACGAGATGCCGCCTTTGAGGTGATAAAATTAAACCACAGATTTCACAGATTACTCAGATTAAAGCGGTGATGTTTGACCTGGGTGAGACCCTGCTGAATTTCGGCAGGGTGGAGACGATGCAGGTCTTTAGGCAAAGCGCGACGCAGACCTACGATTACCTTATGAGCCACGGCCAGCCCGCCGGTAATTTCTGGTGGTATTTTGTTCGGAACCAGGTTGCCATCCATGTGAGAACTTTGTGGGGGAACATAACGGGGAGGGATTTTGATGCGTTATCACTGCTGAAGAAATATGGTTTGAGACGCGGCTACACGTTAAGCGAGGAACAGTGGCGGGAGGTTGGGTGGCTGTGGTATGAGCCGTTGAGCAGGATTGCGAAGGTCGAGCCGGATATAAAAGAGACGCTTGCCAAACTGAAGGGTATGAGGCTTAAATTGGGTATATTGAGCAATACGTTTATAAGCGCGGGGTCGCTGGACAGGCAACTTGGGCAGCTTGGTATGCTGGAGTTTTTTCCGTATCGACTTTATTCTTACCAGTTCGAGTTTCGCAAGCCGGACAGGCGGATATTTGAGGCGGCGATAACGAAGGTAGGCGAGCCAGCAGATAATATACTTTTTGTTGGTGACAGGATATACACGGACATCAGGCCGGCGTTGAAGGTCGGTATGCGGGCGGCGTTGAAGTCGGCTTATACGAATAAGGACAAAGTAGTTCCGAATGGCGTCATAAAAATCGAACGAATCGCAGAACTGCCGGCCATTATTGAGACGGTCAATATAGATGACGGACGACGGAAGACAGAGGACAGACAATCTGCTCTCCGCCCTCTGTCTTCTGTTTTTTAATGAGGTGTTGAATGGGTAAGCAGGTTGTTTTTCAAAGGTGTATAAACCCGGATTGTGCCGCGGAGTATGACGTCAGCGAGGTGATATTCAAGTGCCCGAAGTGCGGGGACCTTTTGGATGCGCAATACAACTGGGACAAAGTAGATGTTCCGAAAAAGCTGGCGGACTTTGGGAAACGCTGGGCGAACAGGAATAATCGGCTGGATTTGTCGGGGGTGTGGCGGTTTAGGGAGCTGTTGAATTTCTGCGATGATAAATACAAGGTAACAATCGCGGAAGGGCAGACGATTTTGCAGCTAAATGACGAGGTAGGCAAATACGCGGGGATGAAGGCGGGGCGATTATTTTTGCAGTATGAAGGATTGAATCCGTCGGGGTCGTTCAAGGATAACGGGATGACGGCGGCGTTCAGCCACGCGAAAATGGTGGGGGCGAAATCGTGCGCGTGCGCATCGACGGGCAATACGTCGGCATCGGTCGCTCTTTACGCGCACAGTTGCGGGATGAAATGCACGGTATTTATCGGGTCGGGTCGCATCGCTTTCGGAAAATTGTCGCAGGCGATGGATTACGGCGCGCAGACGATACAAATAAACGGCGACTTCGATGATTGTATGAAGCAGGTGCAGGATGTCTGCATGAAACTCGGGTTATATTTGCTCAACTCACTTAATCCTTTCCGGCTGGAAGGGCAAAAGACGATAATGCTGCGGATTATCGAGGGGCTTGGGTGGGAAGTGCCCGACTGGATAGTTGTGCCGGGGGGCAATCTGGGTAATTCAAGCGCGTTCGGCAAGGCGTTTTACGAATTGAAGCAGTTGGGTTTGATTAAACGGATACCGCGATTAGCGATTATCAACGCGACGGGCGCGGATACACTTACAGATATGGTGAACAACAAGAAGTTGGTGTGGAACAACGGTAATGTGAATAACAATACAATCGCGGATTATTACGCGGACCTGACTGCACGGAAGTTTTCGCCACATACCTGCGCATCGGCGATAGAGATTTCGCGGCCGGTGAATTTGAAGAAGTGTCTGCGGGCGATAGACGTTTGTAATGGCGTCGTGCGTGCGGTCAGTGACGCGGATATTTGCGACGCCAAGGCGGTGATAGGCAAATATGGTCTTGGCTGCGAGCCGGCATCAGCGGCATCGGTTGCGGGATTAAAGCTGCTGCGAAGCGAGGGCATCATAGGGACGGATGAGCGAGTCGCGTGCGTGCTTACGGGGCATGCGCTGAAGGACCCGAATGTTACGGTGAATTATCACAAGGAAAAGCAGGGGCCGTTCAGCAACCCGCCGATAGAGGCGCCGAATGATTTCGACCAGATAATCAAACTGATAAAATAACAGAGCCGAAGGGCAACCAACAGGGAGGTTTTTAGATGTTGATTAATCCGGGCGGCAAGAGCGGCGTGGTGTTTGTGGTTTTGGGGGTTCTGGTTTTATCAGCAATAACGGCGTTTTGGAAGCTTTCGGCACAGCCCCTGGAAGACCACGAGTGTTATGTTTCTGTGACCGCCAGGGAGATGCTCGACGGCGGCAGTTGGATTATGCCGACGTTTAACGGACAGCCACGTTTGCAAAAAACGCCTCTTTCATACTGGCTTGTCGCGTCGGTTGCGAAGGTTACGGGGAAAGTTGACGAGTTTACGGACCGATTGCCAAGCGCGGTCTTCGCGTTTTTGTCCGCTGGCGCGATTTTATATTTTGTTAATCGCTGGCTGTCATTTCGTGCGGCTGTCATATCTGCGGGGGTATGGGTAACATCGCTTGGATATATTCGCTATTCACATAATGCCAGGCCTGAGATGGCGCTTACCCTGTTTATCTCGTTGTGCCTTATGAGTTTCTATTCTGCCGTAACCGCTCAGAGCCGCAGAAGGCAAATTGTGTATATGCTTGTTTTCTGGGTCAGCTTTGGCCTGGGCAATCTTGCCAAGGGGCCGGTGCCGATTCCGTTAGTTCTTATTCCCGTGGTTTTTTACCTTGCGATATTCAGGCAGTGGCGGCAGGTTCCAAAGCTGCTGCCAGTGGCGGGGATATTGATTTTTCTTGCGATAATGCTGCCCTGGCCTATTGCGGCGGCTCACAGGGTGAACTGGGATATGACGGTATGGAAGCGGGAGTTCATTGACCGGTTTTTAGGTGAATACGCGGCGGGAGATTATCCCGTGTATTTTTACTTTTTGATAATATTCAAGTACACAGCACCCTGGGTCGTTTTTTTGCCGATAGCGGTTATCGCTCCTTTTTATCGAATCTGGGGCAAAAAACAGCCGGTTATGCGGTTTCTGTGGTTGTGGTTTGTGGCTGATTTTGTGTTTTTGACGCTGTCGGGGGGAAAACGTCAGCATTACATATTGCCTTTGATGCCTGCAATGGCGATTTTGACGGGCATACTGCTCGAAGATATGGTTTTTATCCGGGAGGCATTTAGCCCGAGCTTTGCAAGGAAGGTTTTGCTGGGGTATCTTGCGGCGGTTCCTGTTTTGGCGATTGTCGTAGCGAAGGTTATGCTTTCGGCCGGTCGTGGGTTGCTGCCGCTGGCTGTTATCGGTGTAGTGGTGGTAACAATTCCGGCGATTATTGTTGCGATATTGTTTGCGAAGAAGCGATATGTCGCCGGTTGCGCAGCCATATTTTTATGGGCGGCGGGAATGATGCTGGTTTGTGATGTCGAATACAGGAACCGCGTTAATCCTGTGGAGACGACGAAACGGTTCGCACGGGAAGTGGCGGAAAAGGTGCCTGTTACGGACACGCTTGTCGCATACGGTTCGGTATTACCTGAGTTTGTTCATTATTTTGGACGAACTGTGCCCGTAGTTACTACCCAGGCGGAGCTTGACCGGTTTTATGAGCAGGGTTTCTGGATTGTGGCTTTGGGTAAAAAAATCAACCAGTTGAAGGAAGACAGTCATTTTGACCTTGTATATATGTCGAAGGACGTCGCACGAGACAGACGCAACATTGTTCCCGGGGGATTGTTTCATAAGTCCGCCTCTGCAGTCCAGGCGTCTAATATGAGAATTCATTATTTTTTACCGGAGAGATAAGCGAATGGCTTTTACTAATAGTCGTGGTAAGGTGTTTTTGATTCTTCTTGCTGCCTGGGCGGCGATATATCTGCCGGGTCTGGGCAGACAGGGGCTCAAGGGTGAGGAGGGGCGGCGGGTCCTGCCGGCGGTCGAAATGCTGAAGACCGGCAACTGGGTGTTGCCTCGCATCGCAGACCAGGATTACTATAACAAACCGCCTGGGATAAACTGGCTTGTGGCCGCCTCATTTGTGCTGACCGGGGAGCAATCGGAGCTGACGGCGCGGCTGCCTTCGGTGATATTTGCTCTGATTTTTGTGACGTTTTTAATCTGGATGCTGGTTCCCTGGCTGGACCTCGAAGCCCGTTTGATTGGTGCGATAATTTTCCTGACCACCAGTGCCGTTATAGAAAAAGGCCGGCTGATTGAAATTGAGATGGTTTATATAACTCTTACCGGTATAGCGATGCTTTTGTGGATGAACCTGTGGTCTAGGAACAGTCCGGGGTGGCTGCTGTGGCTTGCGCCATCAATAGTGCTTGCTTTTGGGATGCTGGTTAAGGGGCCGTTTATTCTCCTGTTCTTTTACAGTGTCGTGATTTTGGTGTTGTATTACTCAAAGAAGCTGAAGAGTTTGTTTTCGATTTGGCATATTGTCGGGTTGGGGATTGCTTTACTTCCGTTCTGCATATGGCTCTTGCTTGCGTTTCAGCAGACGTCAGCGTCTAAAATGTCATCTCAAATGACCAATCAATTGCTCATTCGAATCATCGATAAGGTGGATATACTGTACTGGGGGCGGAATTTTGTGAGAGAGTTCTTAAATTTTCTGCCTTGGTTAGTTTTTTTGCCGATACTGTGGAGCAGGAAATTGACGGGCCGGATTGCTCCGCAATACGAGGCGATTTTCCGCGGCAGTCGGCTCGGGATAGTAATCGGCTTCTGTATAATTTCCCTGATGCCGAAAATGGAGGCAAGATACACAATGCCTCTTATTCCGATGGTATCTGTTTTGCTGGGCTGGATGCTCTCGCTTCAAAGGGAAATTGTCTCGACGGACCGTCTCTGGAAGAACATACTGCTGGCGGGTTTTGTTGTGTCGTGCCTGACTGCAGTGGCGGGATTGATATTTGTGTCGGTTTCGGCGGGGACGATTATCGCGCTGGCGGCGGCGATTTGCGCGACGACATTTATTTTCCTGAAACGCGACGCGATTCAAGGCAAGCCGGGGCTTTCACTTGCTACAATGCTGCTGGTTATTATTTTATCGCTGCAGTATTCTTCCGCAATTATCGATATTTCGGTGCCGATGGAAAACCGTGCTCCGATTGCGACGGACATCAACAGGATTGTGCCGGAGGGCGAGACGATAAACCTGTTTAGGCCCGGCAGTCTTATTTACCCCGCGATTTTTCGTCTCAGGCCGCCCATCGGGTACCTCCACGACGCCAATGACATCAACGGGCAGGTCCATTATATATTTATAAGACAGAAGTATTTGAAGACGCAAAGTATTCAGGACAAGATTGCGTCCCGGTCCCCACGGGTTCTTTATGAGACCGCCGATACGGTGCCTGATGAATATCAGTTGTTACAGTTGGAGTAATAATGACCTGTCGCGTCAGCGACGATTAGTTATGAGATAATTTGGGCAGTGGAGAGGGCGCTTCGTTTATAACGCCGGCCTGTTTGAGCATTTCTGCAAGTAATGCCATATTGCCATCGAGGTATGGCAGCAGGTCGGGATTGTCTTTGGCGTTCCAGCCATAATGTTTCATTTCGCTTATGACAAAGGCGGGGTCTTTTTTCTGCACTAAAAGCCGAAACATTGCGATGACGCCGCCCGTTCTTTGCGTTCCTGCGGCGCAATGCACCAAGACGGGCAGGTTTTGTTTTTCCGCATTGGCTATTGCGGCGACTGCACTGGCGTAATCATTTACATCTCCGGTGCCTTTGCCGCTCATAGGAAACCTTAATACTTTCATGTTCAGCTCAGCGGCGGCTTTTTTTTCGGCCTGCTGGTCCTGGTTTTTCGGGTCATCGTTTGTAAGGTCAACAATGACGCGGATATTGTGGT
>Ga0116116_1001313_pt1 | contig 19104 bp, 19 predicted proteins | sample June2015DPH_10_1_FD_89722 | JGI IMG/M metagenome (GOLD analysis project Ga0116116, IMG submission 89722) | Peatland microbial communities from SPRUCE experiment site at the Marcell Experimental Forest, Minnesota, USA - June2015DPH_10_150 | ecosystem: Environmental > Terrestrial > Soil > Wetlands... | reverse complement strand
GGTCAACTCCGGCTCGGGCTCGCCGGCGGCGGCCGTCTTACGGAGGTTCTCGACGATCGCCTTCGGGTGCACCTTCTCCTGGATGTAGACCGGGACGACGGGCACCTCGAGGTCTGCCGCGTCCTGCTCGTCTTTGCCCTTCCAGACGAGCTGCGGGTCGAGGCTCGGGTCACGCGGATAGAGGATCGCTCTCGGCGAGCGCTCGTCCTCAGCCACCATGCTGCGCAGCTCGTTCGTCGGGATGTTCGCGCGTTTGTCCTTGTGCCTGATTGTCTCGACAGGCGTCGGCTGCGCTTTCGCTCGTGACTTGCGGGCGCTCATGCCGGCACCGCCTCAGTTCGGGCTGAAAGGTGGGTGTGGATTGCGTTCTCGGCATTCCAGGGGTCTGTGATCTCGATGAAATCCCAGCGGCCGAAGCGACCGAGCGCGTTTACGCCCGGCACCCAGCGCGTCTGCGCCGTCTGGACTCGCTCGACCTTGGCGGGGCGAACCTGGCCGGTTACCTCGATCACAAGGTTGAGCAGGTCGTCGCCGTGGCCATCGTCGATTCTGGCGACGAAGTCCGGGAGATAGTTGCGCTCGTCTGCGTCAACTGTGTAAGGAATCGTCAACCCGAGCCCCTGGTTCTTCACGTATGCCTTCACGTCGGACATAGCCTCAAGCCGCTTCGCGAGCACGTGCTCCCAGCCCGAGTCGGCCACCACGTACTCGACATGGCACTTCTCCGGGTCGCTCACCATTGTGGGCTTGGTCGTGTCGAAGTCGACACCTGCGGTCGATCCCTCGGGCTCGTAGGGTGAGAGGACGGCCACAAGCTGCGCCTCGCCGCGTTCCTCCGAGACGAGCCCGCGTGCGATCCGCTCGACCGCGGCGCCGAGCTGTTGATGGAGCAGGAGGAGTTGCGGGAACGTGTGGTCGTGAAGATCAAGCGAGGTGCGCATCCAGTCGCGCGCTGCCTCGAGCAACTGCGGGAAGAGCCAGGGCCGGTCGGGGAAATGGCGGAGAGCGAGCTCGCCTGCAAGCGTGAAGGCGATCTCCTGCTCGCGGCGCGAACGGAGATCATCGAGCGTGTGGATCTCGTGTTCGCCGACGATGCCGGCAACCTCGGTCTCCGTCGGTACGTCCTTGGTCGAGAGCGTGAGACGCGAGTCGTCGTCGAACCTCCAGCCGAGCCGCTCACCGTCGAGCTCGAAGCGGTAGCCGACGACCTTGGGGAACCAGATCTCGCAAGCGCTGCGCTCGGGCAGGGCACGCACCCGGGTCATCACGGGCGGCGGCTTCGGGTCGACGGCCGACCCTGAGGTCGGGATGAAGCTGAACGGGACGCCATAGACCTCGGCGTACTCAGGGTCGAGGAGGCCGTGGTCGTTAGGGTGATAGCTCGTCCGTCGGAGCCCACGGCCTACGACCTGCTCGCAGAGGAGTTGAGTGCCGAAGGCGCGGACCCCGAGGATGTGCGTGACCGTGTTCGCGTCCCACCCCTCGGTCAACATTGACACCGAGACTACGCAGCGGATGCGCTCACCGAGCCGGCCCGGCTTGCCGACCGTGTTCATCACCTCGCGCAGAAGGTCCTCGTCGGTGAGCGCGTCGACATCGCGGCCCGGCTGGCGGGCGCGGATCTCACGCTTGAACTCCTCGATCTCACGCGCAGCTACGACCTTGAACTCGGCATTCATCGCGTCGCCGGATTCGAGTTGCTCTGAGTCGATCAGGATCGTCCTCGGCCGGTCAAGCCACGTCCCGTCTTGCTCGTTCGAGAGCAAGTCGAGCCTGCCCGGGACAGCGACGCGGCCACCATCCGGCAACTCCTTCTCCCAACCTGCGACGTAGTCGTAGACAAGCTTCGAGACACTCGTGTTGTTGCAGACCACGATGAAGACGGGAGGCGTCGTCCCGCGCGGTTCGGCTCGCTCGCGTTCCTCCCAGCGCCGGTACTGCTTCTCGTAGTTCCCGTAGAGGGCGTGCAGCGCCGCCTGCAGCTCGTCCGGCAGGTGTGGCGGGCCCTCGCGCACCGTCTCCTTGACGTTCTTCTTCGGCAGCTCGCCTCGGATGCGAGCCCAGAGGTTTCGGAAAGTCGGGCCCGCGCGCTGCACCGCGTCATCGGCTACCGGGACGCGCGGGATCTTGACGATGCCGGCCTCGATCGCGTCGATCAGCGAGAAGTCGCTGACGACCCAACCGAAAAGCGTCCCTTCCGGCCAGCCGGAGCCGCGAAGAAAGAACGGCGTCGCAGACAGGTCATAGACCACCTTGATTCCGAGTTTCCGCGCGACGGCCTGCAGCCCGGTCGCCCAGACACGTGCCTCGCGGTCCCGGCGCTCGGCCTCTCGGCGCTCCTCGCCCCGCAGCGTCTCGTCTTCGCCGCCGACTCGGTGCGCGTAGCAGTGGTGCGCCTCGTCGTTGAGGACGATGATCTGGCGCTTCGTGCCGAGCCCGCGAGTCACACGGCGCACCATCTCGTCCGGCGTTTCGAGGAAAGGGTTCTCGCCGCCGCGGGTGAGCAGCTCCTTGGTCGTCTTCGAGGCTGGGTTCCTGTCGCGTTGGATGAAGGCGTGGAAGTTCGTGATCGCGATCCGCGCCTGCCGAAGCCGCTCGAGGTCGGCGGGAGAGACGATGTCGCGGGCGCGGAAGTAGTTGTTCGGGTCTTCGGGCAGGAGGACGCGAAGCCGATCTCGGATCGTGATTCCAGGCGTCACGACCAAGAAGGCGTCGGAGAAGCGAGCGTCCTGCGGGTTGGTCTGCTTGTTCAACGTGTGCCAAGCGATCAGCATCGCCATCACGACGGTCTTGCCGCTCCCGGTCGCCATCTTCAACGCCATCCGGTAGAGACCGGGGTTCTGGTCGTCAGCAAACCGGCGGAGCTCGTTGCCGATCCACGTGTCGCCTTGCTTCGTGGCGCACTCGGTTAGGTAGATCGCGGTCTCAAGCGCTTCAATCTGGCAAAAGAAGAGCGGCCGCTCGCGCGTCTCGTCCGTCCAGTAGTCGAGCAAGCGGCGCGTAGTGGGAGTGACGCCCGGGTACCGAGCCTGTCTCCAGGAGTTCACGCGCTCGCGGATCTGGTTGATCAGCTTGTTCTCCTCGATCCGGTCGCGCGTCCACTGCGTCTCGAGCTCGAGCTGGGCGCCGCGCACCTTCGAAGCCGGGATCGGCATGAAGTACGAACTCGCGCGCCGGCCCTCGACGACCTCATCTGTAATGCCCGTATCGCCGAACCGCCAATGCCGCGTGGGCTCGCGGAACGGCGAGTTCAGGATCGGATTCTCGATGACCGCATCAGCCATATGCGCTCTCGCCTAGGGTCATCATCTTTGCCGCTGGGGCGTCAGGCGTCCAGGCGGTCACACGTGTGCAGGGCACCGGGCCCAGCCCCCAGCGGGTGAACCAGCATGCCGCCGGTTCCCCGACGGTGATCGGCCCCGCCGCTCCCGGCGAAAGGCTCAACTACGAGGGTAGGTCAGGGTCCGGGCGGGAGTGGGCCGACAGTTTGCGGTGGGTTCGCGACCGTCGGAAGCCGTCCCGCAGTAGGCTCCCCGCATGACCGACGACACCGCAGTTGTGGACGAGCTGGACGAGGAGCTCCTTCGCGAGGAAAGCCTCGAAGACATCAATGAGTCCGCCGAGTCGCTAGAGATAGAAGCGCCTCTCAGCTACTTCGGAACTGACTTCGACGTGCACGGGCTCGTCCGCAGGCTCAACGAGGGCGAGATCATCGTTCCCAGCTTCGACCCCGACGTTGATATCGGCTCGGTCATCGAAGGGTTCCAACGCCGCTTCGTCTGGAAGCGGTATCAGATGGATCGATTCGTTGAGTCCTTGCTGCTCGAATACCCGGTGCCCGGCATCTTCCTTGTGCAGCAGCCGGACAAGAAGATGTTGGTCCTCGACGGCCAGCAACGCCTTCGAACGCTCGAGCAGTTCTATCGCGAGACGCTGTATGACGGAAAATCCTTCCGGCTCGCATCGGTGGAAGATGCCCTCAAGGGTCTGACGTATACCGATCTCGAACCAGAGCAAAGGCGCACCCTCGACAACACGTTCATCCACGCGATCATCGTTCGCTACGACCCAAGTCCAGAGGGCGCGAAGAACGTCTACCAGCTATTCGAGCGTCTCAACACAGGGGGCACCAACCTCTATCCGCAGGAGATCCGCGTCGCTCTCTATATGGGAGACCTTGTTCGCCTGATTCGCGACTTGAACTCGAACCCCGATTGGCGGCTCCTCTATGGGAAGCGGTCGGATCGGTTGAAGGATCAGGAACTCGTTCTCCGCTTCCTCGCTTTCCATATCGGGACGAAGCCGTACAGCCGCCCACTCAAGCAATACCTCAACGACTTCCTCGGCGAGCACCGGGACCTCGAGGGCCTCGACAGAGACTCGGTCAAGTCAGCCTTCGACGCGACTTGCCAGGCTGTGGCGCGAGGCATTGGTGAGCGGGCGTTCCGGTTGACAAACGCAGTCAACGCAGCCTTGGTCGATTCCGTAATGGTCGGAGTGGCGAAGAGGCTCGAGCGTGGTCCTTTGAAGGATCACGCGGCCATGCTTGCCGCATATGAAGGACTTCTGGCCGATACCGACTTCCTCTCATCGATAGGCCGCGCGACGGCAGACGAAGAACGCGTGAAGACGAGGCTCGACAAGGCCGAAGCTGCCTTCGCCGAGGTCCCGTAACCAAACGGGGGCATTACGGCCTACTCGCCCCAGGCGCGCACGCAGATCAATCGGCTCAAGCGGGAGCTTGACGCGTTGGTCGAGCGGTGCGAGACGCTCCCACCCGGGTCGGATGTGGCATCCGATGCCTACCAGTACGCGTACGTTCGGCTCTGTGGCTTGTTCGAGCAGTCGCTCCTTTGGCTTGGCCGGTCTGTGATGCATAGGCTCGCAGGAGGTGAGGCGAGAGAGTTTGGCTTGTCGTTCCTTGACCGGTCTGGCCGCAACCCCACGAAGGAGTACACCCGCAAGTTCGTTGCCCGTTTCAATCTCGAATGGGCGGCCGAACTAGACGGCTGGTTCAGCATCGACGACCGAGGTCAGGTGCTATCCGCGCTCGTCGGCATCCGAGTTGGACTTGCTCACGGTCTGAACTACGGTGCATCGGCGTCGCGGTTCACGGGCTACTACACCGTCGTTTACGACCTCTTGGACTGGCTACTTGAGCGGTTCGAGCCAGTTCCCTAGTGTCATCCTGAACTGTGCTTACGAACGCGCATCGCTGATCGTCACCAGCAACAAACCGTTCTCCGCTTGGGGCGAGATCTTCGGCGACGAAGTCGTCGCCGCCGCCATGATCGACCGGCTCGTCCACCACGCCGAAATCCTCTCCCTCAAAGGCGACAGCTACCGCCTCCAAGGCCGCGACCTCGGCGGCCGACCACCCGCCCAGGCGGCCGAGACCGCGTAACCAACCACCCTCGGGCCGCACGTGCGATCGACGATATGTCGAGTTTGTGCAAGCGCGGACCGGCGCGTGCAGATCTATGACAAAACCACACCGCCGAGTCGCAGCGGCCACCGGCCTACGGCCGGTGGCCGCTTACCAGAGGGGTCCGATTTCAACCGGCGCGAGGAGGGTCCGCTTTCGACCGGCCTTGACACTCAGGAGACGCTCAGCGGCGCGGCGCGCAGGAAACGGTTTGCGCAACGTCTGGTTCTGCCCACTTTCCCGGTCGAACCTGGGCAGTCCTGGCCACACCTGCCCAGGCGGCAATCCGTGTCGGCGAGATGCGAGCAAGGGCTCCGCACCTATCCTGTCCGAATGAACACGACGGTCGAGCTTCAGCGGCGGCTACCTGGTACGCCTCCGCCGAAGGAACGGGTGGCGCTGGAGCGGCGCGCAAAGCTCCTCGCTTGGAGCGAAGGCGAGGTGTAAAGAGCGGGAGCGACAGGACTCGAACCCGCGACCTCCGGCGTGACAGGCCGGATGTCTCATTCGGTGACATGAATCTGACATAGAAGCAGCGTGAAGCCGCACGGAGCCGGACGGGGGTCAAGAGTTCCGTTGGCTTGTACGGTCGCGCGATTGCTGCGGCTGGCGGGATTCGGCTATGGCCAGGTATCTGCACACCATGTACCGGATCACTGATCCGGTGAAGAGCCGTGCGTTCTATGAGGCGCTGGGGCTGGAGTTCCGTCGTGATATGGACATCGTCCGCAACGGCGAGTTGGAGGCGACGAACTACTTCTTTTTGGGGTTCTCGGCCAGGAGGAGGAGCTCGAGCTGACCTTCAACCACGACGGCCGCACCTACGAGCTCGGCACCGCCTACGGCACGTCGCCGTCTGGAGGATGGAGCTTGGCGACCCCTTTCCGGGCAGCCGCTTCTCTTCTCCCGTGAAGTCCGCCTCGGCCGCCTCGGCGTCTAGCGCTTCGCGTAACGAGATGGTTCGTGCCGTCTCATCTCCAGACGGATCAACAGCCGTCAGCACGTCTGGGGGCCGATTATCGACGGATCTTTCCTCTGCCTCAACCTTCCCAGCGCGAAGACGTAAAGAGCAGCACTACTGTCGCAGCCGCGCTCGTGCGCGAGGATGGCTCGGTGTGGATCGGCGTTCGGCTCCGCCGCGACGCCGATCCGATGCTAGGCCACCTCCTCGATGGTGTCGCGCAGGCAGCTCGCGCTCACCCAGACCCTTCAGTCGCCGGCTACGTTGGGGTCGCGACAGATTGGGTTCTCGGCATGGGCATCGCCTTGAACGCAGCGACGGCTCCGGACACCGCGCGCTCGACCGGAATACGCTCGATGCTCGAGGCGCCGACGAACCCCTTGGCGTCCGTTTGCTCGTAGAGCGCCTGAGTGTTCTCCGGCGTGTCGTACGGACCGCCGTGCGCAAGGCAGATGCAGTCCGGGTTCTCCTGCAGTGTGATCTCAATCATCGTCTGAACCATCTCGGCGGCTGCGTCCAGAGACGGCGCTCGTTCCGCCGACCGCCCTACGAGTCCCCCGACGGTCCAGCCGACGTGCGCGACCTGGACATCGACGCCAGCCGCCGCCATCCGCTTAGCCTGGTTCGAAGTGTACGAGTACGCCATGGTGAAGTAGTCCTGCTCATGGGCGAGGCGGATCATCTCGAATTCTCGCGAGATTCCCATCCCGGCGTCGTCCATTCGAGCACCGCGCTCGTCGCCATAGGTCGACACGTTCGGGAAGTTGATGACTCCTGAATACCCGGCGCCCCTGAACTTCCCGAGCAGCTTCTTCAGGTCCATGTAGGTCGGATCCGTCGCCAGTGCACCGCCGATGATCGGGGTGTCACGGACGACGTTTTCGATCTCGTCGAACATCTCGAGTGTGACCTTGTTGGCATCGCCGAGCGGGGTTGTTGGAAGTCCCATCAGCCGTGACTTGCCGGTGCTGTACACGATGATCAGGTCCGCGCCACCGAGTTCGGCTGCCTTCGCGATCAGACCGCAGCTCGCGCCAGCGCCAACGATCGGTTTCCCCGCGCGCATTGACTCTCGCAGGCGGTCGACAATCTCAATTCGAGTGAAGGAATGTTCGAGCGTCACGGAATCTCCCTTCTAGCAGCGGTTTCTGATTGCCAGCCCATGTGGACAGTCCTCATGCCGTCACCAGCTTCCGCTCCGACGGCATGAGTTCCACCAGAGACTTGACCAGTACGTCAGCGAATTCCGGATCGTTGACATGCAGATCGACCTCTGTTACCCGTACGTGATCGGTCGTGACCGCCTTCAGTGCGGCGACGAACGCGCGATCCGCCTCTGGGTCGAAGAACACACGGCCCTCGTGGTCGTAGTCGGAGAACCCGCGGGCGGGGATCACGACGGTGACGGGCCCGGCAGCGCGGGCGACCTTCTCCCCGACTTCGTGCCCGAGTTGCGCACTCTCTTCGACTGTCGTACGCATCAGGCGCGTGTTGACGGAGTGGTCGTAGAACAACCGGCCCGCGTATTTCGGCGGAACCGCATCGTGCGGACTGAAGTTCACGAAGTCGATCGCTCCTGGGACGACGATTTGAGGCACACCGCGGCGAGCAGCTGCTTCGAGCCGATCGGGACCTGCACTCTGCGTCCCACCGCAGAGTTCGTCGGCGAGCTCCGAGGTCGTGAGGTCGATGACTCCAGCGAGTACGCCGTCCTCGACCAGTTCCTCCATGGTCCTTCCTCCAGCCCCGTCGGCAGGGAAGGCGAGAACCTCATATCCCCGGTCGAGCAACAGCTCTCGGCATCGCATCGCAGCCGGAGTCGTGACGCCCATGGTCGTAAGGCCGATCGACGGGCGGGGCTCGGCGGGTGTGAATTCCTGCTCTACCATGCCACTGATCGCGCCGGCCGCGTTCGACAGCACCCGGCGCAGGACGGGGTTCAACCCGAGGATGTCGGTCACGGAAAAGAAGACGGCTATGTCCCGCCTGCCGATGTAGGGGCCGAACTTCCCGTCGCCGCGGGCGATGACAAGCACCTTCGGAATCCCGAGTGGAAGCGACCGCAGAGCTGCGCTCCCGATGGCTCCGCCGGTCCCGCCGCCAACGGCGAGGGCACCATCCAGACGCCCTGCAGCGAGGAGTTCGCCGACCATGGCTGCTGCCCCTACAGACATGGAGCGGCCGGCCAGACCCCGATCTCGCTTTCCGACGAGCTCTTGAAGTTCAGTCCCGCCGGCAGCGGCAACACGTTCGCGCGGCACGTCGGCGGAGAACTGTGGTTCGCCCAGAACGCCCGTGTCGACGACCACGGTGCGAAGACCGCGTTCCTCGATCAGGTTCTTGACGTAGCGGATCTCGTCGCCCTTCGTGTCAAGCGTCCCGATCAGGACGATCGTCTTCCGCTCGTTCATTGGTGTCCTCCGGTCATGAGGAGCTCGTGCATCGTCTGCACACCCTGGGTGGATCCGCCGAGCAGGAAGTCGAGATCGGTGCCCATCGAGACATAGCGGGCGCCGAGCTTGATCAGCTCGCCGATGATGTCAGGCCGTCCCCAGAGCCCTCCGATGCCGACGTGCTTTCCATGCTCACGGCATACGGCGATGGTATGGGCGTAGGCCTCGAGTACTGAGCGATGGTCGTATTCGCCCGGGATGCCGTAATCCATCATCAGGTCGTTGGTGCCGATCAGAACCATGTCGACCCCGTCGACGGCGACGATCTCTTCGGCATGTTCGACTGCCTCAGCGGATTCGAATTGAACGACGACCGTGGTGGCCTCGTTGAGCAGCTCGTTCGCATCCCGGGTCGGGACGCTCTGGAAGCGGAAGTGCGGCAGGCGTCCTGGAAACCCCCTGTCACCCAGAGGTGGGAACTTGGCAGCTTTGACGACTAGGCGTGCGTCAGCGGCTGTGCAGACGTGCGGGGCAATCACGCCGAGCGCTCCGCCGTCGACGGCGGGGGTGATGTACTGCGACCTGATGGCCGGTACGCGGACAAGGGGTGTGATCCCCGCCTCGAGAGCAGCGACGCAGACCTGACTCGTCTCCTGCTGGGTGAGGTTCCCGTGCTCACCGTCGACGTAGAACGCGTCGAAGCCCGCTGTCCGCGCGATCTCCGCAATCTCCACGCCGCGGACGAGGCGGACGACAAAAGCGAGGACGGTTTCGTCGCGCGCGAGCTTCTCTTTCATCCGATTGACGAGTAACTCGCGTATCTCTGGAGGTCCGTGTTGTTCAGCTTTGATGGCCGTCGACTGCATGAGTTGCCATGCCTCCTCCTACGATCAGGTCTACATCGACGCCGACTCTCCTGCCGGCGTCGATGATCCGATCCCACGTTGTCTGACTGATCAAGATGCCGTCCTTCAGACGGGCAGCTTTCGAGCGGATCTCTGGTTCGCCGGGAATCAGCACCTCGTCGAAGCCTTGGGCTGGGCGCATTCCCTTGACGCGCCCGATCACGAAGTTCGCGTTGTCCGTGTACGACGCCCTGCTTCGGAAGGCGCAGGCATCGACTGCCCATACGACGACACTCCCACGCCGGCCGTTGCCGTTGTACTGATCGCCGGGCGAGAAGGCGCCGCACAGCATCTCGATGAACATCGCCAGCGCGTAGCCTTTGTGGCCGCCGAATGGGAGGAGCACTCCACCGTCGTAGAAGTCGTTCGGATCGACGGACGGGCGGCCTTCCTTGTCGAGGATGCACCCGGCTGGAAGATCCGTGCCTTCGGCGCGGTGGACGCGGAGCTTCCCTTCGGCGATGACTGCGGTTGCGAAATCGACGACGACGTCGGGGGTGTCGCCTCCCGGTAGTCCGATCGCGATTGGATTCGTCCCGAAGGCCCGCTCTGCGCCGCCGTAGGGCGCCATCGCAAGGGGCTGCGGTGATGTGGATCCTCCTCTACCGCCCCAAACGATCAACGCGATCACGTCTTGCGCCGCCGCTCGGCCCGACCACCGTCCGAGCTGTCCGATGTGGTTGCAGCGAACCAGGGAGATCACGGCGGTCTTCGCGTCCTTGGCCTTCGCGATCGCGAGGTCGGTCGCAAACCGGGCCGAAACCTGGCCGAATGCCCAGTTACCGTCGACCAGGGCTGAGGTCCGCGTTTCCGTAACAACTGTCGGCCTGGCACGCGGGTCGATCCTCCCGTCCTCGATTCCGCCGATGTATTCGGGGATCCTAAGAACGCCGTGAGAGTCATGGCCGGCGAGGTTGGCCTCCACGAGTCCGTCGCTCATCTCCAGCGCGATGTCCTCGGGAGCTCCGGCAGCGACGAAGACGGCGGTCGTCACCCGGTGGAGCTGCTGGGCGTCGAAGATCAGACTCCTCGCGTCAGGATGAATGCTCACCGGCAGACTCGGGGGAGGAAGCTCACGTCGCGGGCTCCATCGTGTGCGCTTCTCGAGTCATTGCCTCCCAGTACGCGAGGAGAGCGGGAACGCCGTGGGTTTCAGCGAGGCCGGACTCGGGATCGAGCCGCAAGCCCAGCCGTTCCTGAAGGCTGCGGGTCGCCACTCGGGCGGCCTGCAGGAACGGCAGGGATCCCCCGAGCATTGCCGAGCTCATCGCTTCCTGGATGAGGAGGGCGATCTCCCTACTCTCCTGGACGAACTGCTTTCCCGCACCGCCCCACTTCACTGACTCGTGCGTCAACGAGAGCGAGCCGTAGTGATGGGCGAGGCATAGGCAGGACAGGTCAACGGCCTCCAGGCGATCGAGCGTCCGGAGATAGAGATCCGGGTAGAAGATCAGCGGTAATCCGCCCAGGTCTCTCTCGGTTCCCAGAACGGAATCGCCAGTAAGCAGGACTCCCTCTCGTTCCCACAAGAAGCATGAGCTTCCGAGTGTGTGCCCGGGCGAATGGATGACTGTCAGTTCGACTCCGCGTCCGAGATCGAGCCGCTCGCCGTCGTGGAGAGGGCGTGTTACGCGCGTCGGACCGCCCGCATGCATGCGGAAATACGCGAGCGAGTCGGCGAGTCGCTCTGGATGCGAGGTTGCCTTGTCGCCAACTGACCAGTACTGCTCGAACTGCAGGTCGAGATCCTCGGTCACCTCGACGTCGTCCTCGTGGACGCACACCTCCGCCCCTGACAACCGCACCAACCCGTTGTTGCCGCCGGAGTGATCCATGTGGCCGTGTGTGTTGATGATGAGGTCCACGTCCTCTATGCGGTGGCCGAGCGCGGCCAGTGCGGGTGCGAGATACCGCGTAGGAGAGTCGGTCACGCCGGTGTCGACGACAGCCAGCTGATCCCCTTCGACCACGTAGATCTCGACATGGAACCCCGTGTGCCAATAGCACCCGACTTGCGTGATCTGGGGGTGGAACTTGAAGTCGGTATGAGGCGAGACGTACACAGCCGTCACCCGCTCTGCCCTAGTAGGCTTGCTGAAGGCTTGGTGCCGTCCTCTCCAAGAGCGGGTGCTCCCTTCGAAGGTGGCAAGTAGTCGGCGATCGCTCGACGCTCGCCGTTGGCGCAGGCGTCAGCGGCGGCGAACACCATGGCGACGCTGGCGAGATTGTCCGACGCGACGCTCTCCGGGACCCGCCCCTCGTCGGTTGCATCGAGGAACTCCCGGAATAAGAGCGTCTGGCCTTCCTGCGCAACCAGCAGACCGGTTGCGACGTCACTCACACGCATCAAGTCTTCGCGCGGTGCAGTCACCAGCATCTGGTTGGCACCACGCCGGGCGATGTAGAGCTGCGGGAAGACCATGGCCACGACGCCCTCCTCGCACTCGGCGCGGATGTCGCCGTACCAGGACGTAAGGTCACCGGATGAGCGGCAATACGCCTCGTAGACGACCGGAATGCCGTCGTCCATCGTGAAGAAGAGCAAGGTGGCCACGTCTCCGCGGTAGCCGCTCCATGCGGTGTTCCACGAGAATCCGGCGACGTCAATGGGATCCCGACCCAGAAGAGCGCGAATCAGGTCGAAGTGATGAATGCTCTGCTCGATCAGCAGCGGGTTGTCCATGAGGTGGCGGAAGTCGGTTTCGCCCCATTTGAAGATCGCTGCTCGGTAATGCAGCGTCAAATGACTCAGCTCACCGGCTTCCTTGTTTTCGATCGCTTCGCGAAAGCGTTTGACCCACGGAAGGAAGCGACCCTTCTGCGCAACCATGAGCGTGCCCTTTGACCGCTGAGCGCGCTCGACGATTCGGCAGCTCGCTGCCATCGTGTCCGCAATTGGCTTCTCGGTCAGAACATGTTTCCCGGCGTCGAGCGCCGCATTGAGAACCGCCTCGTGGTGAGCAGGGGGCACGACACAGAGAACACTGTCGGCATCGGTTGCCTGTAGAGCTTCTTCGATTGTCGTGAAGCACAGCTGACTGGGGACATGTGTCTTGGATCGCGCTTCCGCGAGAAGATCGGCATTCGTGTCAACGAGGGCTGCATACTCCACCCGGTCGCCGGCATCCGCGACGGTCTGCAGCCAGGTGCGGCCGTATCCTCCGACTCCGACCTGGATGATGCGTCTCATTTCGCACCTCCTGGTGGTACCGGATCTCCGTGCTCCTCGCGGTGCAGATGGCCCGGGCGTTTTTGTCCGCGCAGTGTCGTCTCGAGTGCGACAGCCTCGACGACTCCGCTCGACTCGAACATCTCGTGCTCGTAGCCCATTTGCGTCGCGAGCAGATCGCCCGACTCAACGTCGTATTCGACGCCCTCGCTCTGTCCGCGGCCGCGGCCGCGATAGAAGAGCCAGTACTCATCCGCGTCGTGATAGTGAAGCTCGACGCCCTTGTCGCGGCGCGCTTGGAACATGCCCAGTACGGTCGTCTCTTCCCAGTGACCGGCGATGCGCATGACCTCTGCCGTGCAATTCCCGCCGGTCGTCTGGATGACCGACAGCTTGAGTCCGTCTGCCGGGACGTCGAGCCAGTTCTTGCGCAGCAGTGTTACGATGCCGTGCTTGAATTCGGCTAGCACCGTCCCAGACAGCACAATCACGCATTCACGCGTTGCTGATGGATGTATCTCGCGAGCGCGGCTCTCGTCGGTGGCATCGAGCACGAATGTCTCGAAGTCGTCGATTTCAAGCCATGACAGCTTCTCGGCTAGCGTGTCCCTCTGATAAACGGGCATGCTTGTATCCTCCTTTTTCACCCTCGAGGGGGTCGAGAGTTGCTCTGATTTGGCTCTGGAGGACCGGCTTCGCGTGCGGCCGAGTCGCCGTTGGGGTTGTCACCTGACGGGACGGAGGAGTGTGCCGCGTAGCACGCTTCGAGAACCGCGTGCGGGCTTGGCTCGTTGAGATCTGCGACGATCTCTCCCTCGCGCATGACAAGGACTCTCCTGCAGACGTGCAGGATGTCCTCGATCTCCGAAGAGATCATGATCACCGCGGCGCCGCTGTCGGCAAGGTCTTCGACTATTCGATACATCTCTTGCCGCGCACCGACATCGACTCCTTGCGTCGGCTCATCCAGGACGAAGATCGTCGCACCGCTGTTCAACCACTTGCCGACCAGAACCTTCTGTTGATTACCGCCTGAGAGGGTTGCCAGCATCCGCCTCGGCTCGCGAGGCCGGACGTCGAGCTGCTGCAGCAGATCCGCCACGCCCCGAATCTCGGCCCGCTTTCTCAGGAATCGGATCCCGCGTCCGACGCTGAACGGGGCGAGATTGCTGAGGGTCGTGTTCTCTGCGACCGAGAGAGACATGATGCCTCCCTGGACGCGCCTGTCCTCGGGCAGAAGCGCCATGTTTGCGGCGATGGCGTTGCGAGGTGATTTCAGCTTCGCCACTTCTCCGTTGATCTCGAGAGTTCCGGAATCCGGTCGCTCAGCCCCGAACAGAAGGCGAGCCAGTTCGCTTCGTCCGGATCCGACGAGACCGGCGAGGCCGACAAGCTCGCCTCGCCGTATTTCGAAACTGACGCCCCGCACTTTGTTACCCCAGCTCAGATCCCGTGCTTTCAGGACCAGATCACCCGTCGCCACGTGTGCCCGCCCTGTATATTCGACAAACGCTTTTCCCACGATCGCTTGCACGAATTGCGCTCGGTCGCGGAACGCGTCGACCGGCTGCGTCGTGACGAGCAGGCCGTCCTTCAGGACGGTGATGCGGCTGCTGAGGGCGATGACCTCGTCGAGCCTGTGGGAGATGTACACAACGGCTACTCCGCGTTCCACCAGGTGTCGGATCACCGCGTGCATGTGATCCACGTCGTCGGATGCCAGAGAGGCCGACGGCTCGTCGAACGCCATGAACTTGGCCTCCGCCAGGAGAGCCTTGGCAATGCTGACCAGCCGCCGCTTCGCGACGGACAGTGTCCCGACTTCGGCTCTGATGTCGACCTCGAATCCGACTTCCTCACATGCGCCCTGCGCGGCTTCGCGCACATTCCGCCAGCGGACAAGGCCGGCGCGATGGCCGACTTGGAGCCCGAGCGTCATGTTCTCCGCCACCGACAGGGTCGACACGAGCTGCGGCTCCTGATGTATGAACGCCAGCCCATAATCCGCGGCCTCCCGCGGATCGCCGATCGATACCTTCCGTCCCGCGACGTGTATCTCACCCGAGTCCGGCTGGTAAGCCCCCGCCAGGATCTTGACGAGCGTGCTCTTGCCCGCGCCGTTCTCCCCGACCAGACCATGCACCTCTCCGGGATAGAAGTCGACGTCGATGCCGCTCAGAGCCAACACACCGGGGAACGTCTTGGAGACGCCTCGAACCGCTACCACGGGGGACGGCGGCACTGCGTCCGCAAGCTCTGCTCGGACCTCAGGCACTCGGACCTCGCGCGCGTCCCGCAGCAACCGCAGCGATGAGGAGCGCGCCCTCGAACACCTGCTCCCAATACGCCTGAACCCCGGTGAGCGTCATGCCATTGGTCAGCACGGCGAGTGTAAGCACACCGACCACAGTGCCGGGAATGTTGAATCTCCCCTGCTTAAAGGTCGCTGCGCCCAAGAAGACAGCCGTGTAGGAGTCGAGGAGAAGATTCCCTTCAACTTGGGTGCTCCCCGACAAAAAGGTTGTGGCGATTATCACGCCAGCCAGACCAGCGCACGCCCCTGAAACCGCGAACGCGGCCATCTTGGCGCCATCGACGCTGACCCCGGAAAGCCACGCTGCAACTGGATTCCCACCGACCGCGTGGATGTAACGACCTATGTTCGTGTATTGCAATATGAACCAGGCTAGAACACACACGCCAACCGCGACAATCACCGTCATATGCAGACCGGCCACGGTCGCTTGCCCAAGTCCACCAAAGTCGCCGGGAAATCCCGTCGAAATAGGGCCGTTCTTGGTCAACATAAGAGCGAAGCCATCGACAACAAACAACCCCATCCCCAAGGTGCCGATGAACGCATTGACCTTCAGTTTCGTTACAACGAGCGCATTCCCAACACCAATGAGAGCACCCGCGAGTACGGCGGCGGCGAAACCCAAATACACGAGCCCATATGTGACAGCCAAATATGCCGCCAAAATGTCCGTGAACGTTGCAATAGCTCCGACTGATAGATCGAAATCTCCCGTGATCAAGACAACTGTCACACCGACTGAGATCACGCATAGTGTGACACTGTTCGTGACGATATTCTTCAAATTGTCGGCCGTAAGAAACGTGCCCTGGGGCGCGGCGATTGCAAAGTAGACCAGCACGCCTGCGAGAAAGACCAACGTGCCGTGCGCCCTAAGCAGCGCCAACACAGGTCGCATAGCCGGAGCCAGCTTTCCTCTCAAACGACCTACCCAACCCACGCCGGCTTCGACCGAAACCGCCCCGAGCGCTGTCTCCGGGCCACCATGCCCGCTCTGAGAAACTCCCTCTACGCTGTGAACAGGTTTCTCCATCTCTTCTACCGTCGAGCGATACCAAGCGAGAACATCTATCCAGCAAGAACTGCGACGGTTCCTAGCGGGCGGCCGCACCGCCCTCAGCGTCGCCCACTAGGAACCCCGTTTGGCGCAAGTATCACCAACCTCGATCGCGCCGGACGACGTCACACTATGAATCTCACAGCGACTGACCAAGGTGAAGGTCGAGGACCTGCCCGTGCACGTAGCTCCCCGGCTTCGGAAGATTCAAATGGGACACGATTTGCGAGTCGATATACGTCACGGGCCACAGTTTCTTACCACGGCACAAGTCGTCGATTACTTGGACACCTGCGAGCGTCATGAGTTCAATGTCATTCCCGACAGTCAGAGCGAGCGCTTTGTTTCTTCGCATGGCATCGAACATCTCAAGTGAGCCATCGTCGCCGGTCACGATGACGGAGTTCTGCCGTCCAGCCGCTTTCACCGCATCACCGGCCGCTCTGGCAGGATCGTCCCAACCGCAAACAAGCGCCTTGAGGTTCGGGTACTTGATAAGGAGAGGTTGGACTTTCCGTAGGGTATCGATGCGGATGTCGCTAAAATTGATGTTCATATTTTTGGCGACAATTTGAATGTCGGGCGCGTAGAAACCGAACACTGCCTCCGCAATGACAGAGCGCTGGGCGAGTGCCGCATTTCCCGGCTCATTGTTGACAATGGCGACTTGCCCCTTGTAGTTAATAGCTTGACTTACATATTCGCAAACTCGCGCAAAGGCTAGCCACTCACTCACCCCAATTGTGTGATCAGGTTCATCTCGAGGATCGGTCCACATTCCAACAATTGGGATATGCTTCTGTCTTGCAGAGTTCATGACGTCTGAGCCGAGCGCTTTGATCGATCCACTGATTACAAAAATGGCGTCGACTTTGTCTGTGATCATAGTCTGAGCCAATGCTGGATACTTCGTGAGATCATTATTGGCATCAGACACAACATACGTCCAGCCTATTTGTGCCCTAATCTTATTGAGCTGGGTCTGAACCCTCCCATCGGTGGTTGAAGACAGGATCCCATGGAGCACACCGAGTTTACGGCCTGGCTTGACGCCGGCAATATCCACGCCGCCCCAGCCGGCCGCAAGTGATTTGGCAGATGCCGCTGATGGGATCCACCCGCCGAGTCCAACGCCCACACTCGCAGCAGCGGCTGCCAATGCGGAATTCTTCAACAGCCGCTCCCGGGTCATCCCGCGCCCGGACTCCGGTGGCAGTTCGGGGTTACCAGCCATTTGTCACTCCTTTCTGTTCAGCCCCCCAGGGACACGCCTCTGCGCTCGGAGATTGATGCACTCGGAGATTGAGCCAAGGGCCGGTTCAGGCGAGGCACCGCGCCGCACAGACGACGTTGCACAGTCCCAGAGAAGATTAGGAGCGTGCTTGCACGAAGTCCAAGACGATCCTCATCTCTCCCTTGGAGCATCAAGGTCTCACAGATAGGACAGGAGTCCACCACGCGGCTCAGAGATCCATCGGTCTCGCCGGGGAGCTACATGGGAGTGCTCACAACCGAGGACTGTGAGTGTGCGGGGGGTCCCGTCTGGGGCTGTTGTCAGGGTGGCGCCGGTGCTCTTTGTTCGTGACTCGATTTGAGGATGACTCCGCTTGCGGGTGTCTTTCCAGTGATATGTCCGGGCGAAGAGACCGGTGCCGGCCTGGCGTCCGCTTGCTGGCCTGATCAGAAGCCTGTCCGCCCGTTGGGGCGTGACCCGTCACAGTCCTGCCGTCAGCGGTCTTCACCCCCAGACCGGCGCCGGAGGCGTTCCCCCAACCTGGGCTGGAGGTCGTTACGGATGGTTGCAGATGAGCTGGACTTCGTGGTTGGTGTCGATCCGCACCGTGACTCCCACGCGCTTGGCGTTGTCGAGGTATGCAGCGGTGTGGTGGTCTTTGAGGCGAGTGTGGCCGCGGACAGCCGCGGCTACGCGGAGGCTCTGCGCGTCGCAGAACAGCATGCGCCGGGGCGGCGCGCGTTCGCGGTCGAGGGAGCCGGCTCGTTCGGGGCTGGCCTTACTCGCTTCCTCACCGGCCGTGGCGAGCAAGTGTTCGAGGTTGGCCGGTTGCGGCGGGAGCGGCTCTCGGGCGGCAAGACCGACGCGCTCGACGCCGTCCGGGCCGCCCGCAGCGTGCTCAGCACGAAACGTCCCGCACTTCCACGCAGCAACGGCGAACGAGAGGCACTACGGGCGCTGATGGCCGCCCGTGAAGGCGCGGTAAACGCGAAACAGGCCGGGCTCTGTCGCTGCGCGACCTGCTCATCACGACACCGGAGCCGCTCCGCAGCAAGCTGCGACCGCTGACCCGAGCGAGTCTGCTCAGCCGCCTAGCCGCAACGCGCCCGGAACGTCGTCAGGCCCCCGAGCTGCGCGGGACGATGCTCGCCCTCCGCGCCGTCGCTCGCCGCGTACAGCAGTTGACCGCTGAGGAGCGCGAGCTCGCACGGGAGATCGAAACACTCACCCGCAAGCTCGCACCACAGCTGCTCAACCAGCCCGGCATCGGCCCCCTCCTGGCCGCCCAGGTCGTGATCTCCTGGTCGCACTCAGGCCGCATCGCAAACGAAGCCGCGTTCGCCCGCCTCGCCGGCGCAGCCCCGATCCCAGCCTCCTCCGGCCAGACCACCCGCTACCGCCTCGACCGCAGCGGCGACAGACAACTAAACCGCGCCCTCCACCTGATCCTCCTCACCAGACGCCGAACACACCAACCGACCATCGACTACATCCAACGTCGAACCCAAGAAGGAAAAACCAGTCAAGTCCCAGGATGTGGTGTAACTCGTCGGCAAGATCGTCGGCTGTTTAGGCCGCGGTGAGTTCGCGGTTCTCCTCTCTGTCGTTGTCTTGGTTTGCTCGATCGAGGACCGCCTCGAGCG
>Ga0116116_1001305_pt1 | contig 19165 bp, 15 predicted proteins | sample June2015DPH_10_1_FD_89722 | JGI IMG/M metagenome (GOLD analysis project Ga0116116, IMG submission 89722) | Peatland microbial communities from SPRUCE experiment site at the Marcell Experimental Forest, Minnesota, USA - June2015DPH_10_150 | ecosystem: Environmental > Terrestrial > Soil > Wetlands... | reverse complement strand
TTTGGAGAGGTAACCCATGAAACGATGATAACACTAGCGTTATCGCTAGTCAAGAGAAATGATTGATTTTTTCTCACGACCGCCGAGACGCTGAGAAAGACAATGCGCGGAGAAGAGTTTGGAGGAATAAGGGCGCGTGCTGGGATTGAGGCTGTACACTGCTGGTGGGGTTGAGAGAGCGCGGAGAGCGCGGAGGCAAAGACACTACGGGTGTGCGGAGGGGACTTGATCGGGAATCGTTGCGGCGGCCGGGGCCTGAGGGCAACCCCTCCGGACTCGGCCCAGAGGGCACCCCCCGTGCGTATCCGGCCGCCAATGATTTGAGCCGCATCTTCGAAGTAGGAGGAAACAGTCTGGATGGCCTTTCTTATATACGTTCGATTCGATGCTTGACTCTCTGATATCCGATGGGATGCTTTCCACCGGGTGTGATAGGACCAGTCCTAAGATCTCCCCGCCGGCATCCTTTGCCAGGGATTGCCGTACGGGCTTTACAGGGCCCTACGGGAAGTTCAGTACCACCTTAGCTGCAACGCTTGCTGGCCAGCAAGAAAACTGTTGGGCTTGCGCTGTGGAGACGCAAGCCTCTTTCCAGTTTCAGAGTAGCAGACGGGTGTCAAGCGGGCGGGGGGTCAAAGAGGGCCCAGGTGCCTGTAAGTCTCTGATAAGAAGCAGTGAAAATATTTTTGCAATATTTGTGACCGGTTTTCCGGTCTCAAACAGCGCCCGCCATACCGCGCTTGGCAGCTCACTCGTACCGGAGCGCTACCACCGGGTCGAGGCGCGCAGCTTTGTTGGCGGGCCAGATGCCGAAGAACAGGCCGACGGCTACCGATACTACGATGCCTAGCACCGCCGACCATAGTGGGACGCTGGCGGGGAGGGAAGTGAAAACGGCCCGGCTGATCAGCGAGATGATCCAGCCGAACAGGATTCCACAGATGCCGCCCATACCCGTCAGCACTGCGGCTTCCAGCAGGAACTGAATCAGGACGTCGCTCTTCCGGGCTCCCACGGCTTTGCGGATGCCGATCTCATAGGTGCGTTCGGTCACGGAGACCAGCATGATGTTCATGACGCCGATACCGCCTACCAGCAAGCCGATCGAGCTGAGCACCACCATCACAAGGAAGGTCATAGCCGTAATCTGGCGGAAATCGGCCACCATTTGTTCGGCGGTGGAGAGCGCGAAGTTGTCGGGCTTGTTGTAGGGCACGCGGCGGTCGATGCGCAGCACGGTCCGCACTTCATCCAATGCCTGCGGGAGCTTGCCCTCCACGGCGCTGACGACGATGGCGATCTCCGGGGCGTTGGGGAACATTTTCTGCATCATGCCGTAAGGCACCAGGACACGGTTGTCGGTGTCGCCGAAGAATGACGCCGCCGGCCGCAGCATGGTGCCGATCACCGTGAATTCATGACCGTCCACGTTGATGGTCTTGCCGATGGGATCGACGTTGGCGAAGAGGCCTTTCTCGATGTCGGCGCCGACCACCGCCACGGGCATCCGATGGCGGCTCTCTTCGTCGCTGAAAAATCGCCCCAGGTGCAGGTCCACCTGCCCTTGCCTGGCGTAAGCCTCTTCCATGCCGATGAGATCGACATCGTACATATCGTTCCCCTTGTAGTGGGCATTGATGCTCTTGTTGGGGAACAGCATGGGAGAGACGTACTCGACCGCCTTGCACCGCTCCTTGATGTGGACGGCGTTTTCGTAGGTGAGGTTCTTGCGGGTGCGTTCCTCGGGGCTCAGGTTGCCTACGCGAAAGCCGACGGGGAACTTGAAGACGATGATCGAATTGGGGCCGAAGCTCCGCAGCACGCCTGTGATGGAGGCGTCGAACCCCGTCAGAATGGCGCTGACGCCGATGATGGTGCCGGTCCCGATGATCACACCGAGCACGGTCAGGAAGGCGCGCAGCTTGTGGCTCCGGATGGTCCCGAGCGCCAGCCGGATGCCGTTGTTGAATGCCAGCCTGTTCATGGGATTATCTCTCGACCCGCAGGGCCTCGATGGGATCCAGCTTGGACGCACGGCGCGCCGGATAGATGCCGAAAAACAAGCCGACGGTGGCCGAAAGTCCGACGCCGATGAATATGGCGGACCACGGCAAGGCCATGGGCACGGAAGTCAGGTTGCGAACGGTCACGGCCACCAGCCACGCCGCGGCTACTCCGATCAATCCGCCCACACCCGCGAGCACCGAGGATTCCACCAGGTACTGGTTGAGGATGTCGCGCCGCCTGGCGCCCAGAGATTTGCGAATGCCGATCTCGTGCGTGCGCTCCGTCACCACCGCCAGCATGATGTTCATGATGACGATGCCGCCGACCACCATGAAGACCGAGACGATGCCGACAGCCATGGCCGCGATGGTGGCCGTCAAACTCTGCCAGAGGTTGACGAACGTCTCGGAAGCGAAGATGGTGAAGTTGTCGTCCTGGCCGGGCCGCAGGTGGCGGTAGGAGCGCAGGAGCACGCGCACTTCGTCCTCGGCTTCCATGAGGTGCGGCTGGTCCATGGCCTTGGCGATCATGCGAATGCCGTTGCGATTCCCGTAAGTCTTGAAGTAGGCCTCGATGGGAACCATGACGAAGTTGTCCTGGGATTGTCCGAAGACGCTTCCCAATGTTTTGGCGACTCCCACCACCTCGTAGGGATTGCCTTCGATGGCGATGGTCTTGCCGAGCGGGTCCTGGGATTCGAAGAAGCGCGTGCGGATGTCGTTCCCGATGAAGGCCACGGGCGCATGGCGGCGCACCTCCTCGTAGGTGATGCCGCGGCCGGTATCCACCTGCACGTTATTGATGGTGGGAATGTTGTCGGTGATGCCATCGATCTCGACGCCCTCCACCGAAGAGCCCTTGAAGGAGACGCGCGCGTTGCGCGAGGCCATCATGCCGACGTCTTTCAGCAGGGTGGCATGGCTCTTGACGAACTCGAACTCCTCCGGCTTGATCTGCGGATTTCGTTTCTGCATCTCGAAGAACTTCTTGGGGTCCCAGGGACCGAACCACGCCATGCGCACGATCCGGAAGCCGTCGGCGCCCATGTTGGAGACCTTTTCGGCGATGTACACGTCCATGCCGTGGATCAGGGCGGTGACAGCGATCAAGGTGGTGGTGGCGAGAATGATTCCCAGCAACGTCAGGAAACTCCGGAGCTTGTTCTTGCGGAGCGAATCGAGGGCGATACGGGTAGCCTCCCAGAAGGAGGCGCTCAGACGAAACTGGCGGGATCTGGGCACGGGGATCTCATCTGGGAGACGCGCAAAGGCCGCTGGTTGTTCCCGGAAATCCGCGCGCAAGCAGGCAGGCGGCACCGCCTGCCCCACCTTTGAACACGCAGAACCTGTTGTGGTGGCGCAGGCGGTGCCGCCTGCGCAGTGTTCAACGCGCCGGTTCAGCCACCGGCGGCGGCATCTGCTCTTTGGTGAAGCGCGGCAGCATCTCCTCGCGATTGGCTACGTGCCAAACCGCGGCCGCAATTATGGTGGCGGCCTGGCGGGCGTCCTCGGGGACAATGCGCTCGTAGGTGTCGAGGTTGGTGTGCCAGGTGTGGCTCTGGTATTCGATGGGGTCCTGTTGCAGCCCGATCCCGGCCAGGCCCGCGTTGCTAAAGGAGGTGCTGTCGGTGCCGCCCACGGCGCGGCTCCTGGAGGGCACTGCTCCCGCCACGCCCAGGTCCTGGAAAGGAGCCAGAGCCGCGCGTACCACCGCCGCGGCCTCGGGCGGTCCAAAGACGCTGGCGCCGCGCACGCGGCCGGTTCCCGAATCGATGTTGAAGTAGGCCACCAGCTTCGAGTACTCCGGCTTGGGGTCCTCGAACGTTCCGAAATGCTGTTTGACGTAGGCCAGCGATCCCAGGAGGCCCTCCTCTTCGGCGTCCCACAGCGCGATGCGGATGGTGCGGCGCGGCTTCTCCCCGAGCGTCTGGACGATCCGCACGGCCTCCATCATCATGGTCGCGCCGATGGCGTTATCGGTGGCCCCGGTGGCGGCGTGCCAGGAATCCAGGTGCCCGCCGAGCATCACGATTTCATCGGCCTTGTCGGTACCGGGGATTTCGGCCACCACGTTGTAGGCGGTCTTGCCCTCCGGGTAGACGTGGTTGACGATGTCGAACTCCAGCCGGACTTCCTCGCCGTCGTTGAGCAAGCGTTCGATGCGGCCGTAATCCTCGTTGCGGAGGACGACCGTGGGAACCGCCTTGGCCACGTCGTAGGTGCGGTTCTGGAAGGCGCGGATCTGGCCGTGTTCGCGCGCGGCGTCGTTGACGCGCACGAGCGCGCCGTTGGCCACCAGCCAGGCGTCCACCATCTCGTTGACCTGGGCGGCGGTGAGCCGGCTAGGGTCCGGGGTGGGAGGCTGGCCGCGCCCGCCGCGGCCCGCGCCGGCGTTGGGATTGTTGGGGTCGAACTGAGCGCGGATTTGGGCGTCATCCCGGCGCATGGCCGGCGGATTGAAACTTACCGGGATAGTGGCCGCTTTGCCCACCAGCACAATCTTGCCTTTGACCTTGGCTTGGTTGGCCTCCAGCCACTGGGTCAGTTCTTCCTTGGTAGGCCATTGCGCCTGCGACGGCGTGACAGTAACCGGCGCGGGGGCGCCGCGGCCCGCGGCTGGCGGCCCTTGCGGGGGCGTCACCTCGACGGCGGCGGCGGCTACCGTGCCGTTGGTCGATGGTGTCCAACCCAGCACTTTGAATGCGAGGGCACCCTGGACCGGCGCGACCAGGTAACCCGTGGCGCGCTCATTGAGCCAGCCGGGATGGCCGAAATCCCACGGCTCGAGGTGCGCATTCTTGAGGCCCCATTCGGTGAGCGTCGCGGCGGCCCACTTGGCGGCGGCCTCGTAGTTGGGCGAGCCCGCGAGCCTCGGCCCGTAACGGTCCGTGAGCATGTGCAGGGTGCGCATGATCTGCGAATGCGCGGCCTCTTCCGAACGGATTCTGGCGTTTATGTTTTGGTCGGCGGTCTCCTGCGCGAAGAGGAGACAGGAGAGGACCAGTGCGGCGAACAACTTTCTCATTCAAATAGAATACGCTACTGGGGCGGGCCTGGGTTTGGCGCGGGGCGGGGCCTTGGCACTAGGTCAAGGGCTGGGACCGATTCCTGGCGGGTTTCGTGCCACTCTGTCAGTCCTTCTAAACCCTGCGGCGTCGGTGAGGATGTAGGAGGATGCGGGGGCATCCTCGCTGTTGACGTGACGGGGACTTCACGGAGGTCATCGCTGGGGCGAACACCGACTCGCCGAGCCATGCGCGCTCCTGTCCCCTCAAAACGCAAACTTCAGGTTGATTCCTAAAGAGGTTGGTTCGGAGTGCCGATATGCTAGGCGTGCTGGGCCTTCCAACACTTTTCGGCGCGGACTCACGCTATGATGAGGGAACTCAGGCGCAATTCGACCTGGAGCCTCCTATGCCAGATAAAGACGCAACTCCCGCACCTCCCGGATGGGAAAAGAAGACAGGCCACCTGGAAGACTACATCAGCGGCGCCCAGGTCAGAGCGACGCCAGAAGAGGTCGAGGCTGTTCAGGTTTTCGCGCGGCGTCTGGTGGAGGACTATGGGTACGAAAAGTCTCAGATTCAAACTCGTCCCCAGTTCAGAGTGAGAAAGCGCCCTTCCGACGAGGAGAAGTCCTACCCGGTGGACATCGCGGTCTTCAAGAGCGATAGGAAGATCGAGGATGACCTGTTCCTGGTCGTCGAGTGCAAGAAAAAGACTCGTAAGGACGGCGTGGCCCAGCTCAAGTTGTACCTGGACATGAGCCCTGCCGAGGTTGGCGTTTGGTTCAACGGTGAGGAACATGTCTATCTTCGGAAGATCCATCATCGGGATGGCAGCCGCACGTATGACGATCTTCCAAATATCCCGCGCCGTGGACAGCGAATAGAAGATATCGGCCTCTTTCGAAGGCGCGACCTCAAGCGCCCATCGAACCTGAAGGCGGTCTTCCGCGATATCCGGAACCACCTTGCGGGTAACGTTACCGGTATCACGAGGGACGAAGCTCTCGCCCAAGAAATCATTAACGTGCTCTTCTGCAAAATCTACGACGAGATCAACACCGGGCAAGATGAGATGGTCACCTTCCGAAGCGGCCTGAATGAATCGCCAATGGAAGTCAAAAAGCGAATTGTCGATCTTTTTGAAAAGAGGGCCCGCGCGGAGTACGCTGACGTTTTCGATGCCAAGGATACTATCTCGCTCGACGCGGCCAGCTTGGCATACGTTGTCGGAGAGCTCCAGAATTATTGTGTGGTCGAAGCGGACCGGGATGCGGTCGGTGAGGCATTCGAGGTCTTCATCGGACCCGCGCTCCGGGGCGGAGAGGGTCAGTTCTTCACGCCGCGCAACGTAGTGAGAATGGTCGTTGAAATTCTAGATCCCGAGCCTGACGAAATGATCCTTGACCCCGCATGTGGATCCGGCGGATTCCTCATCATTGCACTCGAGTATGTTTGGAAAAAACTTGAGCGTCTTGCCAAACAGAAAGCGTGGAGCGCCGTTCAGCTGGATAGGAAGAAACGCGAACTCGCCTCAAGGTACTTCCGCGGGATCGACAAAGATCTATTCCTTGCAAAAGTCACGAAGGCGTACATGGCCATAATCGGCGACGGGCGTGGCGGCGTATTCTGCGAGCATAGCTTGCTCCCTCCCTCCGAATGGAAGGCGCAGGCCTCAAGCTCCATCGCGCTGAAGTCCTTCGATGTTGTCCTCACCAATCCGCCCTTCGGTACGCAGATCAAGATTAAGGGGCAGGCATTGCTTTCCCAGTACGACCTTGGGCACAAGTGGGAAAAGAACAGAGCGACCGGACGGTCGGCAAGAACGGCCACACTTTGCGAGCATCAACCCCCTCAACTCCTGTTTCTGGAGCGTTGCTTGCAGCTCTTGAAGCCGGGCGGGCGGCTGGGCATCGTCTTGCCTGAAAGTGTACTGGGCAATCCATCGTACGAGTACGTCGTCACATTTCTACTGCGGAGCACCAAGGTGCTCGGCGTAGTCACCCTTCCCGAGTCCCTGTTCAAGACGAGCGGAAAAGGTGGTACCCACACTAAAACCTGCGTCTTGTTTCTCGAAAAGCGATCTGCGGCGAGGCCGTACGACATCTTCATGGCCGATGTGAAGTGGTGTGGCCACGACTCGCGCGGCAACCCAACCATCCGTAAGAACAAGGCCCAAGAGTACGTCCTCCTCGACGAGGTGCCGCAAGTCGCGCCTCGTTGGCGCGCCCTCAAGGCCGGAAAGAGAATCGATCGGGACCACATTGGCTTCCACCTCAGGTCCAGCGCCATCCGAAAACAGATTCTCGTCCCGAAATACTATAGCCCGGAAATCGAATCGTATCTCAAGGCCATGGGGCCGACCCACGAACTTGTTGCGCTTGGCGAATTGGTAGGCAACGCCGCTGTTTCAATAGCCACGGGCGTCGAGATCGGCAAAATGGCGTACGGCACAGGTCATATTCCGTTTATCCGCACTTCAGATCTGTCGAATTGGGAGATCAAAGCCGATTTCAAACACGGAGTGAGCGAAGAGATCTACGAGGAAATGAGGAAGGGCTGCGACGTCGCGCCAGGGGACATCCTCATGGTGCGGGACGGCACCTATCTGATTGGAACCCCGGCATTCGTGACGGACAATGATGTGCCAATGCTCTTCCAGAGTCACATTTTCCGGATTCGAATTCTGAAACCGAACGTCATAGACCCTTATCTGCTATTCGTTTGCCTTAACACACCGATCGTGAAGGCCCAGATAAGGTCGAAGCAGTTCACCCAGGATATCATCGACACCCTCGGCAACCGAGTCCTGGAATTAGCGCTGCCGGTTCCGCGCGATCAGAGAACGCGAGCGCGCTTGGCGCGTGCCGCCAAGGAGATTATCGAGCGACGGGCAAAGTACCGCGAGGAAGCCAGGTTGCTGCCGCTAACGCTTCAAGGGAAGATCCCAGCAGAGATCGCGGAGGAAGTCGAGGAACTGGCGCCGGAGGAACCGCCAGCGTGACGGCGGCGTGAAACTGTGTTCGCCCCACTCGGCTCCCGGCCCAGCTAGGAGCCACGTGTCGGTCCGGATTGCGCGAATTCTCTAGCGGGAGCGCCGGGGACGGACGGAGCGATTTCCACCGCTGCCGGCGATTCCTCCCCTGACACACCCGTCACGTCACCAAGGCTGGTTGCGGCGGGGGGAACAGACCACGAAAAGCGATGGTCTGCCCCACTTGCCTCAGGCGCGGCGGCCGGGCGCTCTTTTGGGGCCGGCCTTCACGATCTCTTCGGGGCAGCCCTCGGTCATGAGCTTGAAATTCTCGATGAAGCGCGCGGCCAGGGCCTGGTACTTGCGGTCGTAATCGTCCTTGCTCGGCCACGTATTTGCCGGATTGAGGATCCGCGCCGGAATGCCCTCGCATTCGGTGGGCACATCGAATCCGAAGACCGGGTCGGCGCGAAATTCGACGGCGTTGAGCTTCCCGGAGAGGGCGGCGTTCAGAAGCGCGCGGGTATGGCGGATGCTGATCCGCTTGCCGACGCCGAACGACCCGCCGGTCCATCCGGTATTCACCAGCCAGCAGACGGCGCCGTACTTCAGCAGCCGCGCTTTCAGCATTTCGGCGTAGGCATACGGACGGTGCACCATGAAGGGGCCGCCGAAACAGGTGCTGAAGGTGATCTCCGGCTCCGTGCCCAGGCCGATCTCGGTGCCGGCGATCTTGCTGGTGTACCCGGAGATGAAGTGGTAGATGGCCTGGTCGGGAGTGAGGCGCGCAATGGGCGGCATGACGCCGCTGGCGTCGCACGTCAGGAAGACCACGTTGCGCGGATGGCCGGCCATCTTGGGCGGCAGATAGTTCTCGATGTAATCGAGCGGATAGGCGCCGCGGGTGTTTTCGGTAATCAGGTCGTCGTTGAGGTCGAGGCGGCGCGAGATCGGATCGACCACCACGTTTTCCAGAATGGTGCCGAAGCGGCGCGTGCAGGCATGGATCTGCGGCTCGGCCTCGGGCGAGAGACGAATGACCTTGGCGTAGCAGCCGTCCTCGAAGTTGAAGACGCCGTTCTCGCTCCAGCCATGCTCGTCGTCGCCGATCAGGCTGCGGGAGGGGTCCGCCGAGAGCGTGGTTTTGCCGGTGCCGGAGAGGCCGAAGAAGAGCGCCGTATCGCTCTCGGGCCCGACGTTGGCGGAGCAATGCATGGGCAGCACGCCCTCCAGCGGAAGGAGGAAGTTGAGCACCGTGAAGATGGTCTTCTTGATCTCCCCGCCGTAACTGGTGCCGCCGATGATGGCCAGCCGCTGGGAGAAGTTAATGAGGATGAAGGTCTCGGTGCGGGTGCCGTCGATGATGGGGGATGCCTGGAACGAGGGGGCGCAGATCACGGTGAACTCGGGCGCGTGCCGCCTGAGTTCGTCGACGCTCTTGATCTTCATGAACATGTTGCGGGCGAACAGGCTGTGCCAGGCCTTCTCGGTGACGATGCGGATGGGCAGGCGAAAATCGGGATCGGCGCCGGCGTAGCAATCCTGCACGAACACGTCGCGGCCTTGCAGGAACCCCTGCATGCGCGTGAGCAGCGGGCTGAACTTATCGCCGCTGAAGGGCCGGTTGTACTCGCCCCACCAGACGTGGTTTTCGGTGGAATGCTCCTTGACGATGAACTTGTCGGCGGCGGCGCGCGCGGTGTGCTTGCCGGTGCTCACGACCACCGGACCGAGATGCGAGATGCGCGCCTCGCCGCGGAATACGATCTCCTCATAGAGCGACGCGCTGGGCAGGTTCCAGTAGACGCGGTGCAGGTTCGTGAGGCCGTGGTTTTCGAGGCCGTAACTGGCGGCCAGCTCGCCGGCCTCGGGCTGCGCGGGAGATGGAAGATCGAGATAGGGGTTCATCGCCAGTCCCTCACTAGTTTGCGGTCGCCGAGGTAAAGCTCGTTGGGCGCCTCCGGGTCGAGCGCCCACTTGATGCGCTCGACGCCTTCGGTGATTTCCTTGATGGTGCCGCAGAAACTCATCCGGAGGTGGCCCTCCATGCCGAACTCGCGGCCGGGAACGGTGACCACCCGGACCTTATCGAGCAGCAAGTGGCAGAGTTTTTGCGAGTCCTTCTCATAGGCGCTGAAATCGGGGAAGCAATAGAAAGTGCCGCCGGGCTTCACCACCTTGACGCCGGAGAAGCCGCCGAGGCGCCGCATCATGACGTTGCGATTGTTCTCGAGGGTCAGGCGCAGGCTCTCGACGCACGACTGCACGCCGTTGAGCGCGCCCACCGCCGCCCATTGCGAAGGCGCGGCCGGCCCCGAGGTCTCCTGCGACTGGATGTTGGTCATGGCCCGGACCACCTGTTTGCCGCCGACCGCCCAGCCGATGCGAAAACCCGTCATGGCGTACATCTTCGAGACGCAGTTGATGACCACGAGCTTGGAACTGTCGAGGCTGAGCGCGTGGCTGAAGTCGTAGACGTTGGTGGGCTTGCGGTTCTCGAAGATCAGCCGGTTGTAGGTGTCGTCCATGATCAGATACAGGTCGCGCTTTTCGCACAACTCGACCACGCCGGCGACGAATTCGTCCGAGTACACGGCGCCGGAGGGGTTGTTGGGGCTGTTGATGATGATGGCCTTGGTGTAGGTGCCAATGTTTTCGGCGATCTCTTCGACACTCGGCTCGAAGCCGCCATTGCGCGCCGCCACCGGCACGGGCACGCCGCCGGCGAGTTTCACCATTTCCGGATAGCTGACCCAATACGGCACGGGGAAGATGACTTCCTCTTTGGGGTCGAGGATGGCGTGCAGCAGCACCATGATGGACTGCTTGGCGCCGCTGGAGGCGATCACGTTCTCCGCCGCCGCCACGCGGCCGTAGTGCTCTTCGGTGTAGCGGATGATGGCCTTCTTGAGCGCTGGAATGCCGTCCGCCGGCGTGTATTTCACGTCGCCCGTGCTGAGCAGAGACGCGCAGCTCACGATGGCGTCGATGGGCGCTTTGCTTTTGGGCTCGCCGCCCCCGAGGTGGATAACGGGTTCGCCCTTGTCCCGGAGCAACGCCGCGGTTTCATTGAGCTTCAGGGTGGGCGACTCGGAAATGGATTTTGCCAGTTGGCTTAAACTCATGCCTTGTTACATCCTTCAAATATAGTGATCCCCAATTGATTCCGCTCGAGGGATTAGTGTCAGTATACAGGATGTTACGGTCACAAACCAACTGGATCAACTGGCAGTTACAATGATGAAGCTATGAACCGGCAGCCCCACATCGTCGTGGTTGGAAGCGCGAACGTCGACCTGACCACGTTTACCGATCTGTTTCCGCGTCCCGGCGAGACCATTTTCGGGCGCGAGTTCCATCTCGGCTTCGGAGGGAAAGGCGCCAACCAGGCCGTCGCGGCGCGGCTGTGCGGCGCGCGGGTGTCGATGGTGGCGCGGGTGGGGGACGACCTGTTCGGGCCGGCGACCATCCAGAACTTCACCTCGCGCGGCATCGATGCCAGCCACGTGTGGATCACGCCCGGCGTGTCGAGCGGGGTGGCCCCCATTTTCGTCGATAGTTCCGGCCAGAACCGCATTCTGGTGGTGAAGGGCGCCAACGACCGGCTTTCGCCCAGCGACGTGGACGGCGCGTCCGATCTGCTGCGCAGCGCGGATTCGATTGTGCTGCAGCTCGAGATTCCCATCGAGACCGTGTATCACACGCTGCGCTTCGCCCGCGCGCATGGCATCCGCGCGATTCTGAACCCGGCCCCCGGCCAGGCGCTCGACCTCGCCGAGGTGGCCAACGCCGATTACGTCATTCCCAACGAAACCGAGGCCGAGGCGCTCAGCGGAATGCCGGTGCGAACGTTGGACGACGCTCGAAACTGCGCTTCCAAGCTGCTGGCCGGCGATCTGCGGCGCGTCATCGTGACGCTCGGCGCCAACGGCGCGCTGTGCGCGGGAGCGGATGGCGTTCGGCACATTCCGCCATTCGCGGTGGAACCGGTGGACACCACCGGGGCGGGAGACGCTTTCATCGGAAGCCTGGCGTGCTTTCTGGCGAGCGGCTGCGCGGAGGCCGAAGCCATCGCCCGCGCCAATCTCTACGCGGCACTTTCCACCCTGGCCGTGGGCACGCAGAAATCGTTCGTCGCGCTGGAGAGATTCGAGGACGAATGGGAGAGGCGGGTTGGCAACCCGCCGCAGGCTGCCAGCCTGCCCCACGGGGACCACTAGCGACCCTCGCCGCTAAGCGGAGACTTTTCAGCTCCCGCCGAGCCGAAAAGCCGTTGAAAGAACGCTTTGGTTTCGTCCATCACGATCTCATCCAGAAGAGCCGTCTCCTTGACCGCGTCGATTTGACCGGGAAGAGTGGCTGCAATGCGGTTGCGTTCTGTTTCGAGGCGTTCCGCGGCGATTACCATGTCGGACCACGCGGCGCCCCACTGAAAGTTCTGGGAGAAGCCGCCGACGATGGCCAAACCGGCCGCCAAGAGTGGTGTCAGGACGTCAAAACCGGTTTCGAGCCACGTACCCCTAATGAAATACGCCGAGGAGAGTGACGCCAGCAGTGTCACCAGGGCGCCGAGCACCACCGTGAGATATCTTGCCGTCTTGTACGCGCGCTTGTTGTTTTGACTCGCCTTGGAGTAGTACTTGATGCGCTCTTGATAACGATCGAGCATACGTTTCTGAGCGTCGGCGGCCTCAGTGGATTGCCCAGTGCCCATATTTGCCTCCCGCCCATAGTCTAGCGTGGGGCTGGCGGGTTTGGAGCCTAATCCGTTGATTCTATTGAGACAACACGTTGTGACTCAAAAAGGTTTGCTCGGTTTCGCGGCGTCGGAAGACCGGGGTCTGGAAAACCGCCCCTGCGCCGCGAGCACCGAGTAAACCGTGCGGTGAACTAAACCGCAGCCTGAGGCCGACTCTTTAATGGGTTTTGTTTCCGATCGGGATGAGGAGTTGTGGCGGCGGGAAGGGCTGGCAGTGCGGTTGTCGGAGCAATCCTCGACGGCCACAGGCAGCCGGAAGCGCTGGAGTTGCGTGGATGGGGCGAAAAATCGGGGTGGTTGCGCGTGGGAATCACGCCGGCCATGACATCCGGGCGGCGCGGCGCACACCGCTGCGGCACCCTGCTTGGCGGTCTGTGATAGACTCAACCCAGTCCAGGAGCCAAAATGGAAATCCTGGATTATAGAATGACAGGCACGAACGATGCGCAACGACCTCCATTACGCTCTGCGCAATCTGCTGCGCACCCCTGGTTTTGCCCTGGTCACAACGGTCGTGCTGGCGCTGGGCATTGGCGTGAATACCGCGATTTTCGGCTTGCTGGCTTCGGTGCTGGCCGGCAACGCACCGGGGATCGCCGCGCCCGAGCGGTTGGTGGTGTTCAGCCGGACGGACGCGGGCCTCGGGTATGGCCGCTTCTCCTACCCGGACTATTGCGACTAGCGCGACCGTGCCCAATCCTTTTCCGGGCTGATGGGATACCAGCATACCGATTTCAGCCTGGGCGGCGTGGACGAGCCGGAGCAGTTGCGCGGAGCGGTGGTTTCGAACAACTACTTTTCGGTGCTGGGCGCCGGAGCGTTCTTCGGCCCGGGAACGCAACATGCCGTGGTGGTCAGTCATAGGCTGTGGCAGCGGCGGTTCCGCGGCGATCCAGGGCTGGTGGGCAAGGCCATCCGGCTCAACGGACGGCCTTACACCGTGGCGGGCATCGCGCCCTCGGCCTTCCGCGGCACGGAGCTTGACGAGCCCCTGGACGTGTGGACGCCGATCGATCTGGATGCCGCCGCGCCGCGGCCGGACCCGTTCTCGGATCCGCACCAAAGGGCGGACGCGTTTCTGAATATCGCCGGCCGGCTGAGGCCCGGAGTGCGGTTCCAGCAGGCGCAGGCGGAAGCCGCCACTATCGGCCGGCAATTGCAGAGCGCCTATCCCGGAGCCTATTCGGAAGAAACCAAGCGATCGGGGGTCATCCTGGACCGCAACACCACGCTGGGGCCCCTGGGCCGGGACATTGCCGGCGGGGTTCTGCTGGTGCTGCTGATCGCGGCCGGGTTCGTCCTGCTCATCGCGTGCGTCAACATCGCGACCATGCTGCTGGCCCGCGCTTTGGGGAGACGGCGGGAGATCGCGGTGCGGCTGGCGCTGGGCGCCACGCGCACCCGACTGGTGCGCCAACTGGTCACCGAAAGCCTGGTGCTTTCGGTGGCGGGCGGTGTGGCCGGCCTGTTGGTCGCAATCTGGGCCGGAAGGCTGGTGCCGCTCATTGCCAGGGACCTAAATTTCCTCGATCCCCGGCTCGACTTCCGCATGCTCTGCTTCAACGCCCTGGTTTCGATCGCCACGGGTCTTCTGTTCGGCCTCCCGCCCGCTCTGGAGATCTCGCGTCGGGACCTCGCGCTCGAATTGAAGGCCGGCGGCACGGCGCCGGTTTCCCGCTCGCGGCTGCGCAGTCTGCTGACGGTTTCCGAGATCGCGCTCTCGCTGGTGCTGCTGATCGGGGCGGGGCTCCTGGTGCGCAGCTACCGCAACGTGCGCACCCAGGAGATGGGGTTCGTTTCCGAGAATGTCCTGCTGATGTCGATCGACCCCGAGCGGCTGGGTTACAACGACGCCAGGCGCCAGGAGCTTTACCGCGATCTGTACGCGCGCCTGAACGGGATGCCGGGGGTTGCGGCGGCGACCCTGGCGGAAAAAACGGTGGCCTCCGGCGGGTTCACGTCGCGGTACTTGCTGGACGGCGTTGCTCCGGCGCGTGAGAACGCTTTCGAGGTACGGAACGATGCGGTGGCGCCGCGCTATTTCGAAACGCTCCAGATCCCACTGCGCGCGGGACGGGATTTCACGGAGCGCGACACGCGGGGTGCGCCGGGAGCGGCGATCGTGAACGAAGCGCTGGCGGCGCGGCTGTGGCCCGGCGAGAACCCGCTCGGCAAACGGCTGCGGCGGTGGGGTTTTGGCGTCGGGCCGCCGCTGGAGGTGGTGGGGGTGGCGCGGAACGTGAGGCTCACCCAGGATTTCGATCCAAAGCCGGCGCCTTACCTTTACCTGCCGCTGTTTCAGAACGAGCGGGGGCACGTGCGGCTGCACATTCGCGCGGCGGGCAACATCGGCGGGCTGGCGCCGCGCGTCCGCCGCGAGATCCGCGCTCTGGACCAGGACCTGCCGGTGTTCGACGTCGAGACCTTGGAGCGGCATATGCACAATGAGCTTTCGCTCCTCTGGTCGCTGGCTGCGCTGGTCGGCGCGTTCGGCATTCTGGCTGTCGCGCTTGCCGCCATCGGGCTGTATGGCGTGATGTCCTACGCAGTGGGGCAGCGGACGCGCGAAATCGGGGTGAGGATGGCGCTCGGCGCGCAGCGGGTGGATGTCCTAGCGATGGTGCTGCGGCAATCGATGACGCTGGTCGCGGGGGGACTGGCGGCCGGGGTGCTGGGCGCCCTGGCGTTGACACGCCTTCTGCGCGAGGCGCTCTATGGGCTGACCCCCACGGACCCGAAGACGTACGCCGGGGTGTCGTTGCTGTTCGTGACGGTGGCGCTGGCCGCGGCGTACCTGCCGGCGCGCAGGGCCGTACGGATCGATCCGGTGACGGCTTTGCGGCATGAATGAAGCCGAACCAAAGAGGAAGACGAATATTCATTATTTCGTTCCGCCGGGGAGAGGCGCCAACTTTCCGTGACCGGCGTTTCACGAGACTAATCGCTGAACGCCACTGGAAACGTCCCGTGCGCCCCCGGTCTCTCCCGCACCCGTGCGTCCCCGTGTCCCCGGTTTCTCGCGCACCATCAAATGCTAAAATATCGACTGCATGAAGCTCTCCGTGAAATGCGAAGTGAACTCCGACGTCATTCTTCCCCGTAGGCTGGAAGTAAGAACCGGGCCACGGACCTTCTGTTTCGAAGTAGACAAGCAAGGGCGCTGGAACGAAATCGTCGTCCTGGCCGACATCGCCGACCCATCACGGATACGTTGGGGGCTCGAACCGGTTCCCGAACCTAGGAATCCGAACCATGCGCCCGCAAATGTTGTGGGTGACCTGGAACCTGGTCTCTGATGACTGGGGAACTGATTCTTGAGGATGGCTGCTTCCTTGGCGAACGCGTGCACGTGGATATGGCAGGCGGCAGAACACCTGATTCGAGGCTGATCGTTGGTCCGGCCTCCCTGATTGGCTCCTGGGTCCACATCAATACGTGTCGCGAAGTCGTGCCCGATACCGAATCGGCCGTTAGCCCGGGATCGATGATTTTCACGCACAGCTTCTGGCAGAGCGTTCTCGACGGCTATCCGGCCGCTTTTCAGCCGGTGCGCGTCGGGCCCAAAGCCTGGGTCGGGGCGGGCTGCCAGGTGCTCCCTGGCGTTCAAGTAGGGAGTGGAGCGGTCGTGATGTCGAATTCTACCGTCGTGACCGATGTCCCGCCGCACACGTTGGCCGCTGGCGTGCCGGCCAAAGTGGTACGCAGGGAGATCCGAAAAGAACTCAGCGGCGCGGCGAAGAAGGAGATGTTCACACATCTCTTGCGTGAGTTTTCCGGGTTTGTCCAGACTCGTGGCTGCATTGGCGTCATCGGGATGGATGGCGCATTTGAAATCGCATTGCCTGATGGCGAACTGCAAACCATCCGGCTTGAGGACGGCACTGGTGTGAAAGGCCCCGGCCAGCTTGTGATCACAGTTGAATCCGGAACCGAGCCGCCTTCCAGAACGGTGTTTAATCTCACCACATTGACGGTTTTGGGTCCGGAGGATAGGCTTGTGTTCGAGCTTCGCAACTACCTCCGGCGCTTCGGAATTCGCTTTCAGCCCTATGCATGGCGCGCGGATTATCGAAGGGGATTATAATTTGGCCGAAGAGGCACATCGCCCCGTGCAGGCCGTATCTTGCCTCCCGCCTGGCAAACAGGCAGCACTGTGCTTTTCGATCGATGACATTCACCCCGGCAAGTCGACCGATGCGTACGAAGCTGGAGGTGACCTGGGTGACGGTGCCCTGGGTCAGCTTGAGTGGTTACTTGCGCGTCATCCGAAGCTGCGTGTCACCCTCTTCGTGACCGCCGACTGGCGCGAGATTTCGCCACGACCCACGCGTAAGTTGCTGGCCTCCATTCCTTACGTGCGAGATCGTGTGTATCTGGCCAAGCGGCTACCGAAAGGTACGATGCGTCTGGACCGGCATCCCGGGTTCGTCCGCTACCTGAAATCCCTCGATCGTGCAGAAATCGGCCTTCACGGCCTGTACCATTGCCAGAAGGGCCCGCGCATTCCAGTGGAGTTCCAGACCGGAAGCTATGCCGAGACCCGGGTCGCGCTGGAGCGTATGATGGGTGTTTTCCGTCAAGCTGGCCTCGATCTTGTGCGAGGGCTTTGCCCGCCCGGTTGGAATGCGCCACCTGCGCTCATGGCGGCTTTGGCCGATCTCGGGATAAAGTTTATCGCATCGGCTCGCGACGGAATCACGCCGGTTTCACCCGGCGCCAAGACGTGCAACAGCGGCATGAGAGGCGTGTCCCTCGTGTACCCCGAGATGGTCCATGGCGGCGCCCTGGTCCACCTGCCAGCCAATTCTCAGGCCAACTGCCCGATCGACCGCGCGCGCGCAATACTCGACTGCGGAGGACTTCTGTCCATCAAGGCCCACATCGTAAAGACCGCATTTGGCCACACTAGTTGCGACGGCCTCGATGATACCTATATTCATTATCTCGACGTGCTTCTCACCAAACTGGATGAATTATACGGCGACGCAGTCTGGTGGACGTCCATGAGCGAAATTGCCGATCACTTGCATGCGCGGCACAAATTGTTACCTGATCTATGCACAGCCTCGGGGCCGAGTTGAGGCGGGCGGCGCGATGAACCATTTGGGGACCCCATAAAACTTTTTTAGTTGCGCCCGGGTTGCCAGGGTAGAGCATTCCGGTTGGTAAAATTCCCGACGATATCGGACGGTCGTGATGGCAAAGACCGGCTTTTACCCGACGATCAACGTCTCGGACGATTCGGAAGATTATTGCGAAGCAGCAGCCTCGATGAGTTGCCTGAGCTGTGGAATGTATTGAGAGGGGAAATGAGTCTCGTGGGGCCTCGCCCGTTGCTACAGGAATACCTGCCGCGCTACAACACGGACCAGCGCCGGCGCCACGAAGTCAAGCTGGGTATAACGGGTTGGGCCCAGGTCAATGGCCGGAATGCGCTCACGTGGGATGAGAAGTTCGATCTCGACGTCTGGTACGTGACCATTGCAGCCTCTGGCTAGACGTCAAGATTCTCTGGCTGAGCCTGCTGAAGGTATTGCGACGAGACGGCGTCAGCCAGCAGGGACACGCAACGATGCCGGAGTTCCTGGGAAGCCCAACCCAGTCGAGGCGGGATGAGTGACTCGGTGTTGTGGGGCGCCGGCGGCCACGGGAAGGTCGTCCTCGATGTTGCAAGGGCGATGGGGGGATTCGGAACTATTTCATTCATCGATGATGCTTGCGAGGGATCTGGCCGTGAATTCTGCGACTGCCAAGTCTTCGGAGCTAGCCGGTACCTGCAATTGCTGAAGGGCAAAGGTTGCTCTCAATATCTGGTGTCCATTGGGAAAAACGAAATGAGGGCCGCGTGCTTTCAGAGAGCCCTCGAACACGATCTGCTGCCCGCCACACTCGTCCATCCGTCTGCGGTGATATCGGAGTCAGCCCGACTTGAGGATGGGACCGTCGTCATGGCGAAGGTCGTGATCAATGCCGGCGCTCAGATCGGAAAGAACTGCATTGTGAACACAGCCGCCGTTGTCGAGCATGACTGTCGAGTCGGCGACCACGTGCATCTTTCGCCGGGCGTACTCCTCGGAGGCGCCGTGACCGTCGGTAAGTCCGCCCATATCGGCATCGGAGCGGTCGTCCTGCCAGGCGTGCGCATCGGTGATTCGGCGGTGGTAGGAGCCGGGTCGGTCGTCTTGAAATCGGTGCCCCCTGGCGCCACAGTGGCGGGTGTCCCATCCCGGCCCCTTCATTCCAAATGAAACGGATTCTGCTGTCCATTCCCCACATGGGCGGAGCCGAACCAGCCTACGTCCAGCAGGCTTTCACGTCAAACTGGCTCTCCACGGTTGGCCCCAACCTGACGGCCTTCGAACAGGAGATCGAGAAGCGTGTCGGCGTGCCAGCGGTCGCGCTCAGCAGCGGGACCGCCGCC
>Ga0116116_1001302_pt1 | contig 19204 bp, 14 predicted proteins | sample June2015DPH_10_1_FD_89722 | JGI IMG/M metagenome (GOLD analysis project Ga0116116, IMG submission 89722) | Peatland microbial communities from SPRUCE experiment site at the Marcell Experimental Forest, Minnesota, USA - June2015DPH_10_150 | ecosystem: Environmental > Terrestrial > Soil > Wetlands... | reverse complement strand
GGACGGTGTTGAAGTTAAAACTGATTGCCGAGACAACCAAGGCAGGTGCGGGCGTGGATGTCTGCGAGTTGTAATTGGCGCAACCGGCAAAAAGCAAAGACACACCAACGAGGCAGGCAACGGAGGCGTAGCCGCGAACTGCGGAAGCCGATAAACGGCACGAGAACACTGCGAGAACGAGCCCCCTCAGGTTCACCACAGAGGAAAATAACTTCTGGACAGCTGTACGGGCAACCTGTCCCCGGTACAGTTGTAGGACAGGACAGGACCTGGCCGCACCTGTACGTTTGGACAGCGACGCAATGCGTGGAGCGGCCTTATCGCGTTAGAAAGGGACGAATTCCCGAGGGGGCCGAATAGGAAAGACCCGGCGGAAGGACTGCTCCCAAAGGAGCGGGACTCGCGGAGGCTCCGGCGAGTAGCGAGGATCAGGAGATGAAGTGGCAGCCGAAGCGGAACGCGCCTTCCGTAGTACGACGAGACCACACCGGCTTCAGATAGACGCGGACGGGGGGAAGAATAGGGACGTGAAGAATGGCAAGGATGCTCTCCGGCAGGGCTTCCGGCTGCTCAAATTCGAGCGCGACACCGCCGAAGCCGAGGTCCAACACACGAGCGCGGCGGGCACCCTGCTCACCGATGATGGCGTAGGCGTTCGTGCCAACCATGGAGACACGCTCGGCTTTACGCTGAATCGCAAACGAGGCTGGTGTTTCGGGCGCCGGCGGGGACTGCTCCGTGAGGGAGCGAGCAGCAGCGGAAGAAGCATCTGCGAAGTCGGAGGGAGGTTTTTCGGATGGGCGGCCAGCCGAGATGGAGATGAGCGAAGCCGCCACGGGAGGTGGCGCGGCCGCCGGTGGGGCCGTGGGACGCGCAGAGCCATCGGCGGTGAGCGCGTGATTGGCGTGCTTCAGGCGATAGAGGCGTTCGTCGGCGATGCGCACCAACTGATCGGACTGATCGCCGTCCTGTGGGAAATTGGCCACGCCGTGATCCATGGTCACTGGGAAGGCGAGTTGCAGGGGGCGCAGAGTCTCCGCAAAAACCGTCTCGATACGGCGGCTGAGAGCCAGGGCTTGAGCGGCATCGGTTTGCGGCAGAAGGAGCGCGAATTCGTCGCCGCCAATGCGGAAGGCGGAGTCCGAGGTGCGCAGCGCTTTTTGGAGAGTGGTGGCGGCGGCACGGAGGACCTCGTCGCCGCGCGGATGACCGTACTTATCGTTCACTTCCTTGAAGCGGTGCAAGTCCAGGATGACGATGCCGAGCGGAAGACCGTAGCGGCGGGCGCGGTTGAGTTCTTTTTGGAAGGATTCGGCAAACAAGCGGCGATTGTAGAGACCGGTGAGCGGGTCGGTGACAGCATTGACCTGGAGTTTTTTGTACTCTTCGTATTCGAGCACAATCGGAACGCGAATCAGGCCGGCGGAAGAAAGGACATCCATCAAAACTGTTTTGAGAGACACGGGACGTCCAAGCTGATCCGTGAGTTCGCGGCGGCGCGTGAGGATTTCCTCCCAGAGGTGAAGGCACTGAGACTCGCGCAGATCGAGATGCGTGGTGGTGCGAAAATAGCGCTGCAGGAACTGACTGCGCGCGGGAATGTCCATGACGTCGAGCGTGTCCGCGAGGAGCTCGAGGTAGGCGTCTTCCATGGGCAAACGCGGGGCCGCTGGGGCTCCGGGACTGGGCATGTCCGGGTTTTCCTACAATCTGCCTCTCCCCGCGGGGGCTGGGGCAAGCACATTTGGATGACTGACCCTAAGAGGGAGCAAATCAAGTGCCAATCAAGACCGTGTGTGCAACCTGCATCCACGGAAAGGAGATGCCAAGGGGACGTCGGCATCCTATTACAAAACGAAGAGATAAGCGAGATCCCGGAAGGAACTTTTTGAGCGCAGCAGTAGCCGGAGGCAGGGGTATCTACCGCGATGGGGCTGAAGAGTTCCCGAGGGACAGGGAATTACTCAAGAGGGTGCAGGAATTCCAACCCAAATAGACGAAGTTCACCTAATTGGTCCAATCGGCGTACTTTGGCCACAATTGGGGGAGTTTCGCTGGGGATAACGCTGGAGGAGGCGGGGGAAGGGGCTGGGATGGTGAGCTGGACCGTCTGGTCTGGGCGAAGGAGATGGACGGACGTGATACAAGCTCCTGTAGCACTGATATTGAGTGTTTTCGTAAGCTCTATGAATTCCGCACCGGAGGCGTCCGAGCCCCGGAGAAATACGGGGACTTGGATGCGGAGGCGAGATGATCGGCGCGATTCGGAGGAATCCACGCGGGGCCCCCCCTTAGACTGATCGAGGCGGAGATCCATAGTGATAGTACTCGGGAACTAGTACAAAAGGAGCAGTTTGAGTGCCAGTTTCATGGCTAACGTCCCGAACTAGATCTTTTATAAATCAATAACTTAGCAGCCATCAGAATGAATGGGTGGGGCGCGAGGAGAAGAGTGGGCGTGGATTGGCTAGGGATTTCCCAAATTGTGCAAATGGAACGCATTTACCATTGACAGTCTGGTGGGGCTCTGTAAGGATGGGCAGCAAGCCATAGGAAAAAATTTTCCACTGCACAAAGGGGTAGCAGAAGCATGGATGGTTGGACCACAACAGATGCGGGAAGGGTGCCTACGTCGAGCCCGAATCTGACAATCGAACATGTCCGAGCGCTTCTGGACACAGTCGACAAAGGTGTAGTAGTGGCGAACCTCGATGGACGCGTACTGATGGTGAACGCACGGGGAAGAAAATGCTTGGAAGCTCACGGCAAAGACGAGACCACTCCCCTCAACATATTTGCAGACGTATTGAATATCGATCCAAAGACGATTTCGCAGAGAATTGAGAATGGTGAAAACCAACTGGAACTGGAAGGCCGCACGAGCATCAAAGACTATCGGGCGCGCGTGCGATGGATTCCAGAATCGGACTGGCTGGCGATCCAGTTTGAGAACGATGAAGAAGAAGAGAATCGTGCAGAGGGCGCTGCCCAACTGACGGTACAGGAACTGCTGCAGGAGCGCGAGATAACGTACCGGAATTTGCTGGCAGCGTACCTGAAATTGCAGGAAGTGAACCGGCAGAAGACCGTGTTCCTGGCGTCAGCAGCGCACGAATTGAAAACACCGCTTGCGGTGATCAAGGGCTACTACGACTTGCTGCTAGCGGGTTCACTGGGAAGACTGAGCGACAAACAGAAAGACATTTTGGAGGAGTCGAAAGAGAGCTGCGAAAGGCTGGTGCGGCTGGTGTCAATGTTTCTCAACTACTCCGCCCTGGAGAGCGGGAAGTTGGTATTGCAGTTGAGAGAGAACGACCTGCGAGATTGCCTCGAAGAGACTGCCACCCGGTGGTCGGAAGCGTTTCAGCGGAAAGGGGTGAAGCTGGAGACGCTGCTGGACCCGTCGATCCCGACTTTCCGATTCGATTACCAAAAGGTGCAACAGGCAGCAGCAAATCTCCTGGACAACGCGTTGAAGCACACACCGTCCGGCGGAACCGTGACCTTGCGAGCACGCCCCCATTTTTGGGAGCGCCGGGTGGCAAAAATAGCTCCGGTCGAAGAACGCAGGAGATTCCGGCTGCCCCGGCCGAACAGTGTGGAAGTCAGCGTGACAGACTCCGGAGCAGGAATCGCACCGGAACATCATCAGGAAATTTTCGAGGACTTTGTGCGCGTGGACCGGAATACCTCTGGAATGGGCTTGGGACTTGCCATCGCGAAAAGGCTGATTCAGGCACATCGGGGGAAAATTTGGGTGGAAAGCGAACAAAACCGGGGAAGCACGTTTGCGTTTTTGCTGCCGATGGACCAGAACTAAGCGCTGGATTTGGGGTGAGGAGAAAGAAAAATGGCTGTGAAAGAAGTGAAAGAGAAGATCCTAGTCGTCGATGATGAGCCCAGCATTCGAAAATATCTGCAAACCCTGCTGGAGGTGGATGGGTTCGAAGTGGAAACGGTGAGCAGCGGCAGGGAAGCGCTGGCGCGTGTGACCGCCGGCCAACGTCCGGACTTCATCATTCTGGATGTGCTGATGCCCGAAATGAACGGGCTCGACACGCTGCAGGAACTGATGCGGCTGGACCGCAGCCTGAATGTAATCATGCTGTCGTGCTCGAATGAGGTAGGGACAGTGGTGGAGGCCATCCGCCTCGGGGCCCACGACTACCTGACAAAGCCATTTGAGAAGACGGAACTCGACGCGGCGATGCTTAAGTCGCGGCAAAAGAAACAGCTGACCCAGGAAAACCAGGCGTTGCGGGACTATTGCGAGCAGATCACCGAGGATTTGAGCTTCCTGGCAGCGAGTCCCCAGATGGTGCGCATCCGGCAGCAAATTCTGCAAATCGCACCGGTAGACGTGCCGGTGTTCGTCTGCGGGGAGAGCGGCGTGGGCAAGGAAGTGGTGGCCCGGATGATCCATCTGCGCTCGAAACGAAGGAATCAAGCGTTCGTCAAGGTGAATTGCGCGGCGCTTCCGGGGGAGTTGCTCGAGTCTGAACTTTTCGGATATGAACAAGGAGCGTTTACGGGTGCAGTGCGGGCGAAGCCCGGAAAATTCGAGATGGCTAACAAGGGGACGATTTTCCTGGATGAGATCGCGGAGATGTCCACGCACCTGCAAGCCAAGTTGCTGCATGTTTTGCAGGATCACCAGTATTCGCGACTGGGTGGAAGGCACTTGGTGGAGACCGACGTTCGCGTGTTGGCGGCGACAAACGTGGATGTGCAGGAAGCCATGAAGACGGGGAAATTTCGCGAAGATTTGTATTACCGGTTGAACGTGCTGTCGATCAATGTGCCGCCGCTGCGGGAAAGGACTTCGGAAATACCCTTGTTATTCCGGCATTTCCTGGAGAAGTACAGCGAGAAGTTTGGAAAGACGCTGCAAACACCGTCGAAACACTTAATGGATGCAGCCATGAATTACCCGTGGCCCGGGAATTTGCGCGAACTGGAAAACTTCGTCAAACGCTACGTGATTCTGGAAGATGACGAAGGCAGCCTGCGGGAGCTGGTGGAGATGTCCGCGACACGGCAGAGGATCGCTCCTCGCGAGGTAACGAACATTCCGAAGGAGCAGGGTTTGAAGGCGCTGGTGCGCGGGTTGAAGGACGAGGCGGAGATGGAAGCGATCGCCGATGCGCTCGAAAAGACGCGGTGGTGCCGCAAGGACGCCGCCAAGATGCTGGGCATCAGCTACAAAGCCCTGCTCTATAAGATGAGGCAATTCAATCTGGACACGCCCAGGACACGCCGGACCGCGGCAGCAAAAACCGAAGAGACGGCGCCGGCGGCGGTGGGGGCCAAGGTGGAGTGACGGAGCAGGGCTAGTACGACGTGGTTCGTCCTGAGCACGCTGCGCAAAAAGAGAACTTGCAGGATAAGCTTGCGCGGGGTATCTTGCGCAACGAAAAGCAAGACAGTGCTGGATAAAAGCGCAGCAAACCTCCCGGTGAGTGAAATTTGGGCCGAGAACTCAAAGAACGGGGGAGGGGGTTGCGCGTCGGGATTTCCTGGGAGAGCGAGAATCTGTAGGAATTCCGAAGCCCGAGCGATTGGGAGAACGCTAACTTTTTTCGGCTTCCGAATCAGTTTGATTCTGAATGACCGCGAGGGAGCATGAAGGAATCCCAGCGGAAACACGTCAGGGCCGACTGAGATTTTCGTTCTCACCTGCAAAGGCAAGCAAGAATCCAGCGAAAATCTCTTAGCAAAAAACCACAATCGGGGAAGTGGCTTGCATGTTGGAGCCACGGACGGAGTCGAGGATGTCAGTAATGGAAGAACGCCGCACGGCGCGACGCTATGACTTGACGTTGCCAATCAGCATCCGGTTCGCAGCCGAAAGACTCGTCAACCGGCAAGAGGGAAAGACGAGAGATATTTCAACGCGGGGATTGTATTTCGTGATCGGGCAGGATTTGGATGCAGGATCCGAGTTGGACATTACGCTGACGCTGCCCGCAGAGATCACGCACGGCACGGATGTTTTTGTTCGCGCGCAGGGCAAAGTGGTCCGCGTGGAACGTCGCGTTGAAGATGGAGAGCCACGGATGGGAGTGGCCGCGGTGATCGAGCGCTACGACATTATTCGTGGAGAACACGCGCGCGCCTGACAAATGCCGTGGCTTCCGACACTACGCAGTCGGACTAAATTCTCACGATGGAGCAGGTCGCAGACTTGCGGTCTTCCACTACTTCTGGTTTCTTTTCCTCAACTTGCCCCGTGGGCTACGATTGGTTTCCTAGCCATTCGAGAGAACAATCCTTCCCCGTTGTGTCTTGAAGTTTTCCCATTGTTACAAAAAAGGGCGATGTCGAAGAACATCTTGGTACTAGAACCTTACGTGGAGCGCTGTTTGTATTGTGCTGAAAAAGAAAACCTTATTGTTTGGAGCGGGGTCCGGAAGCACGTCAAATATGCTCGGCCTTTGGCTGGCGATGTGCAACGCCTTGGTACCAGAACATATGGCCGGAGAGTGTCCAACCCGCAACGCCAGTTGGGAAAGACTAGACCAGGTGCCGCCAGACCCTGTTTTGTTCGGGCGCTCGGTGGTGATGGCGGAGTTGCGTCAGAGAGCGGAGAAGATCTGCCGAACGAATGTGCCGATTTTGCTTTGTGGCGAGGGCGGCACGGGCAAAGAAGCGCTAGCACGATGGATACACGTGAATTCGGAGTACGCCTCTGGAGAGTTCGTCAAGGTTAGCTGTGCAGCGATTCCCGGGACGCTGCTTGAAAGCGAGTTGTTCGGATACGAGCAGGGCGCTTTTACCGGGGCAAACGTTGCCAAGCCCGGGCGAGTGGAAATGGCGCATCGCGGCACTTTGTTCTTGGATGAGATTGCGGATCTGGATCCGAATCTTCAGTGCAAACTTCTGCAGTTCCTGCAAGACGGCACATTCTCGCGGATCGGGGACCACACGGAACGGCGGATTGATGCGCGCCTCATTTGCGCGACACACACGGACCTGAACCGGGAGATGGAAGCCGGAAGATTCCGGCAAGACTTGTTTTACCGCATACATGGATTTCGCTTAAAGGTGCCGACGCTGCGCGAGAGGCGCGAAGACATTCCGGCGCTGGCCGAGTTCTTCAGGGTCCATTTTGAAAAGCAGTTTGGGACGCAGACAGACACGTTCCCTCCGGAGATGATCCAATACCTGCAAAATCTGAATTGGCCGGGGAACCTAAGAGAGCTGTCGAATGGCGTCGCGCGGTACGTTCTGATCGGGCCCGAGGCTGCGATTCATCAGGAGTACGCTCCGAAAAAACGCAAGGCAGTGCGGTCCACCGAAGGCAATGGGACACCCGTGACTCTAAAGCGGCTGGCAAAAGACGCCATTCGGGAACTCGAGCGCAACGCCATCCTGGAAGCTCTCCGTGCCAATCAGTGGAACCGCCGAAAGACAGCGCAGGCACTGAAGATCAGCTACCGCGCGCTGATCTACAAGATCCACGATGCGGGATTGATGACCCGAAAGGCCGCACAGCGCGGGGAGCACGCGACGAATCTGTCGACTGAATCGATGCGGAACTACGCGACAGATTAGTTGGGCGATAACGAACGGCCCACGCTCGAGGGTATTGGCCCAGTTGAGCGCGCACGTCTATCCTACTCGGGTCGCCTGGTGGCAACAGGGTCCAAAAAGTGTAATTTTCGAATTGAAACGCCTTCCAGTGTCAGGGCCGACGCGCCGACTTGCAGCATGGGCATGAGAGCAACTGCCCGGCAGTGATTGACAGAGCGCAGCCGCTGCCCTACCCCTAAATCATAATAACCACTGTATTTTCAGCAATGTGCATACGCTATAACGTACCTCTGCAGCGGGCACCTGGGGAGTCCAAAACCCGGATCTTCTAGGGGTGTAAGGTCTGGGCCAGATAAAGGATGGTCCTCCGTACAGTACAGGCGACTGTCCCGAAATTGGTCCTCTCACCAGTAGGCCGATGGGTACCATTACCTATACCTTCGTAGCTGGATACAGCTAGGGAGGCCTGGATCATGGCGAGCACTTCGGTGGAAGGGGCCCGGACGCGATTCGGAAAACAGTGCGTCGCGCCCAAGATTTGGACACGAGAATCTTCCCTTCTGCTCGTCACCGCCATTCTGGTTTTGGCGCTTCTAAATGGATGCGCGGGTGTAGTGAGTGCTTCAAAGTCACAGCCGACACCCCAAGTGTCTTTTCAAGTCCTGCCAGCGAGCATCAGTTTTGGCAAAGTGCCGGTAGGCAAGGCAACTTCGCAGAGCCTCTCGGTCTCCAATACCGGCAATGTCGCGATCAATATCACTCAAGCGACTTTCTCGAATTCCCAGTTCAGCCTCTCCGGAATGACACCGCCGATGGCACTTGCCACGGGGCAGGGCGGCAATTTTTCTGTTTCCGTCAATCCGACGAGCGCTGGAGCTATCACGGGGACATTGACAGTGCAGGGTGATGGAGGGAGTTCGCCGGTAGTCGTAAATCTCTCCGCAACGGGCGTGACTCCGCAACCGCAGGTGAGTTTGAGCGCGAGTGCAGTGAACTTTGGCAGCGTTTCTGTCGGTTCGACCGGGAGCTCGATCCTGACCATTTCAAATGCCGGTACGGCAGATTTGACGATTTCGCTCCTGACACTTTCGGGAGCGGATTTCGGGATCAGCGGCATAACCACGCCTAAAACCATCAGTGCCGGGCAAAATGCTCCGGTGACCTTGACGTTCAAGCCGACGCTAGCCGGTGCGGTGTCCGGCAGCCTGACGATCACAAGCAACGACCCGACTACGCCAACGGCGGTGGTTACCTTGGCTGGAACTGGATCGTCCACGGCTGTAGGGCAGTTGAGCGCCAATCCGGCCAGCGTGAATTTTGGAAGTGTCTCGACCAGCAGCAGCGCAACCCAGCAGATCACCCTGACAAACACTGGGAATGCCGCCGCGACTGTTTCGAGCATTGCCGTGAGCGGAACCGGATTCAGCTTGACCGGCGTGAGCACACCGGCAACGGTCGCGGCTTCCCAAACTCTGAGCTTTACGGCGAAATTCACGCCCACGGCAGTCGGGAGTGCCACGGGCACCGTGACGGTAACCAGTAACGCAAGTGGGTCGCCATTGACGATTAGTTTGAGCGGCACTGGTGTGCAGGCGGGCTTGAGCGTTACGCCATCCACCTTCAATTTCGGAAGCGTCGTGGATGGACAGACGAAGACACAGGCACTCACGCTGACGAATACAGGGACAGCGACGCTCACAATCTCAAATGTTACGGCGAGTGGTGCCGGCTACAGTGTCAGCGGGCTGACCACACCTGCGACGGTAGCGGCTGGACAGAGTACGAGCGTGACAGCGCAGTTTTCACCGACCACAGCGGGTTCGCTACCAGGAACGGTGAGTATTTCGAGCAATGCCCCTGGGTCACCCGCGACGGTTTCCTTGACCGGTACGGGAGTGGCTGCGACAGTAACGATGACTCCGAGCCCATCGAGTCTGGCCTTCGGAAACGTGACAGCGGGTAGCTCCGGTTCGCAGAGTGTCAGCATCACAAACACAGGGAACAGCAGCCTCACGATTTCCCAGGTTACGGTGAATGCAAAAGACGTGAGTGTCTCCGGAATCACCACGCCAGTCACCTTGACGCCTTCACAGGCCACGTCGATGACCGTGAAGTTCAGTCCGACGAGCAGCGAAAACGTCAGCGGAAATGTGACCGTCTCGAATACCCAGGGAGCAAGCGCCGTCATCCCCGTTACTGGAACTGGCGTGCAGGCGGCGTTGAGCATTACGCCAGCCAGTTTCAGCTTCGGCAATGTCGTAGTGGGGACGACAGATTCCCAGACCATCCAGCTCAGCAATACAGGCACGGCGGCGTTGACGGTTTCACAGGTCAGCGTGGCAGGGAGCGTATTCAGTACCACAGGATTGACCCTGCCGCTCACTTTGAACCCGGGGCAAGCGAGTACATTCAATGCGCAGTTCTCCCCGACGTCCGCAGCGAGTGCAAGCGGGAGCCTGACCATAACGAGCAACGCTCCCGGATCGCCAGCGACGGTGGCACTGACTGGCACCGGGGTGGCCGCAACGCTCACCCTTAGCCTAAGCTCGAACAGTTTTAGCTTCGGAAACGTGAGCACGGGCACTTCGTCCACGCAAACTGAGACGATCACAAACACCGGCAACACGAATGTGCAGATCACGCAAATCAGCGTCAGTGGGACCGGTTACAGCCTCAGCGGAGCGGGAACACCCGTGGGGTTGTTAACGGGGCAAAAGCTTACCTTTAGCGTTATCTTCAGCCCGACAACTGCGGGAAGCGCGACTGGAACAGTCACCGTAACCAGTAACGCGACTGGGTCGCCCGCCACCATATCGTTGTCAGGTACCGGCGTAACCCCCGCGTCGTATTCCGTCGCTCTGTCGTGGACTGCGAGCACCTCAACGGTGGTGGGCTATTATGTGTACCGGAGCACGACGAGCGGGACCGGGTATGCGAAGTTGAATGCGTCCTCGGCCGCGACCGGCTTGACCTATACCGACACAACCGTGCAGAACGGGACGACCTACTACTACGTCACGACGGCCGTGGATTCTAGCGGCACGGAAAGCTTGTATTCCAACGAAGCCCAAGCACCCATTCCCTGAGTTCTAGGGCAGAACAACTTCATTTTCCAGTGGATGTCTTTGCCGTGAGTGACGGCGGCGCGGTGAAGGCCCGCCTCCAATTGGAATAGGCCCAAACCACAACTTGCGCCAGCATAGCGCCGAGAGCGTCAATGGCGACGTCACGGGCGCGAGCTTCCCGGAAAGGCACGAACGACTGGTGCCATTCATCCATGCCAGCGCAAGCGACTGCAATCACCAGAGTGGCCAAGGCCCAGCGGAAGCTCCAGCCAGAGCGCCCTCCGCGAATTCCATGGAAGACGGTGACGCTGAACAAGCCAAATTCCGTGACATGCGCCAGCTTGCGGATTCCCACATGCATAACGCGTAGCATGTGGGGTGTTGCTGCGGGAAAAAGCCAATGGAGCAGAGGAATGATGACGCGGGCGGTTTGCTCACCGCTGAAATAATGCGTGGAAAAGAGCGAAATCAGGAGAGCAACAAGAATTGCGGGTAACCAGTAGGTCAGGCGGCGTAACATGATGTCTTCGTGATTGCTCCTTGCTGACGCACGGTGCCTTTCCTGACTCTTCCTCCAGGAATGATCCGGCTCATAAAAAGCTCTCCCAGATCGATGATTGAGAAGCTGGAGAGACCCTCAACTTCCCGCTAGTTCGTTCAACGCTTGGCGGGCATTGCCCGCTACTGCCGAGTTCGGATCAAGACTGATGGCCTTCTCGAATTGCGCTTTCGCCCGGGCCGTATCGTTGAGCTTTCTGTAGGTCAGGCCCAGGTGATAGCGATAGGTCTGATTGTTCGGCACCTTTTTGATGGCATCCTCGAACAGGGGCGCGGCGACAGAAAAGGCGCCGTTGTTGTAATAGGCCCAGCCAAGAGTGTCGGCGGAATTGGGAAGATTTGGCAGACCTTTCCGTGCGGTCTGCGCCAGCGTCAAAGCCACATTGACGCTTCCGCCATGTTCAAGGAGGAGGTAGGCAAGGTTGTTTGCAGCATGTGGTTCGTCGGGTTTGAGAGAGAGGACCTTTTGGTAAGCAACCTGTGCTTCCCGCCAATCTCCCTGCCGTTCATACAAGGCTCCAAGAAGCAAATAGAGCCGCGGATCGTCTTGCGAGAGTTCAAGGGCACGACGATAGGTGGTAATCGCTTGATCGAGTTCGCCGTTGTTGGTCTGGGCCTGAGCAAGCAGCCCAAGGATGAACGGGTTTTTATTGTCCAGATCAGCTGCACGCTGGAGCGCCTTTTCCGCTTCCGCAGTCTGATTGGCCCTGAGGAAACTCTGACCTTGCAGGGTGTAGAGTGCGGTATTGTTGGGGTCGCGTTCGATCCGTTCCCGCACCACTTTCAGAGCGTCCGCAGTCCGATTCTGCCGGAAATAGATATCGGCGAGACCTGAGATTGCCTCGACGGAGTTCGCATCGCGGTCGAGGGCTTGACGGTAATAGGCTTCACCTTCTTTCCATCGGCGCTGCGCCGCGCGCATCTCGCCGAGCTTTATATAGGCGATGGGACTCTGCGGCGCTAGCGTCAGTAGTGCGTTGAGATCAGCCTCCGCGCCAGCAGCGTCGCCCTGATTGAACCGCGCAGTGGCATGTTCCAGATAACTCTCGGGAGCACGCGGAGCATATCTTTTCAACTGGTTGGAGATGTCCTCCAGGTTACGCCAATCCTGGCGTTGCAGGGCTACATCCGCGAGAGCGCGCCAAGCCTGCGGCAAAGCGGGCCGGAGACGCACGGCCTCCCGCCATTCGCTTTCCGCTTGTTCCCACTTTCCTTTTTCACGATAAGCAATGCCAAGCTGGTAGTGGCCGAAAGCATTGTCCGGGGCGCTCTTGAGACCTTGCTGGAAAGCAGTGAGGGCGTCATCCACCTTATTTTGGCGCAGGAGAATCTGGCCCTGCAGAATCAACGCAGCGGGATCTTGCGGAGACTTCTTAAGAATGGCGGCGTTCAACTGCGCAGCATTGTCAATACGATCATTGAGGATGAGAAGCTGGATATACGTTTTGCCAAGCTGCGTGTCGTTGGGATGTTGAGCCGAGACAGCCGCGAATTCATTTAGAGCCTTTGCACTATCGCCTCTGGTGAGATAAAAATCGCCAAGCATGCGATACGCATCAGGATTGTCGCCGAGGTCTTTTTTACCTTCCTCGAGTGTTTTCTCCGCCAGATCCTCGCGGCCCTGATTCACGTACAGGCCGGCCAGTGCGGCGCGGGGCAGCGGATCCTTGGGAGCCAACTGCATTGCGGATTGAAACTGTTTTTCGGCGTCCGGCCAGCGTCGTTGCCGTTCGTAGAAGCCACCGAGGGTCATGAGCGGGGTATTGGTGGTTTTATCCAGCAACACAGCTTTTTTCAGATTTTGTTCCGCCTCGTCCAGCACTCCCAGGCGTTCCTGAATCAACGCCAGGGTGATGTCCGCCGAGGAACGATCCGGAACCAGAGCGACGGCGTCCTTCGCTTCCGTTGTGGCGTCCTTGAGATTTCCGAGGAAAGCGTCAGCCTCCGCCAGCAGGAGTTGGGCATCGGGATTTTTCGGATTGCTCGTAATCATTTGGACGGCGCGGTCTCTGGCATCCCTAGCCTTGCCGCCGGCAAGCAGAAGCTTACCGAGTTCCAGTTGTGCTTCCTCGTTTTCGGGCTGAAGTTCCACGGTCTTCTGTAATTCCCGGTAGGCGTTGCCCCAGGTCTTTTGCTTGATGAAGCACTTCGCGAGCTTGAAGTGGGCCTCTGCGGAGGTCTTGTCAATCTGGATCGCGCGCGAGTAGTAGATCACCGCTTCGGGGTACTTAGCCTTTGCGAACTCCTGGTCGCCCTGCAAAATGAATTTCTGCCTTTTTGCTGCCGGGTCAGTGGAGCAACCAGTGAAACTCAACAGAAGAAGGACGACCGCTATGGCGCTGAGGAGTCGGCCGAAGGCCGATGTAGAACCACTTTTGATTTTTCGCATCTCTCTCACATCATCCTGGTAGAAATAGGGGAACGCACGCGACGTTGCAATTCTACACCCTAGTCTGACGGGTTGAGTGCGAGTTCCAGCCGTGAAGTTAACTCCCAATATAACAACAACCTAGGGGAGTTTTGTGAGGATTTGGGGAGCAAGCAAGGGAATTGCGGCATGCGCTCCTGTGGCGTTGGGAAACAGAGGTAGGGAAGAGAAGGCCTAAAGTGGATAGGAAAATTCCACTTACACCTGTAGCAGGCCGAGCTCGCTGCGTTGAACGCCTGACATCTGCCATGGCCATTTGTCTATGTGCAACAAAAAAAGTGGGTTAGGAAGGGATTGAAGGCGATGCAGACGCTCCAGGTACTGGCAACCGCCGTGCAAGTGCAGAAGTATGGGGTTCCAGGCCTATTGTTGTGGGCGGACTGCGAACTCCCGAAGTAGTAGAATGGTCGATATCGCTTTTGAGGTCTAAATGGTTCAAAATGGCGAAATTGGGTTAGATGACGCCAAGCGCGTACTTCGGCGATTCTGGTGGATCCTGCCCATCACAACAATTTTTCTCGGAGCAATTGGCTTGGGTGCCGCACTGCTGCTACCCAAGAAATACACGTCGCAGACCATGGTGCTCGTGGAACAGCCCACGGTCGGTCCCGACTACGTGAAACCGGTTGTAACCGAGGACCTGAACCATCGCCTCGCGTCCATGCAGGAACAAGTCCTCAGCCGAACAGGTTTGCAGCCCATTATCGAGAAATTCGGTCTTTACCCCAACGACCGTGACCGCGTGCACATTGATGATCTCGTCGAGCGGTTACGGACCGCCGTAACGATCAAGCCCATGGCACCAACGCCAGGGACGGAGAGCCGGCAATTGCCTGGTTTCTACGTAAACGTTACGTTTGACAACCCCCGGACGGCGCAACAGATTTGTACCGAGATCACCTCCATGATTCTGGCGCAGAACGCCGGGGACCGCCAGAACCAGGTAAAAGTGACAACAGACTTTCTTAGCCAGCAACTGGAAGAAGCAAAAAAGAGCCTGGATGCACAGGACGCAAAACTCGCGCAGTTCAAGCGGCAGTATCTTGGCTCCTTGCCAGAAGAAGAGCAAACCAATTTGAGTATCCTGATGGGGACGAATACGCAACTCGAAGCCAATACCCAGGCGCTCAGCCGTGCGCAGCAGGATAAGGCCTTCACGGAGTCACTTCTGAGCCAACAGGAAACGAATTGGGCAAAATCGCAAACCGGTCACAACCCGGAGACTTCCGAGCAGCAGCTTAGCGCTCTGCAAGACCAGCTTACGAATTTGCTGGCGCGCTACACTCCCGAGCATCCCGATGTCATAAAGCTCACGAGTCAGATTGAGGAGCTAAGAAAGCAGTCGGCAGCAGCACCAAAGAGCAATGGGCCGGCAAATGGCGCTTTGCAGGCATCCGTGAGCGAGCCGCCTCAGATTCAGCAGCTTCGCGCAAAGCTACGCCAGGACGAAATAAATATCACTGATTTGGCGCACCGGCAGAGCCAAATCCAGGAGCAGATTCATCAGTTGCAAGGACGCGTGCAGGCGAGTCCCGTTGTGGAGCAGCAATTCAAGGAATTGACTCGTAACTATCAAACAGCTCTGGATTTCTACAATGACCTCTTGAAGAAGCGGCAAAGTGCCGGGGTCGCTGGGGATCTTGAGAGCCAGCAGCAGAGCGAACAATTTCGCGTATACGATCCGCCGAGTCTTCCCGACAAGCCGTCCTTTCCGAAGAAGACCATTTTTGCGGGTGGCGGATTAGGGGGCGGGTTTGCTCTCGGTCTCGGGATACTCTTTCTGATCGCAGCCAGCGACAAATCGCTACACAGCGAACGCGATGTTGAGCTGGCCCTAAAGCTTCCAGTACTGGTTTCGGTCCCGACGCTTGATGTAGCCGCGAGCCGAGCAAACCACACGGCAACACTGACGGAGAAGACCTACGACGCGGTCACAACAAAGGCCTGAGCGGCCTGTTATCATGAGGAGACGATGAGCCGGATCCACGAAGCATTGAAAAAGGCGGCGCAAGAACGATCCGCGCTGCTTTCGTCCGCGACATCACCGGATTTAGTGGACGTCTCGGCCGATGTTCGCCGGACGACGGTTTCGGCCGAAGATCGAACTGCGCCTTTACTTGTCGATTTGCCACCAAAACAAGATTCATCCTTTCTGAGCTTCGAAGAACTCGTGAAGAAGTGCGCACGACCTCAATGGCAGCCTGATCCACGAAGCAACGTTTTTGATGGTGCGCACAGTGACCAGATCGGTGCCGAGAGCTTTCGAACGTTGCGTTCACGTCTCTATCAGATTGCTGGAGCTCAGAAGCTGAAGAGAGTCCTCGTGACAAGCAGTGTCCCTGAAGAAGGAAAGACATTTGTAACGGTCAATTTGGCGCAGTCGCTTGCGCGTCAGGACCAAAGTCGCGTGCTTTTGATTGATGCGGATCTCCGGGTATCCCGCATGCACCAGGTGCTGGGCGCTCCGGCCACACCTGGTTTAACGGACTATCTGCGGGGTCAAGCGGATGAATGCGCAGTGATCCAGAGAGGGCTCGAAGGGAATCTCTGCTTCATTCCCGGTGGCAGCCCAGTTTCAAATCCCAGTGAACTCCTCCTGGGCGCACGCATGAAGTATCTACTGGAACGGGTCACGCCAGTTTTCGACTGGCTGGTTCTGGATTCTCCCCCGGCGCTGCCTGTTCACGATGCGAGCCTGATTGCCGATCTTTGCGACGGCGTTCTTTTTATTGTGCGAGCAGGAGCAACTGATTTTGAAGTGGCGGAGAAAGCGTCCTCTGAATTTCGGGATAAGAATCTGCTCGGGGTAATCTTGAATCGTGCCGAGAAGAGCGATTCCTACGGTGGCTATTACTACGGTTATTCAGCTGCGGCCAAAAAGAAAAACTAGATCCGCCAGATCTCAGATTTCCGTTGCTCGTGTCCTCTGCTCAGATGATCTCCAGGTAATCGCCGCACCTCATAAACCGTCTTTTCGTGGATCCATTTCAGCCCGCAGCCGAGTTTTCGATTGACTCCACCGGAGTCTCGCCGCGCTGAAGAAGCCAGAGGATGGGTAAAAGCAGAACCAGGCCGAGCAGGAAAAACACCACGCCGCCTCCATGATGCAGACGGCCGAAAAGGAAGCCTGGGTCCACATATTCTGCGAGGATCGTCAAGGTAGCGATCCGGACTCCGTTCTTGACCACCATAATCAGCAAACCCGCAATCACGAAAACCACCTGTTTCCACGGGGTGCGCAAGAGGAGGTGTCCAGCGACAAGCGCCAGGATAAGCAATGCCAGGCTGGACCGGATACCGCTGCATTCTTTTGCGACTTCGATATTAAAGTGCGCGAGATGAAAGACGAAGCCCTCTCGTAGAGCGGGAACCCCCACGAGATCAAAAATCATTTCAGCGATATCCGCGGATCCCCTTTGCAGGAAATAGATCGAATGATTCAGCAGCACCACCGGAAACGGGATTGTGAGACAGAGAAAGAGCAAAGGAAAGCGTCCATTCTTGAGCGCTTCTCTCCCAAAAAAAAGGGCAAAACCTGAGAGCCATAGAAGCACCATGGCGAGTACGTAGCCGGCCAGCGTGTCAGCTTCTGTCCAGAGAGCGGCCGAGTGCAGCGTCCAGATGTAAGTGACAGCCGACATCGTGAAGAGGGCACCAGCTAAGGAGTAGTCAAAGGAAACCCGTCGAAAAATCCAGTCCTGCTTTAGGTAAATCAGCCATGCGCTTACAAACGGAACGAGAATCACATGCGAAGCGTTGCTATTGGCAAGCGAGAAACGAAGCAACCCGATGCACGGCTTCCAGAACAAGGCGACCGAAAGGGCTAGCCAGAAACCGTAAAATACGAAGCGTCTGACATCGAAGTGACGTTCAACGTTCAATCGGATACTCTCCTGAGGACAACGGTTCACACCGACCATCCTACAGAAACCTTTGCCACTTACGAAGCCCTGAGGCAAGGCACAAACTGCTGCAGCCGTGTTTCGTTCCCTTTGAATAGTATTCGAATAGGAAAAGACAAAAAACAGGTTGATAGATCTGGAGAGGCTCGCGGGGGAATGTCAAGCCACTTGCACGATTCATTCGGAGAAGCTCCGTTGCCGGAAGGCAAACCAAGTGCGGAAGGTCCTTGAATGGCGGGCGTAGTATCGATGAGCGGAATTGCGATATTCGCCCGAAAACGCGTGATCGAGCCAAGCAGAGTTGACTTGATACCACTCGATCGTCCGGCGGATGCCTTCCTCGAAGCTAACCTTGGGTGACCAACCGAGTTCCCTCTGAATTTTTGAACTGTCTAAGGCGTAACGGCGATCGTGACCGGGGCGGTCCTGCACAAATTGCACCAATGATTCGGGCTTCCCGAGGTGCTGAAGGATGGTCCGAACGACGTCAAGATTGGTTTGCGACGTGCCGGCGGAGACATTGTAAACGGAGCTGGGCTCCGCGGTTTCAAGCGTCAGCTCAATGGCGCGGCAGTAGTCTTCCACGAAGAGCCAGTCGCGCTCCTGCAGGCTATCTCCATAAATGGGCAGGGGTCTATCTTGCCGAGCGTTTGTGATGATCAAGGGGATCAGCTTCTCCGGGAATTGATACGGACCGAAATTGTTGGTGCAACAAAGGATCAACGCTGGTACGCCGAAGGTATTGGCGTAGGCGGCCACGAAGTGGTCGGCGGAAGCCTTGCTGGCGGCGTAGCGGCTGCGGGGGGCGAGGGGAGACTCTTCGGCAAAACTGGCCCCCGCTGGCGCACTGCCGTAAACCTCATCCGTACTTATGTGGATGAATTGAGACAGGCGAAAACGGCGGGCCGCATCGAGGAGGCAATGTGTTCCCAGAACATTGGTTTTCAGGAACGGAGAAGCGTCTTCGATACTGCGATCCACATGTGTTTCGGCGGCAAAATGAACGAGAGCTGTGAACCCATGTTGGAAAATCCTGTCGACCGCCCGTCGGTCGGAAACGTCTCCACGGATAAAGTGATAGCGGGGATCATCCGCGACATCGGACAGGTTCTCTGGATTCCCTGCGTAGGTAAGCTTGTCGAAATTGAAGAGTTCAATATCCTTGCGGAAGCGCAAGAGATAGCGCACAAAATTCGAACCGATAAAGCCTGCTCCACCAGTAACAAGGACCTTCATGCCGTGTCTCCCGCTCTAGACTTGGATTGTACTAGTGCCATCAGCTAAATCGGCAAGGCCTTGACCCGAAGTTTCGGTCAGGCGTGGAGGCACCCCGCGGCGGGGAACTGTGTTAATGCCAGCCTAGCGGCGAAATTCGCCGCGCGCCGCAGAGATCCATTCGTCCGCGCGCTCGTCCACCAGCGGACAAGGATGCCATGCGCTTGGCCACCCTCCTTCAAGTACACGTTACTCAATGCTGGGATTCAGAGCTCTTCACGCCAGTGCAGCGTGCCCTTCTGCTCCAGCATTTTGCGGATCACCAACTGGATGACAATAGCTTTCCTCCTTATTATTCATTTTCTGCTTGGTCAGCAAACACATGAGTCTGTTGAAAAATCAGGCCAACGGCAAAAGTTAGTCCTGCGGCGGGAATGAGCTTCAGCGCTTATGATGCTCTCTCAAACTTAGAGCGTCGCAAAATCACTCTTTCCCGGAACTCT
>Ga0116116_1001299_pt1 | contig 19227 bp, 16 predicted proteins | sample June2015DPH_10_1_FD_89722 | JGI IMG/M metagenome (GOLD analysis project Ga0116116, IMG submission 89722) | Peatland microbial communities from SPRUCE experiment site at the Marcell Experimental Forest, Minnesota, USA - June2015DPH_10_150 | ecosystem: Environmental > Terrestrial > Soil > Wetlands... | reverse complement strand
GCTGTACGAAAGCTTCATTCACCCCATCACGATTCTCTCCGGCCTGCCCTCGGCGGTATTCGGCGCGCTGCTCACGCTGGTGCTTTTTCACAAGGAGCTCGACCTGTACGGGTTCGTGGGAATCATCATGCTCTTCGGGGTGGTGAAGAAGAACGCGATCATGATGATCGACTTCGCCATCGGCGCGCAGCGGCAGGGCGCGAGCGCCTACGATTCCATCTGGCGGGGCTGCCTGCTGCGCTTCCGGCCGATCATGATGACCACGATGGCGGCGCTGTTCGGCACGCTGCCGATCGCGCTTGGTTACGGCGAAGGCGCGGACGCGCGCCAGCCCCTTGGCTTGGCGGTGGTGGGCGGCCTGGTGGTCAGCCAGTTCCTGACGCTGTACATCACGCCGGTGATCTACCTCTACCTGGAGCGATTCCAGGAATGGCTGGGAAAGGACCGCTCCGCCGCGCCGGATGCGGAAGGGGCGGTCGCGCAGACTTAGGATCGAGTTTGACTTCATGGGTCCGGTCACGCTATTTTGCTAGTAGTGGCCCGCCTGAAGGGCGCGGTAGCCAAGTGGTAAGGCCAAGGTCTGCAAAACCTTTATTCGTGGGTTCGATTCCCACCCGCGCCTCCAACTCCTCTTTTGCCATCTTTGACGAACGCCTGTAGTTAGCAGAAAAATCGGCAACATGCGGTTCACGGTCCCGGCAGCTTTGTCGTTTGCCAGGGAAGTACTAGAACGCCACCAGGATGTCTAGGACTATGAACTCACGGGACAACCTCGGATAATTGCAATTGGACAGAGCGATATGGCATCGATGATTTTGGCCGCATTCGAAAATTCGGAACGTCCAGCTTTCGGTGGACAAAGCTTGGTCCGGCGGGAGCGCAACTCGCTCCGGAGAGGTTTGGCATGAGAGGCGGACACAGTTGGGATCTCCCACTCGATCGGATATCGAGTGGCATTTACGAGAACGCAGTCAGACTCCACCTGAAGGAGCATCAACAATTGGCCCGCCGGGTAGCGATACTCCAGCTCCGGGAGAAGCTCGCCGACCTGAAGGCAGGGATCCAAGCTATCAAGGCTGGTGTCCTGTCCCCAGAGTTCGCTTATCCTTCCGCGCATTAGAAACGTTGGCTTGGCCGGTTCGATTCCGATCCGCGCCTGCAACTCACCGCAGACCATCATCCTCAAGCGCTGTAGCCAAGGGTTCGATCATGATATGATTACCTAGTATCCAGGGGGCGGGAATGCGCAGGTGGCTGCTCATCGCTTTGATCGTCTGGTATCCGGCTTTGCTGCCCGGCCAGGGTTTCGGAAAGCTCAAGAAAACCATCGTTCTGGAACGGAAGCTGCCCGCCGCCGTCAAACTGCCGGGTAACGCATTCAACGTCAAAGTCTCGGTGGAGAAGCCGCAAGACCCATGCGCGAAGCTGGCTGCCGACAAGTTGCAGTCCATGATCGAAACCAGCCTCATCCGCTTCAACAGCCAACTGGAGCTCAATCCCGACAGGCCCGATACGCTGATTGTCCTCAAGGTGCTGATCTGCAACGCGGTGGCCACGCCGAAGTACAACACGCTGCTTTCCGGGAAGAACAAGGGACAGCGGCAACCCTCGGGCGTAAAAGTGAACGGGCGCCTGCAGGTGACCTATCAGGCCAGGACGCGCGCGGGCAGGTTCGTGGATGCCGAGCCGATCGACGTCAAGTACAACCACGAGTTCGACCAGGTGAGCAGCGCGATTTCCGAAACCAAGAAGGTCCTCGGCAAGATCCCCCGTCCGGGCGTCAGACACAAGAATAATGAGGAGGGCGAAGACGAACCGCACACCATGGAGGATGTCATCGAGATTCTGGTCGACCGCACGGCGCAGCGGGTGGCGGCCCGCCTGGTGAATACCACCGAACGCGTCGAAGTCATGCTGGCGCGCGGCGCGCTCGATCCAAACAACCGGAACGCCGACGCCGGCCAATGGACCAAGTTCGTCGAGGAATTGGAAACCATGCCGCCGCTCCCTCACCTGGACGACGATGCCTACCGCCTGTATAACATCGGTGTGGGAGACGAAGCGCTGGGTTACAAAGCGGACAGCCCGGCCAGCGCCAAACGTTACTTCGAGCAGGCCGTGATCGAATACCGCAAGGCAGGCGAAGCCAATCCCCAGGAGAAGTACTTCATTGAGCCGGTGAACCGCATCGAAATCGCGCTGGAGCACTACAAGCAACTGTCCGTTCCAGCGGGCGCTCCCGCCGCCAAGACTCCGCCCAAGAAGGGAAATAACAAGTGAGACTGTGGGCGGCCATGTTGGCGCTGGCGGCCGCTGGCCACGCGCAGCAGAGTTGCGCGGTGTCCAAGGATCTGGTGGTCCGGGCGCTGGAGCTGGTCTCCGCCTCGCCCGCCAGAGAAGATCTGTCGAACGGCCTGATGCTGCTGAAGCAGGCGGAGGAGGCCTGCGACGAAAATGGCGATGCCTGGTATTACCGGGCGCTGTTTGAGCGCAAACTCGGTCAGGGGAATCCGCAATACTCCCTGGGGAAGGCGCGGGAACGCAACGCCCCAGCTCTTAAGAGCGCCGAAGACCCCTTCACGCTGTCCACTCCGGCGCGCGGCGTCGCTGTCGTGGCGCATGACAACCCGGTTTCCGGTTCCGCTTCGCGCACTACCCGCGACATCCACCAGCCCGCTGTTTCGCGCAAATGGGCGCTGGTCGCGGGCGTCGGCCAATTCCATAACCCGCGCCTCAATCTCAAATACACGCGCAACGATGCCCAAGCGGTCGCCGAGCTGCTGCGCGATCCCACCTACGGCCGGTTCCGCGCCGACCACGTGCGCCTGATTGCCGATTCCGAAGCTACCGCGGTGAACATCCGCGCCGGCCTCAACTGGCTGGTGCGCAACTCCACCGAAGACGATCTGGCGGTGATCTACATCGCCACCCACGGCACGGTGCGGGAGCAGGACGTCGCCGGCGCCAGCTACGTGGTGGCCTACGACACCGACGTCGATTCGCTCGACGGCCTGTATTCCACCGCCATTCCCATGGTCGAGATCACCACCGTGGTCCGCACCCGGATCAAAGCGTTGAAAGTGGCCGTGATCCTGGACACGTGCCACAGCCAGGGCGCCCTGGCGCAGACCGTGACCATTCCGCAGTCGGTATCTTCGCAGACGCTGGATCACATCAAGGAAGGCACCGGCCGGGTGATCCTGGCGGCCAGCCGCACGGAAGAAAGTTCTTACGAGTTAGCGAAGTATTCTCACGGCCTCTTCACTTACTATCTGCTCGAAGGCCTCAAACAGCAGAAGGACGCGCCGCTCGACAAGATCTATCCATGGGTGGCGGCGCAGGTGGCCAGGGAAGCCGAGGCTAACGGATGGAAACAGCATCCGGTCTTCGGCTCGAGCGACGAAGCCAGCCCCGTCGTGCTGGGGATTGCGCCCCTGGACGCAATCGGGTGGCTGCGTCCCGCCGGCCCTGTGGCTGCCCTCTGGCCCCGGCAGAGTGAGACTCTGCGCCACGTCGGAGCCTACCGCTAAGACGTCTTGGTTCCCGATTTCGTGTTGGTAACCGCCACCTGCAGAGAAATGTAGCTCACCATCTGCGCGGTTTGCGGAGCCGCATCGAACACGTCCAAGGACGTCGCTTCTTTGGGCACCAGAAAGCCGTCCAGGATTTTCAGCTTGCCAAGCTGGTCCTTGATGGCAGCGGCGTGTTCTTTCGGAATCACGATGTAGCTTCCGCTCCGCAGTCGCAACGCCTCCGGGGAAGCCTTGGAACCATCCACCGTCGCCGTCACGTCCATCGGCGGGCTCTGCAGGATCCACTGCTGCTGCGCGCCCTGCGCCTGGAGGCTTCCCACCAGGCCTTTGATGCCCGCCAATCCCGCGCTCCCCACGATCGGAAAGGACATCAGCGGTAGGTAGGAAACCAGCGGCGAATTGACCACTTTCGACATGACATCCACAAAAGAACCAAACAGGGTTTTTCGCGGGTCCTTGGCGAAACAGGCGAACGAGGTCTTACCCATCCCGCCCGGCAGCGTGAGCGACTGCGACTGTTTGGCCGCCTGCAACGGTATCGCGGCCGCCGGCGCCGCCGCGGCCCCGGCGGTTGCCGCCGCGCCCACTGCCGGAGCCGCCGCTTTGCTTTTCGAAGCTCCACTGCTCGAACTGCTGGAACCGGTCTTGCTGCTGCTCTTCGATCCGCTCGATCCGCTCGATCCGCTCCCCCCGCTCTTCGCCCCCGGAAAGATCGCGCTGAAACTGGTGGTCGCCAGCGAGACCAGTTCGCCGAAAATCGATTGCGGTTGCCCCTGCTGGAAGTCCAGATAGATCCCGCCGGAGGTGTAGTTCGCGAATTGCTGGTGGTCCGCCGGGTTGAGCCGCATCCGCACCAATTGAAAATCCATCTTGGCGTCGGTGAACGGGTGCATCTTCTGGCTCGGTATCTGGTCCGCGGGCATCAGCGATCCCTCATCCGGATCGTAGTGCAGGAATAGCGGCTCGCGTGCCAGGTTGGAGGTTTGTGGTCCGGCCGCTTCGCGCCGCCCTCTGGTGGTTTCTCCGCCGAGCACCATGTGGGCTGGAACCCCCATGTCTCTGACCCAGAAATCCACCACATCCGGCGGCGCGCCGGCATTGGAAGTTTGCGAAAAGGCCTCTTCGTCGAACTGCGCCAGTGCGAAAGCGGCCAACGGAGATCCCAGAAGGAATCCCCTACGATTCGTCTGCATCACTTACGTCCTCCCGACGCATGGGCTATCATACCATTGGTGCCTCTTTCACTCTATACGGATGTGGGGCGCGCCGCGTTTCTTGTCTTTACCCTGGCGGCTCTCGGTTCGGCTCTCGATGGCGAGTCGCGCCGCGCCATCCTGGTGGGCATCGATAATTACAATCCCGACGCCACCACCCAGGCCCAACTGCTGCGTGATTTGAAGCCGGCCACGGTCAAGCGCCCAGCCGTCGAGGGCGACGCCAAGTACTGGCGATTCGATGACTTGGATGGCGCCGTCAATGATGTCCGCCTCATGAAGGCCGCCCTGGAAAGCCTGGGCTTCCAGGATTTCGTGGTCCTCACCGATCAGGACGCCACCGCCGACGCCATCCTCCAGGCCCTGCAAAAGAACCTGGTCGACGACGCCCAGCCCGGCGACCTGCGCCTCTTCTACTACTCCGGCCACGGCAACCACGTCAAGAACCGCGCCAGCACCGAACAGCAGCAGGAGGATCAGACCCTGGTGCCCGCCGACAACTGGCGCAACGTCCCCGACATCCGCGATAAGGAAATCTCGCGCATTCTCTTCAAGGCCGCCCGCAAGGGTGTCATCGTCACCATGATTGCGGATAGCTGCCATAGCGGCTCGCTCGCCCGCGGCGCATGGAACGCGGGTGGCAAGGCGCGCACCAACAGCGGCACGCGCGCCGGCACTCCCGGCGTGACGCTCCATGAGCCCGTCGCCAACGATCCTCCCGACCGCGATCCCGCTACCCGCCAGCCCATCGATCCCGAAATGCTCGGCGTGCTCACACTGGCCGCCGCCCAGCCCAACCAGGAAGCCCGCGAGGTCCAGACCGAAGACGGCCCGCACGGCGCGTTCACCTGGGCATTGGCCCACTCGCTGCGGTACGCCTCGGAACCGATGGGCCGCATTTTCGCCCGCACCATGGCTGCTCTCGGCGCGAACGGCGACGTCCAACAGCCCGTCATGGCTGGCCCGTCGCGATTCCCGAAAACTATCCTGGGCCAGCCTCCGGGCGCCGGCGGCGGTCTCACTGTGGTGGTCGATTCGGTCAAAGGCGCCGACATCCGTTTGCGCGGCGGTGCCGCCATCGGTCTCTTCCCCAGGTGCCGCCTCAAGACCGTCAGTCAACCTGCCGTGATCGTCGAGATCGCTTCCTCCGAGGGCCTCGGCGGTTCCATCGCCCGCGTGGTCGGCCAGGGTAGCGTCAAGCCGGGCGACGTCCTGGCGCTGGAGCGTTGGGTGGTCCCCGCCAAAGCCGGCCTGCGCGTTTCGATTCCTAAACCGGCCCCCGCGGCCGCCGTGGAGCGCGCCGCCGCCGAGTTCGGAAAACTGCGCGGCGACCCCGCCATCGACTGGCTCGACGACCCCACCGCCGGCGCGCCCACTCACGTCGTCAGTTGGAACGGGTCGGCCTGGATTCTGGAAACCAATCCCGCCACCAAGCCCGCCATTCTGGGAGCCGAGCCCACCGCCGCCGATGCCAAACGCCTGCTCCCACCCAAAGCGCGCCTGCTGGTCCGCTTGCCTCCCACCACCAGTCTGCTGCCGGCCGTTCCGTTGGGCGATCCCGATCATTCGGCCGTTGAGATCGCCGCCGCCCCCGCCGGCGCGCAGTATTGGTTCTGGGGAAAGATCGCCGATGGCGGCCCCGTGTATGCCTGGTTGCTCCCCGATACCACCGAGGCCAGCGTGCGCGATGCCGCCGGCCAGAACAAGCGCGCAACGGGATATTTGCCGCTCCCCATTCGCAGCGATTGGGTGAAGCTCCGGGAAGGTTCCGAAGGCGTCCGTGCGGCCGGCGCCGAGCTCACCAGGATGGCGCTGCTGCTGGCGCGCATCCGCGCCTGGCTCACCTTGCAATCGCCGCCCTCCCAGGAGACCTTTCCTTACCATCTGGCATTCCGCCAGGTGGCGGACGGCACGCTGGGTGAATTCAAGAATTCCGGCGATTTCAAAGAGGGCGACAAGTACAAGCTCTACCTCCGCGCCGACCCCAACGCCCTGGCCGCTCGCGATTCGCTCGCGCCGCGCTGGGTCTACATCTTCGTCATCGACCACTTCGGCACTGGCACGCGCGTCTTTCCTCCGCCCGGCCGCGGCAACGAAGGCAACCGCCTCCCCTATGCCCAGGTGGGCGACAAACCCGATTTCCAGCCGCTCATCCCGCTCTCGGGCGTTTCGCCCGACGCCGATATCGAAATCGGTTCGCCCTTCGGAGTGGATACTTATTTCCTGCTTACCAGCGACAATGCCATCGACAATCCGGAGGTCTTCAACTTTGAGGGCGTGCGCACCGAAGCGGGAACCCGCGGCGCATCCGACCCGCTCACCGATCTGCTTTCGAGCGCCAGCTCCATGTCCCGCGGCGCCAACACCCGCCCGGTTCCCACGCTATGGTCCATCGAAACCCTCACCTTCCGCAGCGTGGCCGGGGACGGCGGGAAGTAGCGGCGTGGCGCCTTTGTTCGAACGCTCGGCCCACTCGTGAGGTCATGGAGTGAACGGGCCCAGGAAGCGAGTGAGAACCGCCGGACCGGCGAGGTTCAACATCCTGAGCGGGACTGCGTATTAGCGGCTACTCACCGACTCCAGCGCCGGGGCGCCTGGCGAGCGAAGGGTCCGAATATCCCGCATCGGTGGTTGGCCGAAGAGACGGCTGTATTCACGATTGAATTGGCTGGCGCTTTCGTATCCGACCTCAAAGGCCGCACTCGCGGCGTCCAGACCATCGATGAGCATGCGTCCCCGCGCTGCCTGCAACCGAAGCTGCTTCTGATACTGAAGAGGACTCATGGCGGTCAGCGCCCGGAAATGATTGTGCAGCGTGGACAGGCCCATACCCGCGATATGTGCGAGATCTTCCACGCGTAGCGGCTTCGCGTAGTTCGCCCCGATCCAAGCGATCGCCTTTGCGGTACGGTGGCTCCGATCTCCGAGCGTCGCAATCGCTCGAAGGCGAGCCCCCTCCGGCCCCCGAAGAATTCGGTAGACGATCTCGCGTTGAATCAGACCACTCAGAAATGGAATGTCCCACGGGGTGTCCAGCAGTTCGATAAGCCGGCAGCATGCACTGAGGAATTCCACTGTAGCTTCACCGGTCGCCATGGCAGGAGTGTCAGGGGGCGCCTCCGCCACGTGGATTTCTTCGTGACTGAGAAATTCCCGGATCACGGGCATCTCGAGTTTCATCGACATCGCGAGACACGGCGCCTCTTCACTGGCCTCGAGGATCTGGCTGACGATCGGCAAATCGACCGACGTCAGCAGGTATCGCGACTCACCGTAGATGAAAGTGGTTCGTCCGAGGTCTACCCGCTTTCGCCCCTGGGCAATCACGGTCACGCCGGGCACGTAGGTTGCTGAACAAGGAACGGTCGGCGCGGTCCGCCGATGGAGGGTCACGCCGGGAATGTCCGTTGCCCGATTCTCTGCCGAGCCCATGTACGCGGCAATCTTACGGGCCAGCTCGGAGCGCAGCTCTCGTGCTCGATCTCCTAACGGAGAAGGGTTTCCTACGCGATTGGTCATAATGGCTTGTCCACTGTCCTCTACCCCAGGATAGCCCCCGGGCTTTTCGAATGCATCGATTATTACAAGCAGCGAGAGCAATAGGCAATAAATCGGGAGGATCAGGATACCGCCTCCAAGGCATTCGATCCTAACATGTAGATGAGAGAAACGGTTCCAAAGGAGAGATTATGCAGAAGCGCAAATTGGGAAAGAGCAACCTGGAAGTTTCAGCCCTTGGGCTCGGTTGCATGGGAATGAGCTTTTCTTACGGCCCGCCCAAAGACAAGCAGGAGATGACCACTCTTCTCCGGGCAGCCGTGGAACGTGGCATCACATTCTTCGACACTGCCGAGGTCTACGGCCCGTTCTTGAACGAAGAGCTCGTGGGCGAAGCGCTCGCTCCCTTCCGTGGCCGGGTGGTGATCGCCACCAAGTTCGGGTTCGACCTCAGTCCTGGTTCCGATCCCCGCGGGATGAAGGGTTTGCCGGGCCTGAACAGTCGTCCGGAGCACATCAAGCAAGCCGTCGAGGGCTCGCTCAAGCGGCTCAAGGCCGATGTCATCGATCTGCTCTATCAGCATCGGGTTGATCCGAACGTGCCAATCGAAGACGTAGCTGGAGCGGTGAAGGACCTGATTCGGGAAGGCAAGGTCAAGCACTTCGGCCTTTCCGAAGCGGGAGCGCAAACCATCCGCCGCGCACACGCAGTCCAGCCAGTCACTGCTCTCCAGAGCGAATACTCGCTGTGGACGAGGACTCCGGAGAAGGAAGTGATACCGACCCTGGAGGAACTCGGAATCGGCTTTGTCCCGTACAGCCCCCTGGGCAAGGGCTTCCTCACGGGCAAGATCGACGAAAATGCGAAGTTCGACAGCTCCGACTTCCGCAGCACCCTGCCTCGCTTCACGCCGGAGGCTCTCAAGGCGAATCAGGCGCTCATTAATCTGCTCGCCGGCATCGGGAAACGCAAGAAGGCGACACCGGCCCAGATCGCACTCGCCTGGCTGCTGGCCCAGAAGCCGTGGATTGCTCCGATCCCAGGCACCACAAAGCTGCACCGCCTGGACGAAAACATCGGGGCAGTCTCCGTCGAACTCACGCGCGATGATCTCGGTGACATCGATGATGCCGCCTCCAAGATCACGGTGCAAGGAGCCAGGTACCCCGAGAAGCTGGAGCAAATGACCGGACGCTGAGCGGCAACTGCTCCCGCCAAGTGAACGAAGCAGGGAGCGCGAGCGATCCATGAAGAGACGATGGTTCGTGGGCGGCGCACTGGCCGGCAACTTCATAGCCGGCGCATTTGCGGCGCCTCGGAAAAGGAGGAATTCAGAAATGGAAATTAAAAGAAGCGGTTCACAGCCTTCCGGCAAGGGGCCGGCAGAATACTTTACGGGCACAGTGCGCGTTGATCCGCTCTTCAATCCGCCCCCTCCGGCGCGGGTGTTCGGCGCCAGTGTCACCTTCGAGCCCGGCGCCCGGACGGCATGGCACACACACCCGCTGGGCCAGACCCTGATTGTTACAGCCGGGTGCGGCCGGGTGCAGCGCTGGGGCGGCCCAATCGAAGAAATCCGGCCGGGTGACGTGGTCTGGTTTCCACCTGGAGAGAAGCACTGGCATGGCGCCGCGGCTACCACGGCGATGACCCATATCGCCATTGTGGAGGTGCTGGACGGCAAGAGTGCCGACTGGATGGAACAGGTCAGCGACGAACAATACCAGGCGCCGAATAAGCCGTGATTACAAGGAGGAATGAACGATGACGAGTAATGACATCGAACGAAAAGGCGTCGACACCTTACCGCGCACGATGCGTGCGGCGCAGATCACGGCGTTCCACCGCCCGATCCAGGTAGACGAGGTTCCGGTAGCGGCGCCCCGAGCCGATGGCGCCGTGGTGCGGGTAGAGGCGAGCGGGGTCTGCCGCAGCGACTGGCACTTCTGGAACCAGGACTTGGCGTGGATTGGGCTCAACCTCAAGCTCCCCGCAAATCCCGGCCACGAGGTGGGCGGTGTGGTCGAGGAGGTTGGACGCGACGTGCGCACCATCAAGGTGGGCGACCGCGTGACAATCCCGTTCCATGAAGCCGACGGCACATGCCCGGAGTGCCGCGCCGGGTTCCAGAACCTGTGTGACCACTTGATTGTCCCAGGGGTCCAGCGCGGGGGTGGGTGGGCGCAGTACGTCACCGTCACCGCGGCGGACCTGAACTGCATCCCGCTGCCCGAAGGGGTCGACATTCTTTCGGCCGCGGCGCTCGGCTGCCGCTACATGACGGCGTACCGCGCGGTCACCGACCGCGGAAGCGTGCAGCCCGGCCAATGGCTCGCTGTGCACGGGTGTGGCGGCGTGGGGCTCTCGGCTGTCCAGATCGCCGCCGCTTCAAATACGATGGTGGTGGCCGTCGACGTCGACGACCGCAAGCTCGCCAAGGCCCGCGACGAGGGCGCGGCGGCCACAGTCAACGCCCTCGGCCTCACACCCGAGCAGGTCGGAGAGGCCGTCAAGGAGGTAACCGGCGGCGGCGCCCACGTGTCGCTCGACGCGCTCGGCCGCGCCTTCACGTTCCACCAGTCAATCCAGTCGCTCCGCAAGCGTGGGCGGCACGTGCAAGCGGGGATCACCTCGCAGGAGGAACGCGGCCAGGTCGCGATCCCGGTCGACATGCTGACGATGATGGAGTGGGAGATCGTGGGCTCGCTCGGCAACCCGCACCCCAAGTACGCCGAGCTGCTCGCGCTTGTCGCGCGCCAGAAGCTCCGCCCGGCGCGGCTCGTCACGCGCGAGATTGCCCTCGGGGACGTGACCGGCACGCTGCAGCGCATGACGCGTTTCGAGACAGTCGGCTTCGAGGTCATTACGCGGTTCAACTGAGGAGAAGCAACATGCGCCTTGGCATTCTGGATTCGGGGTTGAGGTGCGGCAAGCTCGGCACGATTTTCGCGCGCGCCGCAATTAACGAGGTTTTTGGATGACAAAATTGGGCACTGCTCTGATTACCGGCGCCTCCTCGGGTATGGGTGCCGCTTATGCCGACCGCTTGGCGAAACGCGGCTATGATTTGGTCGTGGTCGCTCGCAACGAGCAACGTCTGAATGCCCTGGCAAGTCGGCTAACGGCGGAAACCGGCGTCAAGGTGGATGTGCTGACCGCCGACCTGACCTCACGCGGCGACGTTCGCCGGGTCGAGCAGCGTCTGCGTTCCGACGGCTCCGTCACACTGTTGGTGAACAATGCCGGCATGGGTACCCCCAGGCCGGTACTCAGCGAAGACATCGACTGGCTGGAGGGCGTCATTGAGCTGAACGTGGTGGCGGCGCACCGTCTCGCGGTTGCCGCGGCCCAGGTGTTCGCCGCGCGCGGCCGGGGCGGAATCATCAATCTCTCGTCCATCGCCGCTCTACACCCAGAAAAAACCAACGCCACCTACAGTGCCTCCAAGGCTTTCATCCTGAACCTTACCCAGTCTCTCCATACCGAAGCAGGACCGAAGGGGGTCAGGCTGCAGGTTGTTTTGCCGGGCGCCACCCGAACGGAGTTTTTCAACCGGTTCGGAGTGTCGATCGACAGCCGGTTTCCTCCCGGAATGATCATGGAAGCAACGGATCTGGTGGATGCGGCGCTCGCCGGGTTTGATCAGGGAGAGTTGGTGACGATTCCCTCGCTTCCCGACATGAAGGATTGGGAGACTTTCGTCGCGGCCCGCCTTGCGCTCGACCCGAACCTTTCACACAGCAAGCCCGCTCCGCGCTACGGCCCGACTAAGACGGAGGGATCGTGAGAAGGCGCTCACGGGAGGACTGGGGGGGATATGCGGTTCAGCCGGACAGCAAGCAGGCGACAAGGAGAATGGTGATGGCTCCCAATGAGCGAGCATGTAAAAACCACGACGAGCTGTTTCCCGGACACGTCTCCACCTTGGCGGTGACCGACCCCGAACTCATCGAAACCTTCGACAACTTCGCCTTCGACGAGGTGCTCCGTCACGGCAATCTGGACGCCCGGACCCGGCTGATGGTCCAGCTTGCGTCGACGATTGCCTCCCAGGCCCTGCGCGAGTACCGCGTCATGCTCGGCGCGGCGCTCACCGTCGGGGTCACTCCGATCGAGGTCAAGGAGATCGTGTATCAGGCGGTGCCGTACGTGGGGATGGCCAAGGTCTTCGACTTCATCCACGCCACCAACGACGTGCTCACCGAGCGAGGCGTCGATCTGCCCTTGCCGGGCCAGTCCACGACCACGCCCGAGAACCGCGCGGAGAAGGGCCTTGCGGTCGAGAAGCAGATCGTCGGCGGCGATGTCGTCGAGAGACTCTACGCCTCCTCGCCCCGAGACCAGCTTCACTTCCAGCACTACCTCTCGGCGAACTGCTTCGGCGACCACTACACCCGCACGGGCATCGACGTGCCTACACGCGAGTTGCTCACCTTCAGCATGCTTGTCTCCCTCGGCGGATGCGAGGCGCAGGTCAAGGGCCATGTCGCCGCGAACCTCAACGTCGGCAATGGCCGCGCACGGCTGATTGATGTCTTGACCCAGTTGCTGCCATTCATCGGATATCCCCGCACGCTCAACGCGCTGCGGGTCGTCGATGAGGTCACCGCCACGCCGAAAAGCAAGGAGACGTTATGACCATTCCCCGCATGACCGTGCTGGTGGTTGGTGCGACCGGTAGCATCGGGCGCCTCGTCGTCGAGGAAGCCCTCCGTCAGGGCCATGCCGTACGTGCCCTGGTGCGCACCCCCGGCAAGGCCCGCCGGCTTCCCCCCGAAGCGCAGGTGGTCGTCGGCGATGTCACCCGTCCCGACACACTTCCCGGTGCGGTGGACGGTGTCGACGCTACAGTGTTCACCCTTGGCTCGGACGGAGCCGGAAAGGTGGGGGCTGAGAGTGTCGATTACGGCGGCGTGCGCAACGTCCTGGATGCGCTGGGTTCGCGGACAGTGCGCATCGCGCTGATGACCTCCATCGGAGTCACCAACCGCACCGGCGCCTACAACCGCGCCACGGAGGCTCACGACTGGAAGCGGCGCTCCGAGAGGCTGGTGCGCGTCAGCGGACTGCCGTACACGATCGTGCGACCCGGCTGGTTCGACTACAACAGTCCGGACGAGCACCAGCTTGTCCTCCTGCAGGGCGATACACGCCAGGCCGGAGATCCCAGCGATGGCGTCATTGCGCGACGCCAGATCGCCGAGGTCCTGGTCCGCAGCCTCGCGTCGGATCACGCATTGCGCAAGACCTTCGAACTCATCGCCACCACCGGGCCGGCGCCGGACGACTTCGACGCGTTGTTCGCCCCCCTCGATGCGGACCCGCAAGGCGCCCTGGACGGCGTGCACGACATGGCGAACATGCCGCTGGAAGACGAGCCGAGGCCGGTGCGTGACGACTTGGATCAGGCGATGGGGCAGGGGTCTGTCGGAGTACATTAGTGCTCGATGTGACCGACCGCCTGCCCCACCAGGCCCCGCATTCGCAATAGAATCAAGTGTGAACTTCCATGCATGAACTGCTTCAGAAGATGGCCGGCGTCTTCGTTCCCATCTCCACACCGTTTGCCGATGACGAGGCGGTCGACTATGACGCCCTCATGTTCAACCTCGGCCGCTACGCGCAAAGCGGCGTGCTCGGTTATCTCGCCCTCGGATCCAACGGGGAGAACCGCAGCCTCACGGAAGAAGAAAAGATCCGCGTGCTTTCGACCATCGTGCGGCACAAGGGCGCGGGCCAGGTTGTCATGGCCGCCGCCACTTACGACGCCCAACGGGACACCGAACGGTTTCTCCAGCAGGCTGCCGATCTGGGGGCGGATTTCGGACTGGTCCTCTCGCCCGGTTATTTCCGCAAGCAGATGACCGATGATGTCCTGTTCCGCTACTTCTCCACTCTGGCGGACACTTCGCCCATCCCCCTGCTCATTTACAATGCGCCGGGCTTCTGCGGCGTCACGGTATCTCCCGCGCTGGCCGGGCGGCTCGCCGGCCACCCCGGAATCGCCGGCATGAAGGACAGCGCCTCGAGCGGCATCGAGCAGTTCCTCAAATTCGAGAGCGATTCCTTCCATGTGCTCGCCGGCTCGGCCAATTTCCTGTTTCCGGCCATGATGCGCGGTTCCGTCGGCGGCACCGTCTCGCTCGCCAATTCGTTCCCGAGCATCGTCATGGAGTTGTTCCGCTATGGCCAGGCGCGCGATGAGGCGCGCGGCGTTCCGCTCCAGGCGCGCGTCACCCGTATCAATAAAACGATCTCGGGACCCTATGGGCCCTCGGGCGTGAAGGTGGCCATGAACCTGGGTGGATTCAAAGGCGGCATCCCGCGCCGGCCGCTTTTGCCGCTGACTGCCGCGCAGGTGGAAGAGATGCGCATCGTTCTCATCGAGGAGGGGCTTCTGCCGTGAAGGGCGACATCCTCAGCATGGACGTCGGCACTACGGCCTTTAAGTTGGCCGTTTTCAGCCCGGCGCTCGAGAAGAAGGCCGAAGCCTCCCGCTCTTACGACGTTCATGTGTACGCCGGCGGCAGCGCCGATATCGAGCCGGAAGAATGGTGGCAGGTCCTGCGCGAGTGCTGCGCCGAGGTTCGCGATTTCCTGCCATCGGTAGGTGTAATCGCGCTTTCGGTCACCACCCCGGGCCTCACGCCCATGGCGGCGGACGGCGCCGCCCTTGGCCCGGCCATCCTGTTCTTCGATGGGCGCTCGCATTCGCAAGCCCGCGCCATTCGCGCGTTGGTGGGCGAAGACCACTTCCTGAAAGAGACCTGCAACCTGCCGGTTTCGGGCGGTTCGTCGCTCTGTTCGATCCTGTGGATTCGCGAAAACCAGCCGGACGTCTGGGCCGCCACGGCCAAGTTCGGCCATACCAACACCTACATGGTGAAGCGGATGACGGGGAACTGGGCCATCGACCCCTCCACGGTCTCCATCACCGGCCTTTACAACGCCGCCGCCAATGACCTCACCTGGAACCGCCGCGTGCTCGATATGGCCGGCATTCCCGAAACCAAGCTGCCGCCTTTGCTGCACTCTCACCAGCCGGCCGGCGAACTCCTCCCGCGGGTCGCCGAAGAATTGGGCCTGCCCGCCGGTTGCACCGTGCTGTGCGGCGGCAACGACGCCGTGCTGGCGGCGCTCTCGGGCGGCTTGACCGAACCGGGCGGAATCAACAACGTCTGCGGCACCTGCGAAATCACCAGCGTGTGTGTGGACCAGCCGGTCAGCTCGGCGAATTTCAATGTTCGGTGCCACGTCGTCTCCTGCCGCTGGGTGACGTTCTTCGTGCTGAACACCGGCGGCAAAGCCCTGGAGTGGTTCCACTCGGTTTTTTGCGCGGATATGACGGAGAACCGTTTCTACGAAGAGTACATTCCCTCGGTGCTGGCGTCGTTTTTTGGTGACCCGGATCGCGACCGGGGGGAGGCCGATCTGCCGGTATATGTCCCGTTCCTCAGCGGGTGCCGGTACGCACTCGAGCAACTGAAGGCCAGCTTCGATGGCATCACCCTCGAGACCAACCGCGAGGCGCTGTTGCTGAGCCTCATACGCGGCAACGCCGTCTACCATGGCCAGCACCTCCGCGAAGTCGGCGGCATGGTGAAACTGGGGCGGCGCGCGGTCACCACCGGCGGCGGCGCCAGGATCCGCGGTTATATGGAAGCGAAGCGGCGCTGGACGGGCGATTTCGAGTACGAGTATCAGGACCAGTCCTCGCTGCTGGGCGCCGCCATGTTGGGCCACGTCTATCAGCAGGGAGGCTGGAATCCGGACCTGCAACCAAGCGAACCCAAACGCGGCCGCCCGGCCTCAGGCGGCCGCGAAACATTGCGTCCCCGGCGAAACACCGCGCGCAGGGACAGTCTTTTACAGTAAATCAATATTGTTAACAATAGGATAGACGGATATGTTATGGTACGTTCTGAAGGCCGCATGCGCACAGCGGCGGGCACGGTCATATGATCTTGACGAAAGCCGAAGGAAAGCCGCAACCGGTCGGGGCACGGCGGCAGTTGCTGGAGCGGGTTCTCTCCAGCCGGTACTTCCAGCGCGCACAGACTCAGAGTGCGGTCCTGCGTTATCTGGTGGAGCGTTCCTGCGATTCGGCGGCTCCCCCCAAAGAGTACGATATCGCGGTTAACGCGATGCAACGGCCCCATTCCTTCGACCCGAAGTACGACCCCGTGGTCCGGGTCATGATATCCAGCATCCGCGAACACCTCAGGATGTACTTCCTCTCCGAGGGCCGGCAAGAACCCTTTCATCTGGCGATTCCCAAGGGAATCTACCGCGCGGTTTTTCTGGACGCGGCCACGGACCGGAACTATGGAGATGCCGAGCCGTATCTATACCGGGCGCTGGAACTTTTCTGGCAGCCGCATCTGGCCAGCGAAGCCGGAAACGCGCTGGTCTATACGGAGCCTCTCTTCTTTCGCGATTCCAGAGGCCAGTATTACCGGGATCCGGACGTGAACGACCTCCATACGGCTGAACGCTTTCTGAAGAGCCGTGCGGCAGAGGTCAACTTCGGGCCACTCCGGCTTTCGGTTGGCTGCCTGTGGACGGGCGAGGTCCATTGCATGCTTTCCATCATGCGCCTGTTCCAGGGCCTGGGCGCGGCGCTGGAAATCAAGACCCCGAGAACCTGCTCCTGGCTGGAGCTCAAGCAGACCAGCCTGATTCTGCTGGGGAATTCCAAAACGAACAGCATCCTCAAAGCCCTCGAAGGCGGTACGCCGTTCGTTCTCAACTCCCGCCAGATTGAGTTGCGGAGATTTGGCCGATCCGAGAAGGCCGTCTACCGGGACAGCCGCTTCATCGACGGAAACATGGAACGGATGACGGTATACGCTCTGATCACGCGCAGGCCAAGCCCAACCCCCGGGAGCGCCGTGACGATGATCGCAGCCATTCACTGCCGCGGCATCGAAGGTGCAGGCTATTTTCTTACTCAGGAGGACAAAGTCCGCGGCGTGCTCGAAACGATCACGACGCAGGGCGGTGTGCTCCCCAGGTACTTTCAGCTCGTGTTACGGATCGATACCATCGATACCACCCGTGAAGTCGTGAACTCGGAGTGCGTCGCCTACCGGGTGTTCGACAAAACGAGCGACTCGGCGCCCGTTCCTCGGGTCAACGGCAGCGTGCGAAAACGGTCCGGGACCGTTTCGGCGTTGAAGGTCTGAAATCCTCAGTTAAGGCCCAGCCTTAACCGTTAAGAACTTCTGCGACGCATGTACCCCTGTTAGACTCCTCACTAGTTCAGGGAGGTCCAACATCCCACCAAGTTCCAAAGCAGGAAATTCTGGGAACTTTGGAAACGCGGAAAGTTGCCTGCGTTGCCGGGCTGTTTCCTCCGCGCTGGTAAAGAAAGGCGCTTGCACATGAAATTACATTCTCAGACTTCTACTGGGCGGCTCCTCGCTACAGTGCTGGCATGCATCGTAGCGCTTGCATTGACGGCAAGTGCTCAGACCTTTTTCGGGTCGATCGTCGGCACGGCCACGGATTCCTCCGGCGCCATCGTGCCCAGAGCTGCGGTGACCCTGACCAATACCGGAACGTCCGAAGAGCGGACTGCCCAAACGGATGCATCCGGCAACTACTCTTTTGTGAGCCTGCGTCCAGGCACTTACAGCATCACCGTTCAAGCGGCGGGGTTCAAGCGTTTCATACGCCAGCCGATCACCGTGGCGGTGGAGAGTGTGGTGCGAATCGACGCTTCTTTAGAGGTGGGCGAAGCCTCTCAAGCGGTTGAGGTTCGGGCGGAAACTCCATTGTTGGAGACCCAGACATCAACCCTTGGCCAAGTGGTGGAGGGCAGGCAGGTTCAAGACCTGCCGCTGGATGGGCGGAACGTATTCAATCTGGCCGCGCTGGTACCAGGCGTGGTGCAGCAAAGCTCAGGCGCAACCGGCGGGAACCCGGTAACCGGCAACTTTCAGTCCTGGGGTAACTATCAGATCGGAGGCGGCATGGGGAACCAGAGCACCGCTTATGTCGACGGGGGCCCGGTCAATGTCTCATGGGCCCAGGGGGTCGCCCTCGTCCCGACGCAGGACTCCATCCGCGAATTTCACGTGGAGACGAATAACATCAGCCCGGAATTCGGCCGCACCGCAGGCGGGGTCGTGAATATGTCCACGAAGTCTGGTACCAACGAGTACCACGGCGAGCTGTATTATTACCTGCGGAATACGGATCTGAATGCGAACACTTTTTTCAATAACCGGGCCAGTCTCCCCCGGCCGCAATGGATCCAGAACCAATTCGGCGCGACGGCGGGCGGCCCAATCAAGAAAGACCAAACCTTCCTCTTCCTGAGTTGGGAACAGTTCGCTCTGCGCCAGGCATATTCGACTCTCACCACCGTGCCGACCCCGCAGATGCTCACGGGCAACTTTTCACAGAAGGGCGTCCCGACGATCTTCGACCCGTTGACAACCTGCGGAACGAGTGGCAATTCGGCGTGTCCCACGGACGCCAACGGGAACCCGGTTTATACCCGCCAGCCATTTGCTGGCAACGTTATCCCCGCCACCCGGCTGAACCAGGCGGCCGCCAATCTGAGCCCGATGCTGTGGCCGGCGGCCACCAATCCCACCGCCGTGGTCAACAATTTTCAGATCAACTACCCTGAATCTTTTCTCTTCAACCAGTATACAGCGCGTTTCGATCACAAACTCGGGAGCAAGCAACAGATCTTCGGCCGGTACACCTACTGGCACTTCTTGCCTACGCCCGTCAACCCCCTGATGAATGAAACCGGAAGGGTCAAGTACTTCTCTACGCACCAAGCGGTGCTGGGCGACACGATTCTGGTCAGCCCGACCACCGTCGCGGATCTGCGGCTGGTGTTCTTCCGATTTCTGGAAGCTTCTCAGCCGTTTAGCTGCTGCAACTTCCAATACTCGACCATCGGTCCGGGCTGGGCAAAGTACCAGGGGCAGGCGCGATTCGGTGAGTTGCCGCACCCCAACGT
>Ga0116116_1001298_pt1 | contig 19233 bp, 15 predicted proteins | sample June2015DPH_10_1_FD_89722 | JGI IMG/M metagenome (GOLD analysis project Ga0116116, IMG submission 89722) | Peatland microbial communities from SPRUCE experiment site at the Marcell Experimental Forest, Minnesota, USA - June2015DPH_10_150 | ecosystem: Environmental > Terrestrial > Soil > Wetlands... | reverse complement strand
TCAACAGGGGCTTGGTGGATGGTTTCATGCCCACCAGCGTAAAAGAGTGCGCCGCGGGTGTCCAGCTCTTTCGCCAATCCACCTCCCCCTCCGTCACTTAGCTCCATCGGAAATCCGCCCTGCCCGGCCGTCGTTGTGGTGCTCCACGACCTTCGAAGGATTCAGGTAGCAATCGCCAGTTTGAATCGGGTTCCAGCCCAATCCGGCCCAGGCCGGGTGCGGCTTCTTGTCGCCAAACTCAAACGGCCAGGGCCCGGAGTAATGCGACATCTGGACCTGCCGTCCAAGATCCGCACTGTTGATGATGTTGGCCGGGTGATCTTTGCTGGAGACGCAGGTGATGGCGCCGCCCATAGCCAGGTCCATGCCGATGCGCACCTCGCCATCGTCGAGAAACGTCATCATGGGCTCGGGAAGCGCGGGCGGCCCGCCGACGGCATTGAAGGCCAGGCCGGCGAGCACGAGGCAGCAAAAGAGCAAGCTATGGAATGCTGTAGTCGGTCCCCAACGGTTCACCCGGAGTCGGCCCGGGTCGCTCCCAACGCCGCCGCCAAACCGGAGGGCTGGTGTCGGCCAAGCCACCCATGCCCGCGCCGCGAGGGAGTTTCTCCGGCTGCGTTGCGACGGCCACGGCGAGTCGCTTTCAGACTGCTTCATGCTGGCAAAGGATGGCAGAACACGCTCAGCCGCACAAGGTCCACGGAGCCACAGGTTCACGGAAACCCTGGCTGCGCACCGGCGAAAATGACACACGATGGGGACCTGAAACCGCTCGCCGCGCACGAGCCGGCGGATCGCTTGGCTGGCTGCAGCGAGTGACTGCTTGCCCGACCGGGATTAAGTGCTGCCCTTTCAACTCTGTTTTGCGCTGTTTCCAGTCGGGACCAAATCTGATCTGCAGGTCATACTGGCGTGGACGGTGGTCGTAGTAACCGCCGACGTGGCAGAGTGCATGAAGGACAATGCAGTTAAAACCATGCACAGTCGCAGCAATCGAAACGAGGGAAGGGGCGGTCGCCAACCGCAGACGATCCCTTGATTTCACGGCCGCATGAATGGGCGGAACCCCTGGCGCCGCCAGGTCCCGGCGGCGATCAAAGAACGGTGCGGAGAATGAGGGGACCGCCGCCTCGGGTCAGGCGCGGGTTGCCAGAGACGCCCTCCTGGGGCCGGTGGTGTGCAGCCGTCGCAACGTGATCAGGCCGGTGAGGATGGCGATGACGGCGCAGGTGAAATAGGGCAGCAGCGGATGGGTCATGAAGAGGGGGGCGGCGAAGATCGGCCCGAGAATGCGCGCGAGGCTGCCGGCGGCCTGCGCCACGCCCAGGTTGGCACCTTGTTCGGCCGCGGGGGTCAGAACCGAAAGCAGTCCGAAGAGCGGAGGCCGCGTCAGGCTGGAACCGATCGACAGCACCCCGAGCACGCCGAGCAGGACCAACCACGCCGATCCGCCGGCCTGGAACATTCCGGCCAACGAAGCGGGCGCGGTTCCGTGGATCAGCGGAAGGGGGACCAGACTCAGACCGGTCAGCAGCAGGCTCAGCCCGATGACGCGTGGCTCGCCCAGCCGTCGGACCGCGCGGCCGGTCAGGCCGCCCTGCACCAACGCACCGATGACGGCGCAGTAGGCGAACAGGTAGGTGATCGTACTGGCGGTGCGGCGGTCATGTTGGACGTTGATGTGGAAATTGTCGGTGACCAGGAGGGGCAGGGTGACCTCGAAGCAACTGAAACAGAAAGTGGCCAGGAAGAAGACCATCACGAGCAGACCGATTTTCGGCTGGCTCATGGTGTGGCGCCACTGGGTGAGCCGCGGCCGCGCCGGGGCGTGCTCCGAATTGGGACGGTGACTTTCGCCGAGAATCATGAAGGCGAGGAGAAAGTTCGCCAGACAAAACCCGGCCGCCACCCAGCCGGGGCCGGTGCTGCCCAGGAACTTCAAGCTCAGTCCGCCAATGATCGGACCGAAGACGAACCCGAGCCCGAAGGCCATGCCGATGAGGCCCATGCGCCGCGAGCGTTGTTCCGGCGGCGTGATGTCGGCGATGTACGCCTGGGCCACGCCGATGTTGCCGCCGCACGCCCCGGCAAACGCGCGGGAGATCAGCATGATGGTGAGCGCGGCGGCGGGTCGAGTCAGACCCGACCCGATGGCGAAGAGGGCGTAGGAAACCGCCGCCCCCGCCGTGCTCAGGAGCAACACGGGGCGGCGGCCGATGCGGTCCGACAGATGCCCCCAGATCGGCGCAAACACAAACTGCATCGCCGAGAACGCCGCGATGATGGTTCCAATGAGAAAGCCGCCGGCCTGGAAGTCGCGGCTGTATAGCGGTACCAGCGGCACCACGATGCCAAAACCGATGAGGTCAATGAAGACCGTCAGAAAAATGATGAGAACCGATGGCTTCTTCACGTCGAGTCAATCTTCCAATGTCGGCCGCGCGGCGCCGAATCGCCGCCGGCTGCGCCCGGCGGTCAGCGGGGAAGGTGACTCATTTCGTCCCGGTTGGCCAGTTCCGGTGTGTAGGCGCCGATGGCCCGCTCCAGCCGGGTGCGGGCGACCGCGTAGTCGTGCTTGGCGCGCACCTGGGTGGTGCGGGCCTCGGTGAGCGCAGTCTGGGCGCCGAGGACGTCCAGTTGGGTTCCGGTGCCGGCCTCGGCGCGCGCGTTGGCCAGGCGCAACGCCTCCTCGGCCTGCTCGCACACCTTTTCCTGCGAGGTGAGAACTTCACCCGCCTCCTCCAGCGTTGAGTAGGCCGTGCGGACTTCGAGTTCGATGTTGCGGGTCGTGTCGTCCGTCTCCACCTGCGTCTTCTCCCACAAGGCGTGCGCCTGCCGGGCTTTGCCGCGCGTAAGGCCGCCGTCGAAGAGGTCCCAGCTCACCTGCACGCCCGCCTCCCAGCCGGAGATGTCGCGGCTGAGGTCGCGTTCGTAGCTCGGGCTGTGCGAGCCGTAACCGACATAGCTCTGGACGCTCGGCAGCCGGCCGGCGCGGGCGCTGACGACGTTCTCGCGGCCGAGGGCCTCCGCCTTGCGCAGCGCGAGCAGTTCGGGCCGCTGTTCGAGCGCGAGGGCAATGGCCTTCGGCACCGCGATCTCGAACTTGTCCACATCGAGGGTTCCGGCCAGCTTGAGCGGGAGGTCCTCCCAGACGTCACGCGGGACCTCGTAACCGAGCCGGTTCACGAGCCCGTTCTTGGCGATGCGGTAGGCATTCTTCGCGCGGGAAACACTGGGGCGGGCATTGGCCAGTTCCACCTCGGCGCGCAGCACGTTGAACCGGGGGACGGTGCCGGCGTTGAACCGGCGCTGGGTGTCCTCGAGTTCCTGCTCGAGCAGTTTCACCGACGCTTCGCGCACGGCAATTTCCTGCTCGGTCACGAGCACGTCGTAAAAGGCGACCCGCACGTCGGTCGTCACATCGGCCAGCACGATCTCATGGCGGGCCAGGGCCTGTTCGCGGGTGAGCCGCGCGGTGCGGAGGGACGAGCTGAGCCGGCCACCCTCGAATACGGATTGAACCAGCCGCACGCTGGCGCTCCAACGCTGGGTGTCCGGGTTGACCAGGTCGAGGCCCGGCGGGATGCCGGGGAGCGGGGGCACCGCGATGCGTTCCGCGGCGCTTTCCTCGGTGACCGCATACCCGCCCCCGGCGCGGAGCTTCGGCAGGACGATGGCGCGGGTCTGGATGACCACGCCAAGTGCCGCCGCGACGTCCTGCAGGCTCTTGCGCACCTCGCCATTTTGCTGGAGCGCGAGATTGAGACAGTCCTCGAGTGTCAGCGGACGATCGAGCCACGGCGGCGGGTTGGTCACGGTGGCGCCGGCGTGGAGGAGGGCCAAGCAGCCGGTGGTGGCGGCGAGCAGGGTGGCGAGCACCGGCGGACAACGGCAGGTGAGGAAGTGCGGGAGCAGGGCGTTCACAAGGATCCGATCAGGAACGGCGCACTCGGGTTTGCCGGGCGTAGTGGCCGATCGCGGCGACGGAAAACCGGGTGATGTGCTCGGCCAGGCGTTCGATGGCGGGTGCGTCATAGTGCTGTTCGGGGAAGAGGCGGCAGATCACGGCGCGGCAGTGTTCGTAAAAAAGGCACTGACTGACGATGCTGCAGCCACACAGGCGTACGATCTCCGGATCGGCGCCGGACCCGAGGATCTGCCGCACCAGTTGCCGGACGTAGTCCGCCATCGGGCGGATGCGTTCTTCCACCATCGTGTCGAGTCCGTGGGTGGGCTCGATCATTTCCATGGCGATCAGTTTGTCCTGCCAGCCGTCGGGTCCGGGGTTGAGGAGGCGGGTGAGGAAGTCGTGGACGAAGGTGCGTAGTTGTTCGCGGGGACGGCGGCGGCGGGTGGAGCCCGGGGGGGCGGGTGGTGGCACCACCCGGTAGGAGTGCCGCAACACCTCGAGGTAGAGCTGCGTCTTGTCGCCGAAGTGATAGTTCACGGCGGCGATGTTGGCGCCGGCCCGCTGGCAGATGGCGCGCACGGTGGCGGCGCGGAAGCCGGTCGTGGCGAACACCTCGCCCGCCGCCTGCAGCAGGGCGGCGCGGGTGGCATCCGGCGCGGTATCGCGGGGACGACGGCGGACGGATGAACACATGTTTTAAACATTTATTTCAAACAAATGTTTGACATGTCAACAGTTTTTTTGTCCACTGCCGCCAGACGCCATGACGCCGCCATGAACTCCGCGCCATCCAGCCGCCCGACGAACCACCCGTCCCACCGAACCGACCGCCGTTGCCGCGCGGGCGCCGTTCTCCCGCTCCTGGCGGGCCTGGCTTTGCTGGCCGGCTGCGGCCGCGGGCCGACGGGCCGCTTCCAGGGCTACCTCGAGGGCGAGTTTGTGTACCTCGGCGCACCGCTAGCCGGCACGCTCACCACGCTGGCGGTCAGCCGCGGAGCGGAGGTGACGGCCGGCCAGTTGCTCTTTGAGCTGGAGCACGAGGCGGAGACGGCGGCCCTGCGTGAGGCCGAACACCGTGTGGCGCAGGCGCAGGCGCGGCTGGCGGACCTGCAGAAGGGCCGGCGCCCGAGCGAACTCGCCTCGATGGAGGCGCAGTTGCAGCGGGCGCAGGCGAACCTCGCCCTGTCCACCCTGGACCTCCGCCGGCGCGAGCAATTGCGCGACAGCAATGTAATTGCGCCGGAGGAGCTGGACGCCGCGAAGTCCCGGCGCGAGGCGGACCAGGCGCAGGTGGCGGCGCTGGAAGCGGATCTGACAACCGCGCGGCTCGGGGCGCGGGCCGACGAGATCACCGCAGCGCAGGCCGACGTGGAGGCGGCTCTGGCGGCGCAGGTGCGGGCGCAATGGGCGGTGACCCAGAAGCGGCAGGCGGCGCCGACCAACGCCGTGGTGCAGGACACGCTCTACCGGCCGGGCGAATTTGTACCGGCGGGCAACCCGGTGGTGGTCTTGTTGCCGCCCACGAATGTCCGGGTGCGTTTCTTTGTGCCGCAGGTCGAACTCGTCTCGGTGCGGCCGGGCCGGGGCGTGCTGGTCACCCTGGACGGTTATACCAATGCGATTCCGGCGACGGTGAACTACGTGTCGCCGCAGGCGGAATTCACGCCGCCGGTGATTTATAGCCAGGAGAACCGGGCGAAGTTCGTATTCATGGTCGAGGCGACGTTCCGGCCGGGCGACGCCCCGGCGTTGCGTCCCGGACAGCCGGCCGACGTGCGGTTGAACCCGTGAGGGGCGGCATGGATTCCGCCGACCTGGTCATTGACGTGCGGGGCGTCACCAAACGGTTTGGTGGCCGCGCCGTGGTCAACAATATCGCCATGCAGGTGCGCCGCGGTGAGATCTACGGTTTTCTCGGCCCTAACGGGAGCGGCAAGACGACGTTCCTGCGGATGTTGTGCGGCCTGTTAACCCCGGATGCGGGGGAGGGCGTCTGCGTGGGCCTGGATTTCCGCACCCAATCCGCGGAAATCAAGAAGCACGTCGGCTACATGACGCAGCGGTTCAGCTTTTACGAGGATCTAAGCATCGAGGAGAACCTCGACTTCATCGCCCGGATTTACGGGGTGCCGCGGCGCAAGGAAGCGGTGAACCGGAGCCTCGAGACCCTCGGCCTGGTGCCGCGCCGCCGGCAACTGGCGGGCGTGCTCTCGGGCGGGTGGAAACAGCGGCTCGCGCTGGCCGCCAGCCTCATCCATGACCCGCGGCTCCTGCTGCTCGACGAACCGACCGCCGGCGTGGACCCGAAGGCCCGGCGCGATTTCTGGCAGGAGATTCACCGGCTGGCGGCCGGGGGTTTGACGGTGCTGATCACGACCCATTACATGGACGAGGCGGAGCGGTGTCACCGGCTGGCCTACATCGCCTACGGCAATCTCCTGGCCCGCGGCACGGTACCGGAGGTGGTCGCCCAGGCGCGGTTGACGACGTACGAGGTGACCGGGCCGGATTTGTGGGAGCTGGCGGCGAAGCTGCACGGGGCGCCAGGAGTCGAGCAGGTCGTGGCCTTCGGGACAACATTGCACGTGAGCGGGCGGGATCCGGCCCGGCTCACCGCCAGCGTCGCGCCCTGGCAGGCGGGCGCCTGGCGGTGGCGCCAAGTGGAATCGGGGTTGGAGGACGTGTTCATCAGTCTGATGGACGGGGCGAAAGACAACTTCGCATCGTGAGTCGGGAGAAGGGTTAAATGGTTAAAAGCGTTAAAACTGTTAAAATCGTTGAAGCGTTAAAGCGTTAAAACGCCCGATTTACCGACTCACCGATTCACCGACTCACCGATTTACCGATTCACCGACTCACCGATTTACCGATTCACCGATTTACCGATTCACCGACTCAGAACCCATGTCCCGTCATAGTTTCAACCTGCGCCGCTTCTGGGCGATCGTCGTGAAGGAGTTCATCCAGATGCGACGCGACCGGGTCACCTTCGCGATGATGGTGGGCATCCCCTTGCTCCAGCTCGTCCTGTTTGGTTACGCCATCAACGCGGATCCCAAGCACCTGCCGACGGCAGTGCTGTCCGCGGACAACAGTATTTTTGCCCGCACGCTGACCTGGGCGCTGCGGAACAGCGACTACTTCCGCATCGTCCGGCAATCGGCCAGCGAGGAGGAGATCCGCCGGCTGTTGGCGCAGGGCAACGTCCAGTTCGTGGTGCACATTCCGGAGGATTTCTCGCGCCAGCTCCTGCGGGGCGAACGGCCCAGCCTGCTGCTCGAAGCCGACGCCTCGGACCCGATGGCGACCGGTTATGCGCTGTCGGCCTTGAACACGCTGGTCACCTCCACGCTCGACCGCGACCTGACGGGACCGTTGTGGCGGTTGCGCGTCGCGCCGGGGCCGATCGAACTGCGCACGCACCGCCATTACAACCCGGAGAACATCACGCAGTACAACATCGTGCCCGGCCTGATGGGCGTCGTGTTGACGATGACGATGGTGATCATCACGGCGCTGGCCATCACGCGGGAACGGGAGCGGGGGACGATGGAGAACCTGTTGTCCACGCCGGTGCATCCGGGCGAGGTGATGATCGGCAAGATCATTCCTTACATTTTGGTGGGCTACATTCAGGTGACGTTGATTCTGACGGCGGCGCGGTTCCTGTTCCATGTGCCGGTGGTGGGGAGCCTGCCGTTGCTGCTGGCGGTGATCCTGCTGTTCATCATGGCGACGCTGGCGGTGGGGATCATGTTTTCCACGGTGACGAAAAACCAGTTGCAAGCGGTGCAGATGGCCTTTTTCTTCTTCCTGCCCAACATTCTGCTCTCGGGTTTCATGTTTCCGTTTCGCGGCATGCCCGCTTGGGCGCAGAGCATCGGCGAAATCCTCCCGCTGACACACTTCCTGCGCATTGTGCGGGGCATTCTGCTCAAGGGGAATGGGCTGCGGGAGATCGCCCCCGAGCTTTGGCCGATTGCCCTGTTCATGGTGGTGATGCTCAGCCTGGGCATCAAACGCTATCGGCAGACCCTCGATTAACTGATTCTCCGCATGAGATTCCTCCTGCCCATTCTGGTCGCGGCAGTGGCAGCGATCTGGGCAGGGCTGGCGCTCACGGAGACGCCGGTTCACGTCGGCCTGGTGCGGTTGCGACCGGGGTTGGTGCGCTGGCCACGGTGGGCGGGGCTGGCACCGCTGGCGCTGACGGCGGTGCCCATTTTTGCCCTGCTGTTCGCGACCGTGCTACCGCTGCTCGTGTTGCCGGTGCTCGATTACTTTTTCTGCGCGAAGCTGAAGTGGATCAGGTAATCCGCTTCCGCCCCGCCAGCCCCCGCCGGTCGCCGGTTAGAGATGCAACTCGGAAGCCACGCGGGCCGAGCGGATCGAACTGACATACTTGCGGTCCAGGTCCAGCAGGCGGGCGGCGATGGACCGGCTGATCGCCAGCAGGAACGGCGTGGCCAGGGCGGGCGCTTCGCTGATGATCGTTTCGAACGCCTTGGCCGGGAGTTTCAGCAGGACGCTGTCCTCGTTCGCCAGGATGTCCGCCGCGCGGGGTCCCTCGCTCAGCAGGGCCACCTCGCCGAAGAAATCGCCGACGTGCAGCGTGGCCAGCGTGGTTTCCTTGCCATCCACGGTCAGGGCGGCGCGCAGTTCGCCTTCCAGGATGAAGTACATCGCATCGCCCTGATCGCCCTGGCTGAACAGGCGGGAGAACTTGGCGACCCGCACCGCTTCGAGGTAGTGCAGAACCGATTCGAGTTGGGCCAGGTCCAGGTCGGCGAACAGCTTGATCCGGCGCAGATTCTCCGGCTTGACCACGCCGCCGGAGGGCGCGGCGTGCTCCGGCGTTTTCGTGTCGAAAAACATCTTCAGCTCGGTGAGGTCCACCGCCTTCATCCAGCGACGGTCGTCCTGCACGAAAACCCAGCTTTCGGCGGTGACGCGTCGCTGTTTTACCCACGTCACGAGCGTCGGCAGTTCAAACGGCCCATAGGCCACATTGTCGGCGCCCCAAACCCGGTAGAGCGGCGCGGCTTGTTGGTCTTGCATAGTCAAATGTGGTTTCCGCGATGCCGGACTGTAGCCTCGCCGGTCACGCGGCCCAAGTGAAAAGAATCAGCGCCCGGGAAAAATCCGCATCGCCCGCCCGGTGGGCCAGGCAGCGGGGGATGGGTTGGATCTTGCCCCACTGATTTGAAATCGGTGGCAGTGTCGGGATGCCCACTGTTCGGCCGTTCGGCCGCCGGCTCGCGGAACGTCATTGACAACCCGCGCCCGCCCCGGCATGGAAGTCCGCGTTCGCCATACCGCCATTGACCGATGCGATTATGAAACGCCGTGAATTCCTGACTTCCAGCCTGGCCACCGCCGGCCTCGCCACCGTCTTCACCGCCCACGCCGCCGATGCTCCGGCGCCCGCCGGGCGCGAGTTTTACGAACTGCGCCTCTATCGCCTGAAGAATGCGGCCAAGCGGAAGCTGTTCGAGGATTACGTCCGCGACGCCGCCATTCCGGCCACGAATCGCGCCGGCAGCAGCCCGGTCGGCGTGTTCTTCCCGGTGCCCAAGGCGGACGCCGCCACGGAGGAAACCGCCGCCTACTTGTTGATCCCGTTCAAGAGCGTCGAGCAGTTCGGCGCCCTCGGCGGCAAGCTGTCCGCCGATGACGAGTATCACAAGGCAGGCGCGGATTTCATCAACGCGCCGGCGACCGATCCCGCGTTCGTGCGCATCGAGAGCTCGTTCCTGGTCGCCTTCGAGGGCCTGCCCAAGCTCGTCGTGCCGGCGAAGATGCCGCGCGTCTTCGAACTGCGCACCTACGAGAGCCACAGCAAAAAGGCGAACAAGAAGAAGATCGAGATGTTCAACCTCGGCGAAATCGCGATCTTCCGGCGCAACGGACTGAACCCGGTGTTCTTCGGCGAGACGCTCATCGGCGCGCGCCTGCCCAATCTCACCTACATGCTGGTGTACGACGACATGGCCGCGCACGACCGGAGCTGGGGCAAATTCGTCGCGGATCCGGACTGGAAGAAACTGAGCAAGACGCCCGGCTATACCGACCCCGAAATCGTGTCGCACATCACGAACGTCTTCCTTCAACCCGCGCCTTACTCGCAGATCTGACCGGGCGGTTGCGGTGTGCAGTGTGTGGCCGGCCAAGAGGCGTAAGGCGCTGCTGCGTCGGCGCCTCATTTTCGTTGACGCAACGGGAGTGGAATGAGTCGTCACGGCCGCGATTTGAAATGGGAGCGCGCCCGTCCCGGGCGCACCCGACGGCGTCCCCGCCGTCGGAGTTCCGTGGGCGACCAACCGCCCCGGTGTGATTCGCCGGTTCGGAAGTTCGCCGCGAGGACGCGGCGAACGGCAGGCGGGACGCCTCGCCTGCCACGTCCGGCGTCCCCGCCGGACGATTCCCAGAGTCTTCGGCGGGACGCCAAAGACAGCGGCCGAGGACGGCCGCGTTCCCCTGATCCCCGCCCCGAGCAGGCTTGCTGGGCCGCCGACCGCTGGGCGGCGGCGACTTGGACAGCGTGGGCCCGGCGGTCCCGCGCCCACCACGCGCCCCAAGCGGATCGTCGGCCTGCCACCACCCAATGACACCACCATCAAGCGGCATTGCGACCGGCGCCAAGTCAGGGTAGAACACTGGGCCATGCACCATTCCTTCTGGCGGCAATGGCTCCCGTTGAGGCGCGCGGACATGAGGCGTCAGCGTCGCGCGCCGCGTCGTGCGCAGGTTCGCTGCGCGCCGGCGCGAGGTTCAGGCGTCGCCCCAGGCTGGCGTGTCGTTCAGCTCGCCGTCGTGGCGGGGCTTTGCTCGGGAGTGGTCGCCGGTCCGGTTTCGATCACGCTCGATGGCCGGCAGGGCGGCCGCGTCTTCGAGGGCATCGGGGCGTTGAGCGCGGGGGCGTCGTCGCGGCTGCTCATGGAGTATCCGGAGGCGCAGCGCAGCCAGGTGCTCGATTACCTCTTCAAGCCGCACTACGGCGCCGGCTTCCAGCACCTCAAGGTCGAAATCGGCGGCGACGTGAACTCCACCGACGGCTGCGAGCCGAGCCACCAGCACACGCGGGCGGACCGGAATTTCGAGCGCGGCTACGAATGGTGGTTGATGCGGGAGGCGAAACGCCGCAATCCGGAGGTGTTCCTCGACTGCCTCGAATGGGGCGCGCCAGCGTGGATCGGCAACGGCGATTTCAACAGCCAGGACAACGCGGATTACATCGCCGAATTCCTGCTCGGCGCCCGGCGCGTGCATGGATTGAACTTCGATTTCACCGGGGGCTGGAACGAGACGCGGGCGGACATGGGTTTTTTCAAGCGGTTGCGGGAGACCCTCGACCGGCGCGGGCTCGGCGCGGTCCAGATCGTTGCCGCGGATCACATCAACCGCTGGAGCCTGGTGGACGTGATGGCCGGCGACGCCACCCTGGCGCAGGCGGTGGCGGTGGTGGGCGTCCATTATCCGAAGACGCAGAGCCCACCGGCGGCACAGGCCTGCGGCAAGCGCATCTGGGCCAGTGAGGACGGGCCGTGGAAGGAGAATTGGGCCGGCGCGGCGGCGCTCGCGTGGGCCTACAACCGGAACTACATCACCGGCCGGATGACCAAGACGATCATCTGGAGCCCGGTGACCGCCTATTACAACATCCTGCCGCTGCCCGGTTCGGGCGTCCTGCGGGCCAACACCCCGTGGTCCGGGCATTACGAGGTGAAACCCGCGCTCTGGGCCACGGCGCACACCACGCAATTTGCCGCGCCCGGCTGGCAGTACTTGGACCCGGCCTGTCTCGTCACCAACGGCGCCAGCATCGTGGCGCTGAAGTCCACCAATGGGGCCGATTTCAGCATCATCGTCGAAACCATGGAAGCGACCGATGTCGTCGAAGCGGTCTTTGAGATTGGCGGCGGTCTGGCCACGGGGCCGGTGCATGTGTGGCGCACCAGCGTGAAGGAGCAGTTCGTTCAGCTTGCCGATGTCACGCCGGAGGCAGGGCGTTTCCATTTCGAATTCGCGCCGGGCTGCGTCTATTCCCTCACCACCACGACCGGCCAGCGGAAGGGGGACGCAGCGGCACCACCGCCCGAGCTTTTTCCGGACGATTATCGCGAGGATTTCGAGCGGTATGCGCCCGGTTCGACACCGCGCTATTTCGCCGACCAGGCGGGCATTTTTGAAGTGGCCAGGCGGTCGAAAGGCGAGGGCCAGTGTCTGCGGCAGGTGGTCACCGCCAAGGGTATCGAGTGGCCGTTTCATCTGAATCCGCCGCCGGAAACCTTTCTTGGGAGCGAGGTCTGGAGCGATTACGCGGTAAGTGCGGACACCTTGATCGAACGGGCGGGTTATGTCGCGCTGTTCGGCCGGGTCGGGCGGATCCAGGAGGATGCCAGTGCGCCGGACGGCTATTGCCTGAAGGTGGATCAGGACGGCTGGTGGGAGTTGGGCGACGCGCGGCACGCCCTCGCTTCGGGGCGCGTCGCGTTCGGGGCGAACACGTGGCATCGGCTGGGCCTGCGTTTTCGCGGCGACCGGATCACGGCCAGTTTCGACGGCCAGGAGGTTGCCACCGTGCGCGACACCAGCTACGGGCGGGGGATGGTGGGACTGGGCTGCGGCTGGCACGGGGCGGAGTTTGACAATGTGGCGATCACGGTGGATCCGGACGACGCCAATCTCGCCTTCGGCCACCATGCGAAAGCTTCGAGCGTGGCGGACGCGGATACGGTGGCCGACAATGTTACCGATGGCGATGCCGTTACCACCCGCTGGTGCGCGATGCCGGGCTGGAAGGAGACGCCATGGCTCGAGATCGACTTAGGCGCGCCGACGGAGTTTAACAGTACGACGTTCCGGCCATTCGAGGATCGCCTCCTCGGCTACAAGATTCAATGGTGGGATGGCGTTGCATGGGTTGAGGCCGCGACCGGCGGTGCGCCCGGGCCGGGCTGGCGGACCCATCTCTTTCCCCGGGTGCGGAGCGATCGGGTGCGGCTGCTGATCACGGCGGCCAGGGACACGCCGTCCGTATGGGAGTTTGAGGTGCGGAACCGGCACTGAGATGGCGGGGTGGGCGGACGAAGGCGGCTTGAGCGGCGGCGGGGAACGGTCCATGTTCATCGCGCGGCCGGGCTTGTGCGCCGACCGTTGATGGACACAAACAAAATCAGTCCCACGCGCGCCGTGCCCGGACTGGTGAACGCGTACCTGTTCGCCACGTTCAACGCGTTGTCGTTTCCGATTGTCCTGGGCAGCCCGATGGTGCTGTACGCGAAAAGTCTCGACGCCAGTGCCACGGTGATCGGGATCATTGCGGGGATGATGCCGTTGCTGGTGGTGTTTCAGATTCCGGCGGCGAAACACATCGGGCGGGTCGGCTACAAGCAGTTCGTCTATGCGGGGTGGGGCACGCGGGTGCTGTTCATTTTTCTGATGGCGCTGGTGCCGTTGACCGGCGGCTTCCTGGCATCGGGCAATCGCATTGCGGTGATGCTGTTCCTGCTGTTTGGCTTCAACCTGTCGCGGGGCATTTCGAGCGCGGCCTGGCTGCCGTGGATCACGGCGCTGGTGCCGGCGGGCATTCGCGGGCGCTACCTGGCGCGGGATTCGGCGTGCGTGAACGGCGCGAGCGCGGTGACCCTGGCCCTGAGCGGGCTGGTGCTGGGCAGCCAGGCCGCGTCGTGGCAGTTCAGCGTGCTCTTCGTGCTCAGCGCCCTCAACGGCGCGGCGAGCCTGGCGTTCCTTAAACGGATTCCCGATGTGCCTTGCCCGGAGGCGGGGACGGGCAACTCCACGCCCGTGCCATGGCGCGAAATCGCCGCCTTCCCGCCGTTCCGCCATTTGCTGTGGATGAATGTGGCGTGGTCGGTTTCCTACGGTGGCATGACGGCGTTCACGGTGGCCTACCTGAAGGCGGCGGCGGGCATGGCGGAGGACTGGGTGTTGTTCGCGACCGCCGTTTGCTATCTCGGCGGGGTGGGGGGATTGGTGCTGTTCGGATCGCGCCTGGACCATCACGGCAGCAAGCCGATCCTGCTGGTGTCGCTGCTGGGCTGGGTGGTCATCCTGGCCGGCTGGGTGGCGTTGTCGGCGGGCGTGGCGCCGGCGTGGCTCTGGCTGGTGCTGCTGCTCGAACTGGGCATGGGACTGGCCTACGGAGTGTTTTCGATGGCGAACACGAGGCTGGCGATGGCGACGGTGCCGGAGATGGGGCGCAACCATTTCTTCGCCCTGTTTTCCGTGGTCGGCAGTCTGACGCTCGGGGTGGCGCCGGTGTTGTGGGGACTGTTGATTGACGCGGTCGGGGCGCGGCGGGTGAGGTGGGGCGCCTTCGAGTTGAACCGGTTCAGCCTGTTTTTCGCGCTGGTGACGCTGACGTTTGCGGTGACGGTCTGGCGCTGTCGGCGACTGGAAGAGCCGCGGGCTGCGGATGTATCGGCGTTGTTGCGTGATTTGCTGGCCCAGCCTTTGCGGAGCTGGATGCGGCTGTGGCCGAGGGGGTGAGGCCGGTGGTGCCGCGGCGCGGAAATTCCCGGTTGCGGTGTTGCTGCCGCGCGACTAGCGTTCGCGCGCCCGGCAATGTGAGTCGGGACATGACAACGAAAGCAGGTCGCAGCATGAAGCACACCCCTTTGACCCCGGCGGAACTGAACGAACTGGTCAGCGGCCTCCACCGGCTGGCCCACAATCTGTGGTGGAGCTGGGATCAGGATGCGCAGGACGTCTTCCACGATCTTTCGCCGCGCGGGTGGCAGAATCTTTATCACAACGCGGTGGCGGTGCTGCACGAGGTGTCGGACTACGAGTTGCGCGTGCGGCTGCAGGAGCCGGATTTCGCCGAGCGCGTGAGCAAAGCCCTGCGCCAGTTCGCGGCCTACCTCAACGAAACCAACACGTGGGGCCACCAACATGCGCCGCAGCTCCGTCGCAACCCGGTCGCCTACTTTTCGGCTGAATTCGCCTTTCACGAGACGTTGCCGATTGCCGCGGGCGGCTTGGGGGTGCTGGCGGGCGATCACGCGAAATCGGCCAGCGACTTGGGGCTGGGTTTCGTCGGCGTGAGCCTGTTTTACCGCGAAGGCTATTTCCAACAGGCCATTGATCACGACAACTGGCAGACGGAGTATTACACCCACTTGAACCCGCGGAATCTCCCGCTCGAGCCGGTTTTGAATGACGAGGGCGAGCCGCTGGTGCTGTCCGTGCGCATTGCGTCCACGCCGGTCAGCTTCCATGCCTGGCGGGTGAACGTGGGGCGCGTGCCGGCGCTGCTGCTGGACACCAACCGGGAGGAGAACGAGCCGCTGTATCGGGACCTCACCCAGCGCGTGTATGGCGGCGACAGTTCGACGCGCATCATGCAGGAGATTTTGTTGGGTGTGGGCGGAGTGCGGTTGTTGCGGGCCCTGGGAATCGAGCCGGGCACGTTCCACATGAACGAAGGGCACGCGGCCTTCCTGACGCTGGAGCTGGCGCGGGAGAAGATGGTGGACGGCCTGACCTTTGAGCAGGCGTTTGCGGCCACGAAGCAAGAATGCATCTTCACCACCCACACGCCGGTCGAGGCGGGCCATGATCGCTTCCCCAGTGGTCTGATGAGTCACGCCGGTCATGATCTCGCGGCGGACCTGAAGTTGTCGCACCCCCAGCTCATGGACCTTGGACGCGTGCGCCCCGGCGACGCGACCGAGCCCTTCTGCATGACCGTGCTGGCGCTGCGGGGCGCCCGCGCGGCCAACGCGGTCAGCGAACTGCACGGGCAGGTCAGCCGGCGGATGTGGCAGGCGCTTTATGGCGCGGCCAAACCAGAGGACGTGCCGATCGGCCACATCACCAACGGCGTGCATCTGGTGGGCTGGATGAAGGGAACGGTGCGGCGGGTCTGGAAGCGGCAGTTTTTCGCGGCCTTTCCCGGGAAGTCCGAGCTGGACTGGCTGGTCGAAGGCAACGGCCCGGATTTCTGGAAGCTTTTGGCCGACCCGAACACGATTTCGGACGAGGAGGTCTGGGCGCTGCGGTTCAGGCTGCGGCGCGAGTTGATCGAGTTCGCCCGCCGGCGCTTGCTGATCCAGGGCCATTCCCTCAGCCAGCAGGATTTCATCAGCTTCGATACGTTCCTGAATCCCGCGGCGCTGACGATCGGGTTCGCGCGGCGGTTTGCCACCTACAAGCGGGCGCCGTTGATCTTCGACCAGTTTGACAACATCGTGCGGCTGGTGCGGGACAATTCGCGGCCGGTCCAGTTCATCTTCGCCGGCAAAGCGCATCCGCAGGACGACGCGGGCAAGGCCTACATCCAGAAGATCATTCACCTCAGCAAATTCAGCGAACTGAAGGGCCACCTGGTGTTCATCGAGAATTACGACATCCACACGGCGCGGCAGATGGTCAGCGGCTGCGACGTCTGGCTGAACAATCCGCGGCGGCCCCTGGAGGCCAGCGGCACCAGTGGGATGAAGACGATCGTTCACGGCTGTCTCAACCTGAGCATCATGGACGGCTGGTGGCGCGAAGGCTACGACGGCACCAATGGTTTTGCGATTGGCGACGACACGCATCCCGACAGCGTCGAGGAACAGGACCGGCGCGACAGCGCGAACCTCTACCAGGTGCTCACCGAGGAGGTGGTCCCGGCCTTCTACAACCGCGACGCGACCGGCATTCCGTGCGAATGGATTGCGAAAATCCGCCGCTCGTGGGTCACGCTGGCGGCCCAATTTGGCACCTGGCGCATGGTGCAGGAATACACCAACCGCTATTACCTCACCAAGTAAGGTTTGGGCCGGGTCGGGTGTGCTCGTGAATCGCGACGTTAAATCGCAGACGCTGGAGGAGTTGCAGGCCGAACTGCGCGTCTGGGAACAGCCGGCGTATCGCGCCAGCCAGGTCGTCGAGTGGCTCTACCGCCGCCGGGTCACCCAGTGGGCGGCGATGACCAACCTGCCCAAGCCGTTGCGGGAGCGCCTGGCGCGGGAGTTTTCGCTCGCCACGCTGGAATTGGTGACGCAGCGGGGGGCCGTTGACACGACGCGCAAATTCCTGTGGCGGCTCAGCGATGGCGCCCTCATCGAGAGTGTGCTCATCCCGGCGAGCCCGGCGTTGTATGGCGACACCAGTGACCGGCAGACGCTTTGCGTTTCGACGCAGGTGGGCTGCGCTTACGGCTGCCGGTTCTGCGCGAGCGGCCTCGATGGCTGGAAGCGCAACCTCGGCGTGGAGGAGATCGTCGAGGAGGTTCTCGCCACCGAGCGTTGGAACGTGGCGGAAGCGTGCGCGGCGGATCCCACGTTGCCGCCCGAGGCGGTGCCGCGCCTCGTCAGCAACCTCGTCATCATGGGCATGGGCGAACCGCTGGCGAATTACGACAACCTGCTCAAAGCCCTGGCGATTCTCAATGCGCCCTGGGGTGGCGGCATCGGGGCGCGTAAAATCACCATCTCGACGAGCGGCCTGGCGCCGCAGATCCGCCGGCTGGGCGATGAGCCTTGCCAGTTCCGGCTCGCCATTTCCCTCCACGGCGCCACGGACGGGGTTCGGGACCGCCTCATGCCCGTGAACCGGAAATACCCGCTTCGTGAGCTCCTCTCGGCCTGTGAGCACTACCTCGCGCGCCAGGGACGGATGATCACCCTGGAGTACCTCCTGGTGGAAGGGGTTAACGATGGTCTGGATCAAACGGAGCCGCTGGCTGACCTGGCCCGACGCCTCCGGGCCAAGGTGAACCTGATTCCCTACAACCACGTCGAGGGACTGCCCTGGAATCGCCCGGCTGAATCGGTGCAGGAAGCGTTTCTGAAAGCCCTCGAACACCGCGGGATCGCCGCCACCTTGCGGCGCGAAAAGGGGCATGACATTGACGCCGCTTGCGGCCAGCTTCGCCTCCAGGCCGAGAGGATGGCGCGGGCCATCGCGAGCGCTTGAGGGATTCCACGAATTCAAGCCCGCGAATCTCGCGCACGACCAAGGAGCGGCGCCTCGGTAGAGCCGCCGCCATTTGATTCAGGAAAAGGCGGAAGGCGCTGGGGGGAGCGGAATTCCAGGTCGAAAGGGCGTCCTGCTCGGGCAGGAGAATGGCGGCTTTCTGCCGAAATCCGCTACGACCGTAGCGCAGCCGTCTTCGGCGGCCAGTGCGGGCGGCGTCCCGGGTGTCGCGTCCCGGATTGCACTCTGCCGCGGCACTGCCTAACCTGCGCGGGTGATTGCGTTGATTGACTACGGCGCGGGGAATCTCCGGAGCGTTCACAAGGCGCTGGTCCATGTGGGTGCCGATGTGCGACTGGTGACCCGACCGGGGGACTTGCGCGGAACTGCGGCCGTAGTATTGCCGGGGGTGGGCGCCTTTGACGACTGCCTGAACGCGCTGCGGCGGCAGGAGTTGAGCGAGGCCTGCCGTGAGTTCATCCGCTCCGGGCGGCCTTTTCTCGGCATCTGCGTTGGTTACCAGGCGTTGTTCGAGCGCAGCGAGGAGTTCAACAGCACCGCACCCGGCCTGGGCGTCTTCCTGGGCAAGGTCGTCCGGTTTGCCGGCCACGGCGGGTTGAAAGTGCCACAAATCGGCTGGAACCGTTTGGAAATCGTCCGGCCGGAATGTCCGCTTTTTCGCGGAATCCCCGACGGCAGCTTCGTCTATTTCGTCCACAGTTACTACCCGCAACCGGCCGATCCGGCGATCATCGCGGCCCATACGGATTACGGCGGCGCGTTTGCCTCGGCCATCTGGCGGGACAACGTGTTTGCGACGCAATTCCACCCGGAGAAGAGCCAGGAAATCGGTCTGCGGCTGATGCGGAATTTCGTCGAGCACGTGGCCGCCGGCCGCGGGGGGTGACCGGGTGGCGTCCGACCACGGCGGCGATCGCACCCGGGTAAAAGTAATGGCCCGCCGGGGGGCGGGCCATTGCCGTAACCTTGTTTTGGGACCAGATTAATTGATGCGGGTAGGATTGATTATTTTGGAGCTGCTACGCTGCTGCATCCAGTCCACGTCCGTATCCCTCGGTGCCGCGAAACCGAGCGTCAGCTCTTGACCGGGTTGCAGCTTTGGCACCGTGCGGGGATCCTGCCATTTCTTGATCTCGGAATGACCGTCGAGGAAGGAGAAGCCACCGGCCCCGTTGTGATAGCTGGCTTGCATGTCCACCTGGATATAGGCGTTCGGGTTGATGGGGTCGTATCCCGTCATGTCCACGGCGAACCAGCCGTCGTTGATGCTGTCCTCGCGTTCATCGAGGAACACCCAGCACTTGGAGGGCGAGGGGTTCGAGACGTCGCCGATTTTCTCGAACTGCCAGAAGCCGGACGTGTAGGGCGCGGCG